>Ga0181373_1000093_pt1 | contig 25906 bp, 22 predicted proteins | sample LowvirmetaG_3_FD_130159 | JGI IMG/M metagenome (GOLD analysis project Ga0181373, IMG submission 130159) | Marine viral communities from the Subarctic Pacific Ocean - Lowphox_09 viral metaG | ecosystem: Environmental > Aquatic > Marine > Oceanic | place: Subarctic Pacific Ocean | collected... | reverse complement strand
GATGCAAGACTTGCTTGATGTAAATAGTAGAAGACGAGGCCTAGAATTTATTAAAGATACAGCTTACGGATCAACTGATCTTTATTACGCGGGTCAAAAAGTTGTTGATGAACTTGGGGATGATATTGGATCATCAATCGACAAAGCTTTCCAATCTTTGGCAGAAAATAAAATTTCTAACAGAGCATTTAGTAAAAAAAGATGGGAAAAACTTTCAGGAATTAATTGAAAATTTGATCAAGTCTGCCCTATAATATACTAACATAAGAGGAGTATACTATGGGAAAGAATGACAATTTTACTTCGCAGCTAATTAAGTCTTTAAACAAAGACTACAAAACAAAAGTTGCTTATAATTTAGCTGAAGACGAAAGTCCTACACAAGTAAAAAGATGGATTAGCACCGGTTCAAAGATGTTAGACTACATCTGTGCAAATCAATCTAACGGAGGCCTACCGGAGGGACGAATTGTAGAAATGTTTGGCCCGCCGTCAATTGGAAAGTCTCATATTGCGACACAGATCGCAAGAAGTACACAGAAAATGGGTGGTATTGTAGTTTATATTGACACAGAAAACGCAACTAGTATTGAAAACTTAGGAAACTTAGGTGTCGACGTTTCTGAACGTTTTGTCTATGTAGACACACACTGTACAGAACATGTTCTTGACTTGGCAGAGAAAACAATTCTAAAGGCAAGGGCGCTTGACAAAGATGTGCCCGTCACAATTATCTGGGATAGCGTTGCAGCATCTTCACCAAAAGCTGAGCTACTTGGAGACTACGACAAAGAAAGTATTGGATTGCAAGCACGTGCGATATCAAAGGGTATGAGAAAAATCACCGGTGTCATAGGACAAACAAACAGTTTGCTAGTTTGCCTTAATCAAATCCGAACAAAAGTTGGTGTAATGTATGGTGACCCGGATACAACCCCTGGGGGTAAGGCAATACCTTTTCACTCTTCTATTAGAATCAAACTAGGTGCCGGTCAACAAATCAAGGATGGAGATGATGTTATTGGTATTAATGTTTGGGCAAAAACTGTAAAAAACAAAGTTGCGCCTCCGTTTAGAAAAGTAGCTTTCCAAATACACTTTGGAAAAGGAATCGTTGAACATGAAGAAACTTTTGACATGTTAAGAAAACACGGTATGGTTACACACGAAGATAGGTGTTATCTTGTTTCTGGTACAGGCGGATGGAAGTCAATTCAAATAATGGATGAAAATGGTAATGAAATAGATTCAAAAAAGTTTAGAAAAACTGAGTTTAATGAAATTATGGAAGATCACTTTTGGGGCCCTATTGTTGACATTATTATTAATGACGCCATGGTCAAAAAGATGGGTACTTCTGATGGGGTCGAGATTGATCCCGAGTCTTACGAAGAAGTAAAAGAAGTAGGAAACTTATTATTAGACTTTGATGAGAGTGATCTATAATGGTAAAAGACAGGATAATGATTTTTGACGCAATGAATGTTTTCATGCGTCATTATATCGCACACCCTGCGATGTCTGACAACGGTGAACAGATTGGCGGGATTGTAGGCTTCTACTACAATCTCATTAACCTTGTAGAAAAGTGTAAACCTGAAGCTGTTATTGTTGTTTGGGAAGGTGGCGGATCTAAAAGAAAGCGTGATATATACCCAGAATATAAAAAAGGAAGTCGTCCCGCTAAGATGAACAGATATTACGAAAACGACGAAATACCTGACACACTTGCAAACAGAAACTTTCAAATTAGAAATCTAGTGGGAATATTAAGTAATCTACCAGTTTGTCAAGTTTATGTCGAAGACGCAGAAGCAGATGACGCAATTGGTTACTTGGCAAAATACAAACTAAGCAAAAAAAACAAAGTAATTGTTTCAGGCGATCATGATTTTTACCAACTTGTTGATGAAGATTGCATAATATATTCTCCTAATTCAAAGTCATTTATTAACACAGATACAGTAATTAATAAATACGGCGTTCATCCTCATAACTTTTGCCTTGCAAAATCAATAGTTGGTGATAAATCAGATAATATTCCAGGAGTGAATGGTGTAGGCTACAAAAAACTAGCAAAAGAATTTAGCGATTTACTCTTAAAAGAAGACTTTGAAAGCAATTTATTCCAATTGTTAATAGATAACGACGTTAAACACCAAGACAACCCAAAGAAAAAAATATATAAATCTATTAAAGACAGCGAAAAGTTAATTGAGCGTAACGTTAAGTTGGTCAGGTTGGATGTAGATAACTTAGCACACATGCAAACAAAAATAATTGATGAAAATATTGAAAATTTTAAGCCGACATGGAATAATATAAACGCAATTAGATTTTTAAAAGAAAATAATATAAAGAATATAGACATACTCCAGCATGGCTATTTGTTCAGAACTCTAAAACAAGGAAAGATTTTAAAATGAACAGCATGAACCCAAACTACTTTTCAAAATATGGAAAGGACTTTCAAGAGAAAATATTTCAAGCTTTACTAGACGATCATATGTGGGCTTCCCAAATGATGGAAATAATGAAATATGATTACTTTGAGCTAAAATATCTACAATTCCTTTGTGACAGGTTTTTCGGGTATCATGAAAAATATAGAAGTTTTCCCACTTTAAAGTTATTAGTTTCGATTATTAAAGACGATTTAAGCGCAGGCGATGATATTATTCTACGTGAACAAGTCATTGAGTATCTTTCTAGAATGAAAGCAAATCCTAACGTCACTGATTTAAAATATGTAAAAGAGAAAACACTTAATTTCTGTAAAAAACAAGCATTGCAACAAGCACTAGAAGAGAGTGTAAAAGCAATTAAATCTGAAAATTATGAATCGGTTTTAAGCATCATGAAAGATGCTGTTTTTAAAGGTAATACTTCTACGATTGGTCATGATTTTTTTGAAGATCATGAGTCAAGATTTGTATTAGTTGACAGAGCCACATGCCCGACAGGTATTATGCACCTAGACAAAAAAGATGTATTAAACGGAGGGCTAGGTAGAGGTGAAATTGGTGTTGTCGTTGCTAATACAGGCGTTGGAAAGTCTCACTATCTTGTTGCAATGGGTGCTGAAGCGATAAGAAGAGGTAAGAATGTAGTTCATTACACGTTTGAGTTAACAGAAACATCTGTAGGGATAAGATACGACAGTAATTTGTGTGATATACCATCTTCAAACGTTTACGAAAATAAAGAAAAAATACTCAAAACTTATTCAGATAATGACTATGGTCGCTTGATAATTAAGCAATATCCAACTGGTGCCGCAAGTATTGTGACTATTAGAAATCATCTAGAAAAACTGGCAATGAAAGATTTTAAACCAAGTTTACTTGTAATCGACTACGCGGATATTATGAGATCAACAAGAACATACGACTCACTTAGGCATGAATTAAAATTAGTATACGAGGAACTTAGAAACTTGGCAATGGAACTTAATATACCCGTTTGGACAGCATCACAGGCAAACAGAGACTCAGCAAAATCAGAAATTGTTGGATTGGAAAATATGTCTGAGGCTTACGGTAAGGCAATGGTTGCTGATGTTGTCGTTTCACTCTCTAGAAAACCAATGGAAAAGTCAACAGGCGCAGGACGTCTTTTTGTTGCAAAGAATAGAGCAGGTAGAGACGGTTTAATGTTTCCAATTAGAATTGACACAGCTCGATCTAAGATTAATGTAATCGAGGGTGTAGAAGAAATGTCAATTACTGACGCTATAGAAAGCGCGAATACAGGATCAAAAAACATGTTAAAATCAAAGTGGAAAGAAATTACAGGAAAATAATTAGGGAGAATTAATGTACAACTATCAACAAGTATATGACGCGTCATTAGAATACTTTAAAGGCGATGAATTAGCAGCCTCAGTTTTTGCAGGAAAGTATGCATTGCAAGACGCAGATGGAAATTATGTAGAGTTAACACCAGATGATATGCACCAAAGACTGGCATCTGAATTTGCAGGAATAGAAGCCGGTTATGAAAACTCAATGCATTATGAAGAAATCTATAGTCTATTTAAGGACTTTAAATATGTGGTCCCACAAGGATCACCAATGAGTGGTATTGGAAATGAAGCAAAAATTCAATCTTTATCGAACTGCTTTGTTATTGAATCCCCAGCTGATTCTTACGCAGGTATTCTTAAAACAGATCAAGAGCAAGTACAGATTATGAAACGTCGAGGCGGAGTAGGATTTGATATATCTACCATTCGCCCTAAAGGCATGACGACATCTAATGCAGCAAAAACAACAGATGGGATCGAGGTTTTTCTAGATCGCTTCTCTAACTCTTGTCGTGAAGTTGCTCAAGGTGGTCGCCGCGGCGCATTAATGCTCTCAATATCAGTCCATCACCCGCAAGTTATGGAATTTATTAAGATTAAAAAAGATCTTACTCGAGTAACCGGTGCTAATATCTCTGTGCGTGTCACAGATGAGTTTATGAAAGCAGTAAAAACAGATGATCATTACACAGTTCGATGGCCTGTTGATTCTGACAGCCCTGAAGTTCATGATCATTTTAAAGCAACAGAAGTTTGGGATGCGCTAATCGAAGGTGCACACGCCTCAGCAGAGCCTGGAGTTTTGTTTTGGGACACAGCTACTCGAATGACACCATCTGACGCTTACACAGATGTAGGTTTTGGATCAGTATCAACAAATCCTTGTGGCGAGATTATTCTTTCTCCTTACGATTCTTGCCGACTTATGCTAGTCAATTTAACATCATTTGTTAAAAAACCATGGTCCGATGGCGCAGAATTTGATTATGGACTTTTTAGATCAATTACCAAAAAAGCACAGCGATTAATGGACGACATGATCGACTTAGAGATTGAACAAATTGATAAAATTCTTGCCAAGATTGATAATGATCCAGAAAATGAAGAAGTTAAATATTACGAAAGAAATCTTTGGAACACAATTAGACAAGTTGCAATCAATGGACGACGAACCGGTTTAGGCATCACAGGACTCGGAGACACAATTGCAATGTTAGGGCAAACATACGGTTCTGATGATTCTATAAAAACGACAGAAGAAATTTATAAATGGTTGACACTTGCTTCATATGAAGAGTCAATACAGCTAGCCAAAGAACGAGGCGCTTTTGAAGTATTTAATCACAGAAAAGAAAAAGATCATCCTTACTTGAATAGAGTGATTAGTGAACTAACACCTGACGTTATTGAAGATTACCATACATACGGTCGACGCAACATAGCCAACACAACAACAGCCCCTGCAGGCTCAGTTTCATGCCTCACTCAAACAACTTCAGGTATCGAACCTGCATTTATGTTATACTACAAGCGACGCAAGAAAGCACAGAATGGCGAAGAGGTGATGTTTGTTGATGAATTAGGCGATGAATGGACAGAGTTTAATGTGTATCATCACGGTTTCAAGCAGTGGTTAGATCATACATCATCTTTTTACACGGAAGAAGATCGACAAACCCGATGGAAGCCGGATGATATTGAGATTGCTGTTAAGCATTCCCCGTATGCCGGCGCAACTGCTAATGAAATTAATTGGCGTGCAAAAGTGAAACTGCAGTCAGCTGCACAAAAGTGGATCTGTCATGCTATCTCGAATACGACGAACCTTCCAGCAGACATCGATGTGGAAACAGTAAAAGACATCTACATGTTAGGTTGGGAACTTGGATGCAAAGGCGTGACCGTTTATCGAGATGGCTCACGTTCAGGTGTTCTCGTATCAACTGATAATAAAAAAGAAGACAGCACAGTAATCATTGAAAGAGATGCGCCTAAACGTCCAGAAGAATTGGAATGTGATATATATCACACCTCAGTAAAAGGTAAGAAGTGGGCTGTTTTAGTAGGACTACTTGATGGTAAACCATATGAGGTAATAGGAGGTTCTGCAGATCAAATAGAGATTCCTTCTAGATATCGTCATGGTAAACTATATAAAAGAACATTTAAAACAAGGAATAGTAAGTATGACCTCACAATAGGTGAAGGTGACAATCAATTAGTTGTCAAAGATGTGGTATCTGTTTTTGACAATCCTAATCATGCTGGGTATACAAGAGTAATATCAACATCACTTCGCCATGGTGTGCCAGTTCAATATCTTGTTGAGCAAATGCAAAAAGATAAAGAAATGGATATGTTTAGTTTTAGTAAGGTGATATCTAGATGTCTCAAGAATTATATTATTGATGGCACTGAAGTAGATAGAACATGTCCTGAATGCGGAGCCGAAGGTAGCTTAGTATACCAGGAAGGCTGCGTAACATGTAATTCTTGTGGGAGCAGTAAGTGCGGATAATAAAAATATGTCCGTGTTGCGGTTGCGATCCTTGCGATTGCCATAGATAGAATATAAAGAGTAGTGTAAAAACTGCTCTTTTTCATTAAGATATATAATATAAAATATAATAAGGAGAAAAAATGCTTTGGAAGTATAATACATCACCGCTAGTAAAAGAATACGAATTAAATATGCAACCTGTAATTGTTAGAGTTAACAAATTTGATGAAGATAGCGCAAAAGAATTTAGTACAAAGGTTGCCATGGCACACAATACCGGACAAAAAGTAATCCCAATTGTAATTGACAGTTACGGAGGGCAAGTGTATTCACTGATGTCAATGATATCAACAATTAAAAGCTCAGAGTTACCTATCGCAACAATAGTACAAGGTAAGGCAATGAGCTGTGGCGCAATACTGTTTTCTTTTGGTGAAGAAGGGCGCAGATTTATGGACCCTAACGCAACACTTATGATCCACGATGTAAGTTCTGGCCAGCTTGGTAAAGTAGAAGAAGTAAAAGCATCAGCAAAAGAGTCAGACAGGTTAAACAAAATAGTTTACAATATGATGGCACAAAATTGCGGCAAAGCTGACGATTACTTTCTTAAGATAGTAGATAAGAAAAAACATGCTGACTGGTTCTTAGATTCTACTGAAGCTAAAAAGCACGGATTAGCTAATCACTTAAGAGTGCCTAAAATAACTGTCAACTTAGATGTTACAATTGATTTAGAATAATTAAATTATCATTAGGAGTTTATATGTTAGATGAAGTAACTGAATATATTGGGTGTACAAAAGCTTTGATGTCATGGTTTCATGCTGCGCATCATGTCACAAAAGGTGCGGGTTTTGCAGGAGATCATGTCTCTCTTTACGGAGAAATATATAACGGAATCAGTACTGACTTTGATGCATTAATAGAAAAACTTATTGTGATATGTGATACAGAAAAAGTTGCATGCCCTATTGATGCATCTTTAGCGTCAATTCCTTTTTTAATGAGTTTTACCTCGCCAGTCAACCTGAACCCAGATTCAATTGCCGCAATCGGCCTAGACTTTATGAGGCATCATGTTTCACACTTGACAAGGCTATACTCATTTCTAGAGTCAAAAGGTCACTTAACCTTAGGTGCAGATGATTATTTAGCTGCAGCTGCTAATCAATATGAAACATATGTGTATCTACTAGGACAGCGAGTTAAAAGAGGATTATAATGTCAAAAATAAAATACAATAAAAAATCAGCTTACAAATATGGGTGGTTACCAAATTGGTTTGGCCATACTGAATTTGACAATATATTGGTTGAAAAAATTAAAAAATGGCAAAAAAGTAAAAAATTAACTGCCGATGGTCTTTGTGGGCCAGGAACCTATAGAAGGATTTTATCAGAAAGATTAAACAATATTGACGACTACGAACCAACTAATGTAAAAAACAAAGATACATCTTTTATAGTCAGTCAAGGAAACTTTATACCTATTAATTGGCCAAAGGTAGTTTTGTGGTCTGAAGAAGACGGGCTAGAACTAAGTTCTGGATTTACACCTTATTCAGAAAAAAGAGATATTAAAATGTTTATGAATCACTGGGACGTTTGCTTAAATAGTAAAACATGTCACAGAGTACTTAATAAGCGAAATCTTTCTGTGCACTTTTTAATCGATAACGACGGTACAATATACCAGACGAACGATATTAACAATGCCAATTGGCATGCGGGTAATAAAAAAATTAATCACAATTCAATTGGCGTGGAAATATCAAATGCATACGACCTTAAATGGCAAAGCTGGTATTCTAAAAAAGGTTATGGGGAAAGACCGATTATTGAAGGAGAAACTGTTCATGGGAGATCAATGAAGCCTTTTACAGGCTTTTATGATGTGCAAATAAAAGCTCTCCAAGCATTATGGTTAGCAGTTAGTGAAGGACTAGGTATTCCTTTGGATTGTCCAGTTGATAATGATGGTAACACACTTAAAACTGTTGATCCAGAAGTAAAAAATGGATCATTTGAAGGTTTTGTAAGTCACTATCATGCAACTAACAGAAAAATAGACTGTGCCGGCTTAGATATAAAATCGCTAATTGACCATATAAAATAAGTTTTGCTTTTACTTTTCTTGTATAATATATAGAATTATACAAGTTAAGTTAAGTTTGAGTTAAGTTTATGACAGCGTTAAGAATTAATGAGTCTTCGGGCTCAATAGGATCATTGCAAGTATCTGACGGATACGGTGGATTTCTTTCTGGAAGTTTAGTTGCTGGTACAAATGTTACCATCGACAACAATCTCCAAGGAGACTTTACCATCAATGCGTCTGTTAATGGAAACGAAGTGGCAATTGGTTCTCCGGAAGATAGTACTTACACAGACGGTCTTTTTAAAGACTTTACTGATGATACACGCCTAGGCGTTGCAATTGACAGGTTTAATGAAATTCTTGCTTTGTTAGCACCTGCTCCTGCGCCAGCTGTAAGTACAATTAACAACACCTCAACTAACGGTTCGAGTGTTTTTCTTTCTTTTGGCCAGTCAAACGACTTAGAAACAAGTGACAATTACTATACTGTAGAAAACTTAACACAGCTAGGTGGCGCAGACGTTAATAATGTTTACGACATTAATTCACAACAAGGTGATTTAAGGCTTGGCGTATACTCATCATTGCAGGATATAGAAGGCGTTGTTAATGAAGAAGTAGCTGCTGATGGTAACAATTATGTAGAAAACGCATTCGGTAACGCAGACGCAGGACAACTTAAATTAGAAGTTAACGGTGGTACTGCAATCCACACAGTAGACATTACATCTACAGGTTTGTCGGGAAACCAAATAAGCGCAAGTGGATCTGGTTTTATAAACTTAAGTCAAGCTGAATCCGGAAGATTAGATAACGGCACAGTATTTCCAAACTTTAAACATAGGACAGTCAGTTATAGAATATCACAAAGCGATCAGAGATTAGGCTGGAATTATGCAAGAGTTATACATGATATATCAGGTGTAGAATATGTCACCAATTATATAGAATGGGTTAACGATACAGATGGCAGTCAATTGCAAACCAATAATCAAAGTATGTTTTTTATTGGTACGGGCGCAACGCACCTGTCAGGAATAAAATACTTCACGGGTGGAACATTTACCTATGAAGTAGAAGTTGCCAATGCTTACCAGAAAGTTTATGATGATGTAGACACAACATTTACCACAACATTTTCAGGTAATCACAGCAACACTAGTTTAACGTTTACCCCTTTGTCTAAAGAGGCGATCGACACAGTAAATGGTGAAGATCACACAAAAATAATAGATATATCAAAATCATCAAATATAAATACGGAATATATGCTTGGCGGTAGCGTAACAGTTGGTGTAAATGCTTCACACCCATTCAAGACTAATATAACAAATGGTGGCCAAGCCTCAACTGGCAATGTTTTAATATATAACGTAACAGACACGTCTACTAACACTCTAGAAACTTTTGGCGCTGAGACTTATAGATTGATCAGCGGATCTTATGATAATCAATCTGATGTAACCTCGGGAACATGGGATAGTCAAATTCATATGACGGGAAGTAACCTAGGATACTCTGACGGCTTGCAGTTTTATGACAAAAAACTCTACTCTCCTAGTTCGACTTTAAACGGTGGAGACTTTGCCAGTCTTACAATAGGCGCACCGGACAACAATCCCGATTATTCAGTAGAAACAGGCTCAAGAACTTTTTATAGAAAGTTTGAAAATACCGGTTCAACAATTTACGATATTAGATTAGATATTAACGGTTCAAATACAAATATTGTTGCCAACACGCAGCCTCTAAACTCAACAGACATAAAAGTGTTTATTAAAGTTCCTGAAAAGACTGGATGGCTTGATCTAGGCTCACCATACAGTTACTCAAATAATGGCGATAACGATGGATGTTATGTTTTAAATTTTGATAATTCGCTTAATGCTGTAAATTACGCGACTTTTGGAACAGTAGGTATCTTGCAAAATGATTTTATTATTTTAAAAGTAGTTGCTGATATGACATGGCAAGGTAACATTGATCAGCTTGAACTAACTTTTAATGCTGGTGCTGGTAATATTCCTTCTGTTTCTGAAGTAACTAGTGTGGGCATCGATCAAACAGGATCACAAGCCAATTTAAGTTTTGGTGCATCAAAATCAATAAACAATTACACAAACTCTTCTATTAAAGCACTAAATGAGCTTTATGGAAATACATCGTCAGGCTTAACAAAAATAAGAGGCGTGTATACAAAGTTAAGTGATATTACAGGAAAGGTTAATGAAGCAGTAAACGCTGTTACTCCCGGGTACCCTGCTTATTCTTTTTTAGATGGTGATCAAGGAAATTTAGAACTTTATTTAAACGGAATTAAAATACAAGATGTTAACTTGACAACACATACATCAGGGCCGTCGCTAACAAACGGTTCAGGGTTTACTGCGATATCAGAGTCAGTGCCAGCATTAAAGTATTCTAATGGGGTACCTAATTACTTACAGTTTTACAGAACAGCTAGCTACATCATTAAGGCGACGATCCAAGACGACGGTGAAAATACGCTAAAAGTTATACACAGGATTGGTTCTGAAGAAAGAATAACAAATGAAGTAAAATGGGTCAACGATTCAACTAGTCAGACAAATAACATTAGTTTTTCTAATTCAGTAATTGCAGATTTTACGTCATCAAATACTTTTTTCTTAAGCGGTGTTAAATATTTTATTAACCCAACTGGTGTAATAAAGACAAATGTTGTTAACTTATATCAAAATGTATACTCAGATGCTTCAAATGCCGTTGCTATAATAAACTTAACAAACTCTACATGTACAAATATAGAAATGAACGGATCAGGGTTGACAAGTACAAAAACATCAAGTGGTGCTAGTACATCTTTACAGATACTTAATACAAGTAATGATTCTAACTTGACTGAATTGAACGTGACAGGATCTTTGGCGTTTAATCAGACAACATCAATTAGCGGATCTTTTGAAAGTCAGAGCCCTAAAACAATATCGGGAAAAATAAAAGTAATTCACCCGCTCAAAGGCACAACAACGTCAAGCTTAATTACGTCATCGCCTTTTTTAGTTTATTCGTCAACCAATACGTCAGACGCCTCAAGTAATGAAAACTTTGACAGTGAAAATTTTAGACTTAAGTCAGGAAATTTTAACAATCAGGTTGATGTAACAAACGGCAATTATAATTGGGAATCCGAATTCTCAGTTAACAATCCAAGTCAAACAGGTTACTACGGTGGGCTTATTTTACATGGCACGAAGTTGCTATCACCAGTCAATGCTGGAAATTCAGGTGACTTCAGAAACGTTAATGACGGTGGTGTATTTATCAGCCCAGACAATAATGTCAATTATAGTGTTTTAGGAAATAATGATCTCACCTTTTATAGACACTTCTTTAATAATACAGACAATGACATTGCAAGCCTAACAATTACACTGGAAGGCGATGCATCTATCGTCAATACAGCGACACCTTTAAGTGCTAATAAAAACGTTAATGTTGAGATAAAAACTCCAGGTAAAACTGGATGGATGGATCTAGGTAATCCGACTGATGGATCATCGTCAGATGGTTCTGGCTGTTATGTAGGAAATTTTACATCAAACATTACATCGTCAGGAGCAACTAATACTTGTTCATTTGGTACAACAACTGTAGATGGCAACGCAGACTACTTTGTTATAAAAATAACAGCAAACAAGGGCTGGACCGGATATATTTCTCAGATCACAATTGGGTGGGGGTAATTAAAGATGGCAGGTAAAACTAATATAACAGCTACTTATTTTTCTCAAAAAAAGCTTCTGGGAAAAGCAAATACGTCAATTCTTAAAAAAGATTACGAAGAAGCAATATCCTCAAATATTCAAACCAATGCAAATATCATATTTGGAGAAACTGTAACAAGCGACCCATTTAGTTCAATTTCAACCATATATGGAAATGATGGTATAGTTGAATATCTTGAGTTCGATTTAGAGCAAATTAGTGGTACAAAGTACTTAGCATCAGAGTCAGTTGGCGGAGAAGGGTCGCAAATATCAGGTTTTCATAGTTACAGATTTAAATTCAAGTCTGACTATGAGACAAATTCAACTTCATCATCAAATTTTACTAACAGCTCGTATGTTCATGAGTATCTTGGAAGAGCACAGTTGGTTTCTACATTTTATTCTGAGTTAGTACCCAACCCATACAATATAAAAATATTTGATAGTAATGGCACTGAAATACCTCTTGCTGATGAAATAGACTGGAGCGTTGATTATTATAACGGTATTTTATTCTTGCAAGACTTTGATGCTAATAAAATACCTGCAACAGCTAAGTGCTTTGTTTATATAGGAAATTACTTAAACGATCAAATTGCAAATGCATCAGCATCAGGCGACAATGAGTATATTCAAAGTATTTCTAGTAATTTTTTAAGTGCCACTGGCTCAATGTCTTTTTCCGGTGGGGAAGGTTACAATTTTAATACTAGCAATGTAGGTAGTGATACATTCTTTTTTGTAAGTGGTTCTTTAGACGGTCAAAATAATTCTGTTTTTGGCGGAGACGTTGTCGTAAGCGGATCTTTTAATTTGGCTAATAGTACATCAATAATTGATGATGCAAAAGGCATTAAACACCAGTTTGCATTGAATGACTACACTGGTAGTTTATTAACAATTAACGATTTGGGTTCTTTTGAAAAAAGAAGCTATGTTTCCCCTGTATATGCTAAGTCAACCGGTTCAAATTCAGACTTAATCTACATGGTTCAATATTCCGGAATTCCTAGTAATATCGAGAGTGTTCTTACTGATGGTTTTTACGGACCTAAAACCCTACCCGTAATGGGCACAACTCAAAACTCTAAGATAATTTTTGTGCACGACACAGAAACTTCATCAGTTTTGTCAACGCAACATAATTTTATTTTTGACGCAACACATCAAGGGAATCCTGCACCCTATGAAGAATTACAAAGCAACAACAGTTATGACAATCAAAGCTACGCTTATAGAGGGAGTTATTTATCAGATATTAATTCTGACTTAAATTTTTCATATGACTTTTTCAACAATGGAAACAATACAATTAGCTTTGATACAACAATTGAAACAGACATGTCTGAAGATTCTACAACAGCTGCAGGATCGCTGTCTTATAATAATGCTAGCACTGTAAGCGCGTGGCCCGGGCTAAGAAGTACGTCAAATGAAGAAATTAATTTGCTTGACTATACATACACACGGAACAATATAACAGAAACACTTTCTAATTTTTCAATAAATGTATTTTTACCTAGTCAGCCAATTGATATTACTCGCCAAAATTTTATTGATATTAATTCTGAAGCTTTTGAAAATTATGTGACGGGATCAGACGCATCAAAGCATGAGCTGAGACATTACTCAGACAGCTCTGGAAACATAGCTAACTCAAGTATCAAGGCTATTGATCGTCAAATATTAGATCCTCTAGGTAGGAAGTGGGAACAGCTTTATTCATATTACTTAAGTAACAACTTAATAGAACGGATTAAAGCAGGTACAAAAGTGTCTGTTAATCGAAGAACTGAATTGACCGACAGGTATTTGACAACAAACAAAGACGCGATTTTAAATACTTGCATATCACCGGCCGCTGACTTAAGTTTTAGAAGGAATAGTCCGAAACTCACTAATACAACTCTATTTGGTTGTCTTTACACAATGTTAGCTACTTTGTCAAAAGCTATTGAGAATTGGAACAATAACCCTGTAAACACCAGTAGTCAGATATCGTCATTAGGCGATCCTGCTAATTATAACCAATTTAAGTGGGATCAAATAAGTCAGCTAGTGCACTCTTCTTGGAACCCTAGTCTACTAAATAGTGGGAATTTTCCCTTCACAACCTTTAGCCCCTTTCCTTACGCAAGATTAAGATACTATTATGTGCCTACTGTGATAGATACGTATCAAAAATTAATTGCGCTTTATGACGATATTGTAGAAAATTATCCTGGGTTTGAATCTACTAGCGTTGATTTAAGATATACCCTTGATCCACAAGTAACATTTAACAATTTTACTTTTTCATACAGAGATCCGTCATCAATTAGTGTTTATAATAATGCAGGCTACACAGTTCAAGTTAATGGTGCGATATCGACACAGTTTGACAGCAATACAAGAAACACTACTGGATACTTTGCTAATTTAAAGTTTAATGAAGTTTATAATTACTTTAAAGATTATGACGAATACCTTTATTACAGAGCACTTTACAATACAAACATATCTGATCCAACCGGCAGAGACTACGCCATAGAGACAAACAGGACACTTTTAAACGCAAATACGAATGATATTAGTGACATACAAACACAAACTGCAGAAAGGGATCTGACCTTAAGAAAGAGTTTAATTTTGGCCCAAGATCCCGCACTTTTTGTTAACGGCGCATCAGCATTCCTAGGGCCAGTATCAATAACACAGTTAGAGAGTCAGTCGCCAATTAAAGTTTTTACGAGTTTTCAGTTTGGTGAAGAACAACAGGTTTTGGGCGATGACGGAGCGCCTTTAACAGGATCAGACGGATCTATTGTAACTAGTTCCAAAAGCCTTTTAACTCTTAACAGCAAGGGTTTTGAAGGGGATTTGCAGGTCACCGGTTCAATTGATATTACGGGCTTTGACAGCAGCGACGGAATGAGAATTAACATGGGTAATTTGGTCATGACAAATGATCAGAACGGTTTTAACATGCCTCAGTTTAACATGATCAATACAAACTCTGAACCTTACGAGAGGCCGACTATACTCTTGTCTAATAATCTATCGTCGTTCGCTTCAGGTACGAAAGCATACCAGATGGGAGAAATAGCATTTGCCGGCCCAACAAATGATTCTCCTGAGGATGATCAAGAGAATATTCTGATTCGTGCTCAAATAAATGAACTAACAGGATCATCAGCAGTTAACTATCTTTCTTTTGATTTCTACATTAACGAAGCCAGAAATAAGTTTAAGAACTTAGATGGAACGATACCTGTTGCTAATCAAAAAACGTCAGTTTTGGTTGTAGGGCAATATAATGATGACCAGGTCGTTAATGAGAATGGAATTTCTGAAGGTTTGGGTGTTAGAGGTAATATTGTACCTTTAGGCGTAGTAGACAATACAGATGCTAACGTAGGTCATATTCTGTCAACAGATTACACCTTAGGCACTACACGTTGGAGATGGGGCGGTTTACACTTAGGTGAAGAGAGTCCTGTAACATTTGGAAACTTAGTCAGGTCTCACAGTAAACTATCATTTGACGCCACATACAGAATGCCTGTCTTTTCAGGAAGTGTAGGATTTCAGCATGGTCTAAGTGGTTCTCTAACATCTTTACTTGATGGCACCCAGTACATAAAAGGTATTAATGGTGTAATTGTTTCTACGGGTTCTAATGGTTCTGTTTCAATAGGTCTTGAAGGTTATTTGTCTAGTAGTGTTTCACAAACATCAGATAATTACTCAGAAACAGGGTTGAGCGGAAGTCAAGTTTCATTTAATCAGTCTACTTTTGAATTAGCAAATTACAACGACAATAACATTAAGTTTTATCTTAATGGTCAACTTTTATCATCAGGTAGTCTACAAGAAGTAAGTGTTGACGCAAACAAAGACTATTTTGTTAGTCCAGATACTGGAACTGTAACTTTCGCATCAGAGGTATTTCCCGAGGACGTATTAACAGCTGTTTATTATAATGACACATCTGACAGTCGAGGGCAATATAGGTATGATAGGATTCTTAGCACTGACCAGGCAGCAGGAACAAAAGTTTGGTTTAACTTTGACTTTGCAATCATAGATAATGATTACGATAAATTTGAAGTTTACGTTAACGGCCAGCAGTTATCTAGAATTGAGAGTCTGGCAAATAGTGGGACGCAACCTTACACTATTTTTGGACAAAACAGACTTATCTTTGATAGTGATTTATATGCCACAGATATTATCACTCTGTTATTTAAAATACCTAATCCTTTCTCGACAGGTGGCGGCGAAGACGATGAAGAAAACGAAGGAAGCGAACTAAACTCAAAAATAAAAGAAACAAGAAAGATGACGCAACAATACAATGCTTTGTCAGCGGTATCTTTTACAGATCTACCTTTTGATTTAGATATCTACAGTAAAGATGTTTTAATGGTCTATTTAAACGGACAATTATTACTACCCGGAACCTTGACAAACATTCAATCAGGAAGAGCTGATTACTTTATTGAAAATAGTACAGTTCTAAAATTTGCTGATGTGATTACACCGGGTGATGTAATTACTTTTGATTTGCTAGTCCCAGGATATGAAAACGCTTTTGCAGATACGATCTTTGTTACGTCAAATAAATCACTTTTAAATAACACTTTGCAAGTCACGGGTTCAAACGGTATTAGCGTCGAAACTAATACAGAAAATATTTTTATTAAAAATGATAAAGAAATGATATTCAATGAAGTACTGCAAGGTGGTACTGACGGAATTAATCAAAATTTTCACTTAAATCATGTTCCATGGTCTTCTAACGAGATAAGTATATTTGTTGACGGGAATCTCAAAGTTCCCTCCGGCTCAGCCGCAACATTTGATTATCAAGTCGCTGGTAATCAAATTAATTTTTCATCTTTATCGACACCCACATCTGGGAGTTTGATAATGGCAATTTACAATAGGGTAATATAAAATGTATAACACTTCAGATATTGCATTGGCTGCATATTTAATGATGCGTGGTTTAAAGCTTACTGTTGCTGAAAGAGAAAACTCAGGAAGGTTTAAGTTTGTTTTTGATGACCCGGAAGGGAAAGCCACTTCTCTTGCTGTTGATTATATCAATAGTGAAGCTGCCAAGTTTGATGCACACGTTAAAAATCTTAAAAATATTCTTTTTAAGTAAATTATTATGAATGTTCTCTTTTTAGTTGATAGTTATTATAGAAGATGATTTTTCAACTTAAAAAGTTTAGAATATAACGTATATAGAGTTTAAGTTAAATAAGTTTTGTTAATATCTGGGTTGAATTTAGTAGATGAGTTAATACTCATCTTGTTGTGTTATTCGAAATATGTAGACAATTGTCTATAAAAGCTATTATTTAACACAAGGAGAAAATCATGGCTTCACGTACACAAATCAGACTTCAGCAATTGACTGGGTCTCTTCAAGCTCCTGGTTCATTAGGTTCAGAAGTTGCATTAGCTTCTTTGCCTGCTGAGCATTTAGGAGAAGTTTTAAGTGAAATGGGACAAGCAATTGCTCGTATTCACGGTGAAAAAGATTTCACAAACAAAGCAGCTGGTGTTTTCGGACACGCTTCTCAATTTGAGTCTACACTTCAAGTTGATGGTGCTGCTGATCTTCAGTCGACTTTGGCAGTTGCTGCTGCAGCTTCTTTAGCTTCTACTTTAGCAGTAGAAGGAAATGCTGATCTTAACGCTGAATTAGACGTTCAAGGTAATGTTAACTTGCAAGCTGAATTGGCAGCTGCAGGCGCAATTACATTTTCAGCTGCTTCTGGCACATCTGCTGCTTCTGATCCTGACGTTGGTATTTCAGGACACGTTGCAATCGCAAAAGACGCTAAAGTTGTTGGTGCATTCGAAGTTGACGGCGGAGCTACTTTAAACTCTGCTAAAATCGAAGATCTTTCTGACGGACACATTGTTCTTGTTGGATTGAACGGAGAATTAATCGAAAACTCTAATGTAACTTATACAGCACAAGGCGGAATTTCTGCTGAAGCTTCTGAGTTCTCTTCATTGCAAGTTTCTGACTTGACAGCAGGAAGAGTTGCATTAGCTGGTACAGCTGGTGAGCTTGAAGATAGCGCTAACTTGACTTTTGACGGTTCTGAATTATCAGTAACTGGAACAGCTGCAATTTCTTCGGATCTTTCTGCTGGCGCTCGTTTAGACGTTGCTGGAGCATCTGATTTTAAAGGAGCAATGATTGCTTCTGGTTCAGCTGAATTCAAAGCAGCTGTTGAAATCGAAGGCGCTGCCGATCTTCAGTCGACTTTGGCTGTTGCTGACGCTGCTACTTTCGCTTCAACAATGGAAGTAACTGGAAACGCTGACCTTAACGGTGAGATAGACGTAGCTGGTGCATCTTCTTTCGCAGCTCCAGGCGTTTTGACTAATATCCGCGGTACTTTGTCTGTAGACGAAGCAGCTACTTTTGACGCTAACGTTGTTATCTCTGGAAACTTGACTGTTTCTGGTGCTACAACAACAGTTAACACAGAAGAAGTTACAATTGCTGATCACAACATCATTCTTGATAGTAATAACTCAACTGCTGCTGTTATCAACGGTGCCGGTATTACTATGGAAGGTGGAACTGGTGACGATTTAACTTTCCAGTGGAACTCTGCTAATCAAGAAATGCAACTTAAGCTTGGTGCTAGTTTTGCTGACTTGGAAATCAAAGACTTAGACGCAGCCGGCGCAGTACTCTCAGCTGATTTATCAGCAGTTAACGGAACGTTCTCATCTGAGATGGCATCAGCTACTGCTGATATTTCTGGTGACGCTTCAGTTGGCGGAGCATTGACAGTAACTGGTGCAGCTTCAGCAGCTTCAGCAGCTATCACAGGCGCAGTAACAGCAGCTTCGGCAGCAATTACTAACGCCATGACAGCTGGTTCTGCAGATATCGCTGGTTCTTTAGAAGCAGCTTCTATCTCTATTGATGGTGATACAGCTCAGCGCTTGTACATTGTTGATGCAGACGGTTCTATGAAAGACGAAGCTAAGTTGGTTTTTGATCAAACTAAATTGGCTGTTACTGGAGACGAAGAAGTTAGTGGTTACTTGAGAGCTGCTAAAATCGAAATCGACAGTGCTTCTGACTATATCGACATCAATAACGCAATGGAACTTAACTCTCAGCACGGTGCATTTAAATTTATGCAGTCTGGTGGAGAATTCGGTAAGATTACTCAAGATGCAGGAGACATGAAGTTGATCTCTAACGATATCGTATTTGCTCATGACGATGGTGTTAACCCACCTGCTGAAATTGCAAGAATCGACGGAAGTGCTTCTTCATTGTTGATCGATGGAACCAAGAAGCTTGAATTCAACGATGCTGCTGAAGCAGTATGGTCTTCTGGTAATGAGTTGATGCTTAAGTCAAACAGCGTTTCATATGCATTCCCAGCTGCTGATGCAGTTGCAGCTGATTACGTTCTTGTATCTGACGGTGCAGGACAGTTGGCTTGGAAATCGTCTTCAGCTGCTTCAGCTTCTGCAGCAAAGAAGGTTAATGCTAAATTATCAGCTGCTATTAGCTCTACTGATGCTAATGGTGACTATGTTTACGATTACTCTGGTTTTACTGCAGCAGAAAGATCAGCAATCTTAAACGCTTCTAACGCAATCATTGATGTATATGTTAATGGTCAATTGTTAGTTGGTTATAAGAATGGTACTCCAATTGGAGCAAACTCTGATTATGACTGGAACACTGCTGGTGAAGAATTGCTATTTGCATTCCCACTTGAAGTTGATGATGTTATTACAGTTATCGTAAGATAATTTTAAGGATCATTGGTCTTTACTTGGTGTGGGTGGTGACACCCACACCATTTTTCATTTACGGTATTTAAAATTAAGTTATAATTAATAATATATTGAGGAGATTTAATCATGAAAAGCTACAAAAGAATTAATAACGAATTTAAACAAGCAATTAATGCTTCATTAACAGAAAATCAAGGACAGAAAAAGCTGATCCAAATTAAAAACTTCTTAGACAATTCAATTACTGATGTGGTTACAAATGAATTCCCCAATCAAGATGAAAAAATAAAACATTTACTAAACACCCTTTTGAATTTAAGAGACTATTTAACATCAGAAAACACAGAAAATTCTTTAAAAGTATCATTGTTAAATGTGTATAATCAAATTGAACAAAAAGTTTTTGAAGAAGAAGAACATTTAAAAAAAACAAAAGAGGAAAGTACAACCCTAACGTCAATAGACCAGTCGGAACTAAACCAGTCAACCTGATTGAATATAGAAATGGTACGTATTTTACAAAACAACTTAATTTAAAAAACATATAAGGGAGAAATTATGACATTTTCTTTAACAACATTCTTAGCTGCTGTTTTAACATCAGTATTACTAAGTTACTTTTTAATTGCTATCGCTTTTTTCTACGCAGTTAATTCTAATGAAACTGTTTTAAGAATAGTTAGAAGACTCAATAATAAAAGTATAAAATCGAGAAAAATATTAACAAAAGAGATTTCTGACCAAAACAAAATTGAAATTTCTTATTTGAATTGGGCGTGGGTCGCTTTGCAAGTGCTTAGTGGAAGTAACGAAAAAAGTTCAAAACCAAAAGATGTTAAAAAGTAAGTTAAACGAATACAGATACCTGTTTAATGAACTTAAGCAAACAGTAGCTGTAAGCGATGAAGGAAGCCTAGATTTAAATTTTAGGCTGTCTTTTTTTCACGAAAAAATAAAAAAAACAAACAACAGTAATTTAATCAATAGGTTTGAAAAAGAGCTTTCTGAATATATTCCTGAAAATAAAAAACAAGATATATCAGAAATTGCAGAAAAAGATAACCTACCTGAGTTGAACAACAATGTCGACGCAAAAATATCAAACCAGCCGTCTTGGGTTAAGAAACTGTATAGACAAGTTGCTGTAATTACACACCCAGATAAAACATCTAGCATTAAGCCAGAATCAATTAGGGATTTAATGATTGAACACTTTGAGGTGGCAACTGAGGCTTATGAAAAAAACGTAGCAGTTAATGTTATGATGGTAGCAAACGAGCTAAATATTGATGTTTTACCAAATGAAGAAAAGATAATTATTGTTAACGAAGGCATCAAAGAAAAAAAGACTGACTTAACGAGAAATCGTTCCTCATTGGGATATCAGTGGAACTTTATAAAAGAAAATGACAAAGCAAATTATTTTAAAAAAATATTAAATAGTCTAGGGTTTAAGTATACAGATCAAGAGATCGATACTGTTATTAAAAAGAGCAGACCGGTCAACGATTCACGCAAGCATAATGAAAGACCTAAGAAGGGTATACTAAATAGAAAGAGAAGATAATGGCATCTATAAAAATAATCCAAACATCAAACTTTGGCAAAGCATTAGGCAGTAAGCTGTCAGATACTTCTTTTGATCTGTATGATACTCTGGGTAACTTGTATGATGCATCCAATTATACACATAGCAATGTTTATGAAATGCCTCCTGGATCAGGTATCTATGGTTCAGAGCTAAATATCAATACACTTTTTAGCGGATCGATTGTTTGGAAAGTTGAAAAAGTTCCTAGTAGCGCAGATTTTGTATACGCAACTGAAGAAGTGAAAATCGATCAAAAAATGGCAAGATATATACATACAGGTGACTGGGTGATTGATGAAAACACAAAACAAATGGTTTTTTATGCTGATGATGGTAATACAGAGATAGCTAGGTACGATCTCAAAGATCGAGATAGCGTAGGCTCAATTGATGAAATCTTTGAAAGAATACTAGTTCGGTCTTAGTATGCGTCAAGGGGGTTACTTAGTTACACGAGGCCTGACTGGAAATCACTCAAATATGATTGTCAGAGGTTTAATACCTTTTATTGAAGAGGTTATTGAAAGTCTAGGTGGTCGTGTATTAGGTAGCCCAAGTAAAAAAAGAAAATACGATGAATTAATTGACGATTATTACGACGAGTATACAATTTTAGCCGAATTGTCAGCAATAAATGGAAAAGACTTGTTCGATCCGATAATTAATAAAGTTAATAAAAAATTTAAAGACAAGAACTTGAGTATACAGGTTGAGGCCACAAACTTGGTTATTAGAAGTCCAGATATTAAAGTAAATGTTAAAGTTGTAGGAAGCAGATATGTCAAAAATTAATTTAATGATAGATGAAGAAAATGAACTTACTTTCCAAGTTCAAATTGAGGGCACGCGTCCCGGTCAAGCAAAATGCCGACTTATGATTGAATCAAATGATATGTCATTAGCTTTTGGCGGTGCATCATCAGGTGGGCAGGTTACTGTTACTCTTCCGCCATTAGATCATATTTTAAAAGAAGGTGTATATGACATGTCACTTGAAGTACTAGTTGACGACAGATACTTCGAACCTTTAAAGGTGCAGGGAGAATTTGAAAAGCGTCTTAAGGTTACTGCTGAGTCTGTAAAGGTCAAAACTAAACCTACTGTTAGGGCAACTGCGACTTTACTTGAAACAAAAACAAAAGAAGAACCGGTAATTAAAGTAACTTCAAAGTCTAGGTCTAGACCAACTAGTACGCCTGTAACAAACTCATCTTCACCTAAAACTTTGTCAGATAAAGACATTAGGGATCTGATTAGTCAATTGTCTAGAAGAGGATAGTCTTACATCACTTGTTAAATTTAAAGTATGAAATTATTTATCTTGTAAAATTATAATAAAGTAGCTATAATTTAAAAAAATTCTTTAAAAATTAAACAGGAGTAATAATGCCAGAAGGTCCAGAGGTAAGAACGACTACTGACTTTTTAACAAATTATACAGGGAAGACACTAACAGGATTTGCAACCTTATCAGGTAGATATCTTAAGAAAGGTGAAATACCTGGTGAAAATTGTTTTTCCTTACCTGCTATTGTCAAGTCAGTTGATTGCAAAGGTAAATTTATTTATTTTACTTTGAGTGACGCTAATAAGGAATATTATCTTTTTAGTACACTTGGTATGACAGGGATGTGGACAAATATAAAAACAAAACACTCAAGATTTTTGATGTTTTTTGACGACGAGTCTATTTTGTATTATAATGACATTAGAAATTTTGGTACACTTAAATTTGTTGATGATCAAGGTGTACTAGATAAAAAGCTTAAGTCACTAGGGCCTGATGTTTTAGATCACAACGTTACGTGGTGTGATATTAGAAAGGCTTGCTTAAGAAAACCTAATAAGACAATTGCAGAGTGTCTTATGAACCAATCTGTAATATCTGGTGTAGGAAATTATCTTAAAGCAGAGATCTTATATGAGTCTAGAATTTCTCCTCATAGATTAGCTAAAGATATTAGCGACCAAGAATGGACAAGTTTAGGTACAAGTACACTAGTAACAGCAAGATTATCTTATAGTCTAGGCGGCGCAACAATTGAAAGTTATAGACAGCCAAATGGTACAGAAGGATTGTACAATCGTAGATTTGCTGTGTATAATCAAGAAATGGATCTTTATGGTAATACAGTCATTAGAGAACATACAGCTGATAAACGGACAACACATTGGGTACCCAATATTCAAAAGTAGGAGTAAATTATGGACAAAGTAAAATTGCATGATAGTGTTATTGCACACGTGGTTAAGTTAATACAACTAGGCTTTATCACAGGCACTGACGTTGTAGATCATTTTAGAATGATTGAGATGGTTGCGGAAGAAGGCGAACTTTTTCTTTCTAAAGAGTATGAAGAAAAGCAAGAAAACAACATTGGGAGAATGTTAGAGGAAGCTTCACAACAATCAGAGAAACAACAGGAGCAATAAATGAACATCTGCAAACTTAAAGAAATGTTTGACTTGAGACTGACATTTATGAAAAAAATGCAAAAGGAGATTCCCGGATCTTACCCAGAATTCCCTGTTGACATTACTAAAAAAGCATCTCAGCAAGTTTGCAGAGATCTCGCGCTTAAAGGTGTCGAAGAAATGTTTGAAGCACTGCAGCATCTTAAAAATTGGAAACCTCATAGACAAACTGAGATTAATGAAGATCTAGATCGTGAAGAGTTTTTAGAAGAAGTTGTGGATGCTTTAAATTATTTCTTTGCAATGCTAATAGTAACAGGTTTTAATGAAGAAGAGCTTTTCAAAGCATACTTAAAAAAGGATAAGAAAATTAGAGAGCGCTTAAATGAAGGTTACTAATGACAGGAAAGATTATTTTTAATGGGACAGTAGTGAAATGTCCTCAGTCTATAAAAAAACATGTCGATGTTTCAGGTAAATTTTCTGGATCTCTTGAAATTAAATTATTTAATCCTTCTGCGAATAATCCTGAAACTTATTATTGTTTTTCAAATGTAAATTCAAAAGAATTTGATTATTATGTTAATATATTTAACAATGAAATAAACCTTACACACAATAAAGAGGTGACACTTGAAATTCAAACAAATGTTAACAATGCAAAACCAATATAACAAAAAAATAGTTGGAAGAAGCGATCAACTCTCACAAGCTTTAAAAGAAAAGATAACTCAAGAAAATGTTTTATGTGCGCATGCAGAATTAAGTTCATTAGTAAATGCGACAAACTATAAAAATCATCATTCATATTCGGAACCGGTAGCTAACCACTCAACTGTGTTATATGAAACTGTTGATGTCGTTCGTTATATGATGGCAACATTAAATACATGGGGTATTACATCAACAGATTTTGAAAAAGCATTTCTTAAAAAAGACGTTTATCTTAATAAACATTTAGAATTGCAAGGCTCAGTTTGGGATGGTACCCAGCCAGTTGCAATTGTTGATATCGATGACGTATTAGCTAACTTTAGAGATGGATTTGCTAATTGGTTAAATAAGAAATTTGGAGTTTTACCAAATGTTAATTCTAAAGAGTACTACTTTATAACAGCATTATCAAAAATTAAGTTAAACTCAGAAACAGTTTTTAAAATGTTTCTTGAAGATGAAGGATTCGCTAATTTAACTATTGACACTGATAACTTAGAACTTCTTTGGCAGTTAAAACATAAAGGATATTGGATTCATTTGTTAACAGCACGTCCTGAAGAAGAGCTACAGTGCTTATATGACACGTATTATTGGATCGTCCAGCAAAGTATTCCTTGCGACGCAATAAGCTTTTCACCTGAAAAGTTTAGATGGTGTGCCAAGTCAAAATATTACGACGCAGGTGCAATTAAATTTGCAATTGATGATGCACCCAAGCATGCAAATGAATACGCAAAGCATGGTATTAAATGTTTAGTTCCTCGCAAGCCATACAATGAACACTTAGTTCATGATAATATTCATCATTTTGATAACTTTTATCAAGCTATGGAATGCATTGACAAGATATTAATCAGCTAAAATTATATATAGTATATAAGGGCAGCAGGAGTATCAATGAAGTTATCGCTAATTCAGCTTAAAGAAATTGTGGAAAATTTTATTAATGAAGAAGACTGGTTAGGTGACGAAGAAGATATTCCTCTTCCTCTTAGTTTAGAAGAAAAAATAAAAAATGTATTTGATAAAGCCAAAGATACCGTGATCAATGAATTAAAAAATTCTGAAGCTGCAAGCCAAGGTATCGATAATATTGTTATTAAAGAAACAATTGAAGCAATTAACAAAATCTATTTGCATATAACATCAAAGTCTAGTCAAGTCAAGAAAGGAATTAAAGCACTTGCTTATCACGCAACTTACGGTGACAAGGAAGGTAAAAATAGAGATGTTTTGCATTTTGACAATTC
>Ga0181373_1000092_pt1 | contig 26029 bp, 50 predicted proteins | sample LowvirmetaG_3_FD_130159 | JGI IMG/M metagenome (GOLD analysis project Ga0181373, IMG submission 130159) | Marine viral communities from the Subarctic Pacific Ocean - Lowphox_09 viral metaG | ecosystem: Environmental > Aquatic > Marine > Oceanic | place: Subarctic Pacific Ocean | collected... | reverse complement strand
GTGAAAAAGGGTAATTGCAAAAAATTTTCTACAAAAAATTTTGAGGTTTTTGTATAAGTGTGAATCGTTGGGGATTTGTGTAGGTCGTGTACAAGCTGGACAAGGAGAGAATAAAGGGTGGCTAATTATGTGGTTTAAAAAAAATATATTTATATTCAATATAAAGTGTGAAGTATTTTTTTGGAGTTTATAATGATTAAAGAATTAATTAAGTTAGCTGATCATTTGGATAAGAAAGGTTTTAAGAAAGAAGCAGATTATCTTGATTTAGTGTTAACTAAGTTAGCAGACGGCCTATATCCTGATAACCAGTACTATGTTAACATGGGGGTTAAAAATCAAAAAACTCCAATTATATATTGGAAAGATGGAAAGCCTCAGTCTATAAAGCATAATGCGATAGATTCTGCTAAGGCTGGAAAGTTAGTTTTAAATATTATGTCAAATGTTCTTGCTACAGATATAGTAGAAGCAAAGGATATTGTTTCAAAGTTAAATAAAATATCTGATTTGAGTTCAAGTCATGAGTCTGCTGCATCTCAAGAAGATAAGGATAGTATAAGCAAAGAAATAAGTTCTATATATGATGAGTTAAAATACGATGTTCCTGTATTAGCGGCCCCCGGATTTTTGGGCTGGATTTTTGGTGGAGCGAAAAAAGCAAAAGCTCTGGCTCAGATGGCAGAAGATGCTAGTTCAAAAGCTAAAACTACTACCAGGGCAGTTAGGCTTTCTGATAATATTATAGGTATTTTCAAGGGAGGCCTAGAGTCTATAGAAAGATCTAATTATAAAAAACTAATGGGGCAAGCAAGAATGTCTAATCTTCCCTTGGCATCTCATGTTGCTGCTGACAAAGTGGGAAAGGTTCTTGATGTTCTGACAGATATAAATAGAGGCCTTCCTCTTTCGGAAAAACACTTAGAGGCAATTATAAGCGTAAGAAGCTATATATCTGATCCAAAAAATATTAAGGTATATGAATACCTTAAGAATAATATGTTTTTGAGTAGAGAAGATTATAAGAAATTTTCAAAGATTTTAAAATCTTATCCAGAGATTATGAGATCTATTAAATAAACTTTTTATATTAAATATAAAGTGTGAAGTATTTTTTTTCGGAGTTTATAATGATTAAAGAATTAATTAAGCTAGCTGATCACCTAGATAAGAAAGGTTTATATAAAGAGGCAAGTTATATTGATTTGATTTTAAAAAGAGCTGGAGATGATAAGCAAATACTAGATCCAAAAAAATTATTTGGAGGAAAATTATTTAATAAAGATACAAAAATTCTTACTTTTCCAGGTAAGCATAAAATATCTAATTCTGATTTTGAAGAGTTGAAAAGAATTTTAAATAGCAGTCAATCGAAACCTATTGAGTTAAGCCTTGAGGATTATTCAAAAGATAAGAAGGGATACTTAAAAAAAATGTGTAGCACTGGAGACTGCGTATACATTGTAAATAAAAAACTATATCATTATGATGGAAGTATCGATGTAACAGCAAAAGAGCGAATAACAAGTACTTTGGAAGATGCCTTTCAAGAGGTGTATAAAAGGATGACAGAAAAAAATGAAAAGCCTGAGTTTCAATATCAGATGATGAGTTCCGAAGAGGCTAAGAGAAAAATTGAAGAGGCTAAGAAAAATAGTAAATAAAATTTTACAGAACAAAATAAAAGCCCCAAATAACATGGGGCTTTATTGTTTATATTCTAAAGTAAATTTTTACTATTCTATATCTTTGTATTCTTCTGGAATTTTCTTTGCACAGTATGGGCCGATAAGTGAGTAGTCTCCGGTATCCATATAATCTTCATCCCAGTCTTTTCTTTTAGATAGCTGAACTGTTTTTGTTACAACGGAGTCATCTTCTCCTGAGAGATAAACTTCTCTTTCTATCATAACTCTAATTTCTTTATTCTTTTTTGATGTGAGTTTCTTGCCGCAAAGACCGCAGTTATGGTGGCATCCATCGAAGTCCAGCTCTTTATATTTCACTTTAAGATCAAACATTGCTTATCTCCTGTCTTGGTGTTGTGTGACGCAAAAGCATCATATACTTAGTATATACGATAATCGCAGCACTGTCAAGAAATATAAAAAAATATTGACATAGCGAGTATATTGATATACAATGTTTTAAGGCTCAAAGGCCTAGAATGTTAATTGAAAAATAATTTTGCTATATAACGGGGATATTATTATGGGTGGAAATGGTTATTCTGCAGACGACAATCGATCTATGCAGTTAAATGATAACAATGATAGATACTATTCTTCTAGAGGTATTGATCGCGATGATGACTACAGCGAAGAAGAGTGTGACTCCTACACAGGAATGAGGAGTGCGTCAAAGTTTAAGGGATATATTCCCTTGGAAGATTGGCTGCCATACTTCAAGGTGTGGATTCAGAATCTAAAAATTAGCAGTAATCAGAGAGATGCGTTTTCTGGTTTTAATTATTGGAACGAGGATCATAAACGTTTGTGGTTTTATTACAGGACGAGAGCGTTGATCGACTACTGCACAGATAATGATTTGAGCTGGACTGTCTTGACGAACGGGTTTTTATTTGAATACAGAGTACAGGACTGGCTAAACTTTGCCTTTAGTGGTGGCAACATTATGGCGGTTAATAAAATTATCTATGGGAACAACGGCCTAGAGTTTCCGGCTAATGCGGAAGAATTGTTTCTTTCTAGGATAGTGTCAGGTGAAGAATAATAATTGAAATAAATGTTGACATCGTTTTTTGTCTGTGCTATAATGAATACATGATGAAGGAGAGAGTGATGCGATAATCGAAAAGACTTTTGTGGTCGAACAATAAAACTGAGTGTTATACAATTTAAATATTATAGGATAGAAAAATGACTGAACAAAATAAATTTTTTACAATTGAAAAACAAATTTCTGCTGAATTAATTTCTGACATGCTTATTACCGCTGTTGAATCTGGTATCTCATATTGGTGTAAATATATGAGAGCAAAATTTGAAAACAAATCTAATCTTCCATATTATGCTAACTGTTTTGATCAAAATTGGAAAGTTGAGATTTGTGCTTATGAAGAGGAGCCTATTGCTCTAGATATAAGTTCCGTCAAAAAGGGTGTTGAAATTATGAGTAATAATTATCCTAGACATTATTCTGATATGATGAATGATAATGCTGATGCAGTCACTGCAGATGTTTTCTTTCAGTGTATTGCTTTTGGCAAAGTGATATATGGATAATCATTATATTTTTGATGAAGAAGAGTATATCGATTATTTAAAGAATATTGATAATATCTTTAGATCTGGGCATCTAAGTTGTAGTGATTCTACAATTCTTAAACCATTTTTATTAAGATTTAAATTTATAAATACAGCTGGCAAAACTTTATTTATATCTTTTGAGTCATCAAGGCCTCATCTATATGATTTTAAAATTTATATGAGCGGTTCGGCTTTTAATGAGGCAAATGAAAGTGATTTAAAATTTGCTTTTAATTCTATTTTAAATAGTTACTCCGGCAACTATGATTTTTCAATGCTAGAGCGGGTTATAGATAAGAAGCTACTGAGTGTTAGTGGGAATGTTTTGAAAAAATTAAAGCCTTGTTTTCTCTTTAGAAAGTTTTTTGAAAAGGGGTTTTATCTTTCGGAAAAAGATTTGGACCGAATTCTTTTTCATGTTAGATATAGAGTTGAGCTTGAAAAAAGAAGGTGTGGAGATCTCATTGGCGACTCAACTAAACTATATATGATGGGGCTAACCACTTTAGATAAGTTAGAAAAATATAAGAAGTATGACTCTGTATTTGGTTATATTTCTTTTATATTTAACATTTCTTCTTTTGCTTTTATGTTATATCTTTCGATGTATTTTTTTTAAAGGGTACTGGCTATAGCCTTGAATCTGCAAAGCTTAAAGCTGAGTTAACGATTTTAGAATTATTTTAATTTATATTTATATTCGATGTAAAGTGTAAACCAATATCTTAGGATTTATAATATGGGTACAAAAATAAAGGGAAATCAAATATGTAACGATACCATAACTGGTGACAAAATAGCGGAAGACGCTCTAACTGGAGATGATATTGATGAGTCAACGTTAAACCTTTCGCCAAATGATCTTTCGGGAAATTATTCTTTCCCTAGCGAGGATGGGACTGAAAATCAAGTTTTAAAGACAGACGGAAACGGCAATTTAACTTGGCAAGATGAGGCGGCCGCAGGTTCAGGATCATCTGATCCTCAAGAAGAAGAGCCTGAAGAGGAACCTGGAGAAGAATTTGAAAATGGATCTTGGACTCCCGGTCTTCAACATGGTTATGCTTTGCAAGGTACAGCGTTCGGTAAATATCAAAGAGTTGGCAACCAAGTAACCGTTTGGTTTAAATTTAATGTAGGCCAAGCAAACAATACAGCTACTCAAGAAATGAAGATAACGGGTCTTCCATATGAAGCATCTGGAACTGGAATTTGGGCTACTGGCCCTCAGCCTCATGGTTTGAATTTTCAGTGTACTACAAATATCAGAAGTGGCGAGAACGTGATAAGATTTATGGATCAAACGCTAACTAGCGCAAAACAAATATCCAATTTTGCCAGCGAGGGAGCGGTAAGAGGAACTATAACATATTGGATTGGGTCCTAGCTTTAAATATTTTTAAATAAAAAAAAGACAGCTTTGAAGCTGTCTTTTTATATTTTACTTAGTTCTGTATATTTATGAGTATTTGAATTCACTTTTAAAATATTTAGAGTTACATAGTCTTTTAATATAGTTATAAAAATCTTCAAACTCTTTATTTGTTACCCCCAGCAACTTCTTTTCTTTCAATATCCATCTCAGTGCCAGGCTAATAAAAGTAAAAGTCTTTTACCTCGCCCAATTTAGCTCCATAAAAAGATTCAATTAAAATAAAAATATTAGCAGGGAAAAATAATGTTTTTATTGTTGACAGTCATAGCGGTTTGTGATACACTATATACATCACAACGGAGAAACTATATGTCGAGAGCAAAATATATTTCAAAAGATGTCAAGAATTGGAAGGTTCCAAGTTGCAAGCCATGCGGAGGGCTTGCATGTGGCGGAGAGGTTATTCTTGCCAGATATGCAAAGTCTGGGCATTGTCTGGCAGAGATTATAAAAAGAGGCGACATCCTTGAGGCCAGAGTTAGAACTATAGATGGTTATGGCATCTTAAGAAGTTATAAGGTTAAAAGTGAGTTCTTCGCAAAAGTTTTAATAGATTTATATCTTGCCAAAATGGGGTATCTATTTGAAGATGGGATAGGGGCATAATATGTCATGCAAATTGTTTGAGCTAAAAAAATGGGAAAAACCTTTTAAGTCTAAAGAGCAAGAAGACGTTGATCTTTTCAAAGAACTCATGGGCTGGGAGGTAGTCGAAGAAAGATTTACTGTAAGAAATACTTTAATCGCAGACTTAAGATGGAAAAAAGATGTTGAACTATATGAGTCTTATGTGTATAATGAAGAAGAAACATCTTTAATAGGGCGCTCTTTTCAGTCTAGGACAGCAATTGGGGCAAAGTTTAAAGCTGATATGTATTTAAAAAGTTTAGGTTATATCTTTGATGATATTTTTTCGGAGTAGATATGAGAAAAAAGATGAATAAGTCAGTTTGGACAAATTGGTATAAGCCAAAACCCGGAAACCCCATAGACGAGTTCCTTAGGTTCCAAGGAAAGTATGATGTTTTGCAAAGAAAAGAAACTGAGGATAAAACATTTATGGCAGAAATAAGATATTATAAAAATGATGACAAGTATTCTTTTTATTTTTGCGATATATGCAATGTAGATAATGTAAGAAGCTTTTATTCAAAAACTGTTTCTGGAGCAAAAGCTAAGGGCAATATTTATTTATTAGAGCTAGGGTTCTATGTGAAAAACATTTTATCATAAATTAAGGAGTCAGTTATGTTTATTTTATTATCTTATCTACTTACAAATCAAAAATGGAAAGAAAAATATAATGGGGTTGAGAAATGTCAAAGAAAAAAAATAAAAAAGTAAAAGAAAGAAACTGGATAGCTGTTGCGGCACACTTTAAGACAAAAGCTGGGGCGCACAAAGATAAAAAAAAGGAAGCTTCTAGAAAAGCTTGTAGAGTTAAAGGTAAAAAAATACAGGAGTAAAGTATTATGAAATGTTTTAGATCAAAAAAATTAACATTGTTTAGTTGCATATTAAATTATTTTCTAGCCGTAGCTTATTTTATAGTAGGCGATCCTGCTTTTTTCATTATAAGCTTATCCTTTGGAGTTTTATGTCATAGAAATTACTTGTCATATGGTAATGATGAATAATTTTTGAAAAAAGTTTTTTTGAGCGTATATTATATTGAAATTATAAAATTTGGAGTAGTGATGACGGATATGTTTTATTTTAATGATAATGCAGAAAGAATTTTTATAGATCAGCCATTTATGACATCAGAGCAGGCAATAGATCTGTGCGAAGAGCTGGTTAATAATAAGGGTTTGCTAATGGACGATGGCAGCGATTATAATAAAATCGCCCTTGGTCTTTTGGGACAGAGAGTTGTATCTAATAAATCTTGTATAGAAAAGGGGGTTTTGGAATTTGACAAGGATGTTGGCGGGGTTATATCATTTGTATCTATAAGTCAAATTGACGAAGATCTCTATGGATTTTTTGTTGAATTTGACGATGGTAGGAGAAGTACTTTGGCAATGAGCGAGTTTGATATAGAGGTGCTTAATGTCTAATTTTAGCGAAGAGCAGGTAAAAAAATTTAATTTGGGTAAAGGAAAAGAGCTTCCAAAAGAAGCCGAGGTTTGTGCGGCTTGCGGAATCGCTCAGATAGTTCCGCTAACTTCTCAAGAAAATTATCTTACGGTAATTGCTCACCACCATTATGGATCTCCCAGGGATGGCAACATAGAAACATATGATATTTGCTTCCCCTGCTTCGATAGTTTTGTGGGCATTAAGCCTAAAAAAACAACTACCAGTTTTTAGGAGGGTTTATGTATTCTGTTTTTAAAGGTTGTTCTAGAGAATTGAGCGGATGGGAGAACCCTCCTTCTTACGCTGGAATGAAAGAAGTTCAGGAGATTAGCGGAGTATCTTCTATAAAGAGAAGGGTTTGTGAGGATGGCTATCTTGTTTCTGAAATAGATTATGACAAGAGGCAAGGTATATATGTTGGAAATATTTATAAGCCTGGAACGATGAATGTTCTGAAAAGTATAATTTCAAAAACGTTTGAAAATTGTAAGTTTAAAGTTGATTTACACCTAAAGGACGCGGGGTATATATTTAAATGGAACTAGAAAAGAGAACTCCTACTAGCGGCTGGATTAAGGGTGAAAAATACCAAAAATATTATGGATCATCTTATAGGGGTAGTTTTTTTATGATAGATGCTGCAGTTATGTATCTAAAGGAAAAAAGCGAGTGGGGTTTTCCGATAGGAAGAATAACTTTTAATAATTCAGAAAAAGAATTTTGGGGAACCATATCTCTTCCTCATACAAAAAAGAATTGCTGCTTTATAAAGGGAGAATCTTTTGAGAATGTAATGCTTAGATTAAATGTTCTCCTACATGAATATGGATTTCTTATTGAGTCTCCTCTATGAAGAAGGATAGGCTTTCTGACTGGTTTTACTTTAAAGGGTTCATAGATAAAGATATTGACGAATATAAAAAAAATTTTTTTTCAGAGTTAGTATGTTATAGATTTTTAAAAGAAGAGAAATCTTTTTTATGTATTGCAGTCATTCATTGGATACCTCAAACAAAAGTTTTTTTTGGCGTGTTATTCGAAGAAAAACAACCGGCCAAATGTTTGTATTCTCTTGAGGGTGGTACTCTTGAAACGGTTAGGTTGAAAATAGATTTAAAGTTAAAAGAAATAGGATATAATATTAGCATTTTTTAGGAGTCTAAATGATTGTAGTAGGATGTGGAACTGGAAGGTGCGGATCTCAGTCTCTTTTTAGATTAGTTTTGAGTCAAGGCTTCGCAAAGTGTAGGCACGAATTTTTTCTTAGCATGAAGGGTGCTACAGATTTGGAGAAGTATAAAGTACCTTTCGGGTCAAAAAGTTATAGTAAGGCAAAGCTTCTTGATAGTTTTAATTTATTAAGAGATAGTAATAAGGAAAAGATAATGTTTGATATTGGGCCATATTATTTAGACATAATTGATGATATTGTAAATATGAATGACGTAGTAGCCTTTTCTTTAAAAAGAGACATAGATGTTTTTTCTGATAGCTTTTCTGATTATTACAATAAAGTTAGATTTGGAAATAATTATTTTAAAACTAATCAATATTGGAATCAGGTTGGCATGACTGTGCCAGAAGTTATGACTCCAGATATTGCAAGAATTCTTCATTCTAAATTTTATAATAAATTATCAAGCAAGGATTTGGTTGAAATAAATACGGATGATTTAAACAGTGAGAAAATAGCTGATTCCCTCTCCAGAATTTTTTCAAGAGACTTTTCTTTCAAAAAAATTCATATTCATTGATATGACTCCTCCTAAAGATATCTGGAAGCATAACTCCGAGCTTTTCGGAGAGGTAAAGGTCGATTCCATCCTAGAGCTTTGCTACTTTGATTTCAGTTATTATAAATACGGAATGATTATATTTTTTATTTATTATAAAGACAAATCTTTATTTTGCGTTTTGAGAAGAAGAAATGATTTTGTTCTTGTAAAAATAGATGAATATTCCAGAAGAGAGGTAATTCTGTTTAGCAAAAATCTTTTATCTCTTTTATTTAAGTCAGATATATATCTAAAGCAAGAAGGATATTCTTCAAATATATTTTTATAATATTATATGTCAGAAAGCTTAGAGGCTCTTGTGAATAATTTAATTAAATATTATAAATCATTTGATGATTTTTTAAAAATGCAGCTTCTTATAATTTTGATTATAAATCTTGGATGGGCTTTAATAATTCCCATCGTATTCAAAATGCAAGGCTTGTTGTGGACCACATCGATGATAAGCTTTTATTTAATTTTATCAAGAGCTACAGGCCTTCTTTCCCCTTATTTTAGAAATATTAATCTAAAACAATCTTATTTTAACTTAATAGTTTTAGATTTTATGTATATGTTATCTATAAATGTATATTATTTTAACAAAGAATGCTTTCTTTACATAGAGGCTTTCTTGGCTATATTTTACTCTGTGCTTCTCACAGTGTTTCAAATAAATTATAATGCTTATATTATGTCTAAGTACGAAACTGATATATATAAAGATATGAAGTATTGCGAAAGCGCAGCTTCTAGTATAGCTGGAATGCTAGGTTATGCCACAGTTATTGCTCTTGAGTATTCAATAGGCTCTTCAAATTCTATTATTGCTTTTGAGATAATATTGATATTTGCTTTCTGGTTGCAAATTTATAACTATAAAAAATACTATAATAAACGTGGACTATAAAATTAACAGACCTACTTTGGATCTTCATGGAGTAAAACACCATGAAGTAGAAGGTGTTTGTTCTAAATTTATAAATAAGCACTTTGGAAAAGAGATGAAAATTATAACTGGTAACTCTTTTAAGATGAAAAACATGGTGGTAAATATTATAGTATCATATAATTTGGAGCATAGAGTTGGAGACTATATTAATTTTGGATATATAATTATATATAAATGAGCCATAATGTAATAATATTTTTATTATTAACTGAGACTTTATTTAAAATAATTTTAGGAAATATAGATGATTAAATATTTAATTAGTTTAGCCGATCACTTGGATAAGAAAGGCTTTAGGAAAGAAGCAAATTATCTTGACGCTATTTTAAGAAAGTCAGCGACCTCTGCAGGTTTGGATTATAAGAAAGAAGGCTCTTTCAGCACTTGGGGCGAATCATATTCAGAAATGGAACATTCTAGCTATGAATCGGAGCCAAGGAAGTCTGTAGATGTCAAAGAAATATATGAAGCCATAGATGTAGAATCTTTAAATAGTGAAAAAGAAATTCCCAGAGAAATAAAAGAAAAGATGTTAATGCACGCTATAACAGAAATGGCGGAAGAAGGAACTCCTTCTAGTAAAATTAAAAATCTTATTCTAGATATTTATTTTATGGTAGTTCAAGCTGATGGTGATAAAAGGTACGCTCTTCAGGCGATAGAAAAGGGGTGGGTTTCAATTTATGACGAAACCGATAAAGCCTATCGCCTATACAAATATGAAGTATAAATATTGTTAAAAAAATTAGGAGTTTAAAAAATGAAGAAATATTTAATTAGATTGGCAGACCATTTAGACAAAAAAGGTTTGTACAAAGAAGCGAATTATTTGGATAAAATAATTAAGTTATCGGAGCAAGAGTTTGAAGTTAGCTTTGAAACGCCGATGGTTTTTGATGGCTCAAAGCCTCTTAGAGTTTCAGAAGACTTGTTTGAACTATCATGGGGTGTTGTTTATGACATCACTTTATCTGATGATAATAAAGTTACATCTTTGAAGGTAGAGCTTGCTAACGGAAACGTTGCAAGATATACCACAGGTTTTAAAAATGGAGTACCTTTAGCCAACACTATTAAAGATCTTAATGCAAAATATAACCTAAACCTTAAATCTGAGCTTAATCCGTCCAAGCCTTTAATTAAAGATGACGAAGAAGTACTTAGAATGTTTGCTGACGCAATTCAAAGATCTGAAGATATGAGCTACGATCAAATGGAAGAAGAGTTTAACTATTTTTACAAAAACTATGGACATTTAGATCCTAAGTTTATGTCCATGATTAAAAATCATAAAAAAGATCAATATGTGGCTTCAGAGAAAGAAAAAGAATTTAGAAAAGCTCAAGAGTATAAAAAAAGTAAAGAGTTTAAAATTGATGCCACAGAAGCTATCAAAGAGTTGTACAAAGCTGTAACTATGGCGAATGATGGTGATGTTGAGTCTGCAAAAGCTAGACTTAATGATATCATTTCTTACTTCCCACATCATACAGAAGAGATTAAGGATACTTTGGCGGTTTTAAAACAAACTCCAGGGCTTATGGCTCTTAGGTCAATAGCAGAAGGCGCTCCTGTTTTTACTTCAATAGAAACCGAAGAGTTCACTCCTGTAGGACCTGGAATGAAACCTAGCTTGCCTATTCCTGAAAAATATATGCCATAATGAAAAAATCCGAGTATATTAAAATATCACTCGGAGGATTTATGGAACATGAAATTTATAATGCGGATGCCTATTATAATAGATATCCGTATTTTTTTGATATAATCGGCAAAAAATACTGCTCAGTTCCTCATGGATGGGGAGAGCTATTTTCTTCTTTCTTGAAAGAAGCAGATCTATATATTAAAAATTCTGGAAAAGATATTGATTTTAAGATACTTCAAGTTAAGCAAAAATGGTTTAAACTTGTAATATACCATTCTGGGGCAGACGAGTATCTGGCAAGCCTTGTTAAAGATATCGAAACTGCGGCAGAAAGTTATTGCCTGTCTTGCGGAGATACCTTAGATAAAAATATTGAAGAAGTAAAAAGAGGAAGATGTTCGGGGTGCAATAATGATCGCAGGTAGTATTTCCAGACTTAAAATGATATTAGATGGATATGATAAAGATAGAAAAGTATATATGACCTCAGGAGGTTTTGATCCAATTCATGTTGGGCATATAAGGTGTATAAAGGAAACGGCTCTCCTAGCTAAGAATTCAAAAGAAGTCCCCTTTAATCTAAGCGGAATTGTTGTAGTTGTAGTTAATTCAGACTTATTTTTAGAAAGAAAAAAAGGCTATTCTTTTATGAAGTTAGAAGATAGAATGGAAATAATTGATTCTTTATCTGGAGTTGACTTTGTTGTACCTTGGAAGTCCTACGAAGATCAGACTGTATGCGGAGCAATAAAGATTTTAAAGCCAAATTATTTTACAAAGGGCGGAGATAGATTTGATGCCAAAACTATTCCGGAGTGGGATATCTGCGAGCAGGTTGGCTGTGAAATAATAACTGGAGTTGGTGGAGATAAAATTAGATCATCCTCTCACATGGTTTTGGCTTCTAAAGAAAATATGAAAAAATAGATTAATATTTTTATTGAAACAGAAAATGTAATTGGATAATTTATGAATATAGAATTTTCAGTAAACAGTATTATTGTTTATGACTCAAATCCTCAAGGTCAATTTATATCACCGTCAAGCATAATTGCTAAAAAGTTTGGAGCAAACAGGAACGTTTTAAATGGACACTCTGGATATACATTTGCGGTTTGCACTCACGACCTAGATCAAACTGACAATAAAATTCCTGTGTCATATATACAGCAAAACCTCATCTCCCTATGTTCTTTTGCCTTTTTAAATCCAGAAAAAACTTTATACTTGCCTTATTTTGGAGGAATGCCTTGTTTCCACTCTTCTTTTGTCATAGAGAGCATAATGCCGCATCTTTCAGGCAACATTAAAAGGATCAGGATTTAATATGAATTTAACCAATTGGGTTGATGATGAATTCTTTGGAAGAGGAAAAGTAAGATATTTAAAAAGCTACAATGGAGAATCTTACAAAGAAATAAACGAAAGATTTTTTTATACCTATGTCTTATGCGTTGCTTTTGTAAAGAAAATAAGAGATCGAGAATATATGGGATTTGTAAAGATCAAAGGAGAAGACTCTGATTTTAAAGTGATTTCAAGATCAGAAGAAACTGCTCTACTAAAAGTAGATGTTAAGCTTATCTCTCTTGGATACAAAATTAACAATGTAGGATCTTAATTTATACTAAATATTTAACATAAGTTAAAGGTTGTTTTATGAGTTTAAATTTAATTATATTTTTTATGATGTTCTCATCCTTTACATTTCTTTGTATACTGTGGTCAATAGAATTAAGATTGGAACGAGTTCTTGCTAAATATGAAAAGGTAAAAGGTAAGGTTAAGTTTTAACAAACAACCTGGGTTTTGTTTTGAAAACACTTTATCTTTTCGCCCTAGTATTTGTGGGGCATATAGTCGCTTGGTTTCATAGCAATAGCGCAATATTGCTAAAAGAATATAGCTGGATAGCTCTAGTATCTTCTTTAACCTTAGCTCCAATATCTGGCTTTATTTTTGTATATGGTACAAAATATTTATATGAATTGACAGGGTCGATATGGTCTGTTAGATTTATATCTTTTTGCATAGGATATTTTGCATTCATACCATTATCTTGGTATTTTTATGGAGAAACTCCTATATCTGCAAAAAATATAATATGCTGCGCCCTTTGCCTTGGTATTTTGGCGACACAGTATATAATGAGGTAAAGTTAAGTATAATAAATTATATTTGGAGAGTGATATGGTTTATTTGTTTTTAGTTTGTATTTTATTTTCAGCTTGTGCTTCAGACATAAGCGTAATTACTGTCGAAAAAAACAACGATACCGCAGAAGTATCTGAACCTTCTATAGAAGATTCTCAATCAGAATCAGTGCTTGAGCCTAGCTCCACTCCCACATCGGAACCTGAGGTAAGCGATCCGTCAGAAGAATATCTAGGAAAAGATATTTTTGTAGAATATAGCTTGAGACAAATATCATGCTTGTACTGCGTAGGAGAAAGCCAAGAGATAACGGTTGACTTAAACTTATATATTCATGACTCAACACAGCAGGATTTATTCCGTTCTATTCTAGAGCCGGGAACTTGTACGACAAGTTTCAACTATTATCAAAATAGTTTTGCATTAAACTATAATTATAATTCTGTCATGGTTTATAATAATTTTAATAATTACAATTTATATCCATCACAAGGAGTTTACTCGACATCTTTTAATTCAGATTATATGTATAATAGAAATACTTATCATAGTATATCTGTAGATCAATTTTCCTTTGATGATGCCTTTTTATCAATAGAAGGCTTCGATTATATAGAGCCTTATACTATGCTATATGTCGATGCAAGCTATGCTTTTGACCCCAATGTAAATAGATCGGGAACTTATTTCTCTTGGGGACCTTCAGGAGTCTCTGATTATTTTCAAATTTTAATTTCCGCCTTTTCTTATGATGGATCTCAAGTTTTGGGAACCAGCGCTTGCGCTTCTCAGGATACAGGCAATTTGTTTTTTCCTGGGGAATACCTTCAGATGTACCCTCCTGGATCTTTATTGTTAATTTATATGCAGCGCTATTCAACCTATGAAGAAGTTATAAATAGCTCAACCATATCAGCAGAGCTTTCTTGGGAAGTTGTTGGCACTGGAAGTTTATATTAAATAAAATATATTTTTTTTCTTGACATATTTTTAATTGTGAACATAATATATGCACGACACATTGTCGTGTTTTTTATTTTAATAACTTATTTAAATACTTAGGATTTTACTATGCTATACAATACTTTTATGTCTGATTTTTTAAAAACTCCAAGAACATTATATAAAACATTAAGGCTTGATGACGGAACATATGAATTAAATATTGCCGCACCAGGTTTTGATAAAAAAGATTTTGATATTTCTGTTAAAGAAGATGTTTTATCTTTGGAGTTTTCCTCAGAAGACAACCCCTTTTTAAAAGGGTCCTTTAAAGAATCTTTTCAATTACCGAGGGGTTCTTTCTCTGATAAGATTACAGCCTCCTATGATAAAGGCATCCTATCTTTAAAGATTCCTCCTAAAGAAAAGATTGTGAACAAAAAAATAAAAATATCATAACATTTATTTATACTCCGTTAAATGCAAGTCTTAATAGGCTTGCATTTTTTTTTGACAAAACAAATTTTTCGTGTATAATATATCTAGAATACTTTATAGGAGGTATAATGACATATAGACCACTACCAGATTATCTAACAATACGGCAGTCTAGCATCGAAGGGCTTGGCCTTTTTTCAACTAAAGATATAAAAAAGGGTGATGTGCTAGGTATAACTCACGTAGAGGATAAAAGATTTGAAGACGGCTACATAAGAACTCCTCTCGGAGCTTTCTTTAACCACTCAGAAGATCCAAATTGCGAGGCATTTAAATTTCAAGATTTTATTATGCTTAAGGCAATAAAACATATAAAAGCAGAAGAGGAGCTTACAGCCTTTTATTGGCTATACTCTTTAAGCGGGAAAGAATAATGACTGAAGCAGAAGAAATAAACTCAACAATATCTCAGACCATAAAATTCTTTCTTTCGGAAAAAGGAACTAGAATTTACTATCCCAAGAAAGGAATCGGTTCTCAATCCAAAGAGGCCGCAGATTGTTCTGTAAATGCAACAATCGGTGTAGCAAAAGATGATGAAGATAAATTTATGTATCTTAAGTCTCTACATTCAGCTCCAGTTCCCTACGCTCCTGCTTATGGAATTCCAATTTTAAGATCTATATGGAGGGAAAGAATAATTGATAAAAATGACATAGGACATAATAATCTAAGCTGCCCTGTCGTAACAAGCGGAATAACTAATGGTCTTTTTATTTTTGGTTCTCTATTCTTAAATGAGGGTGATGAAATAATCTTGCCAGAATTATTTTGGCCAAACTATAATCTCGCATATAAAACTTATTTTAATTGCAAGCTTAAAAAATATAATACGTTTAAAGATGGCAAACTAGATATGCAATCTTTTAAAGAGTCTATTCAAAACTCTAAAAAAAGAATCATTATTCTAAACTTTCCTCATAACCCAACCGGATATTCACCATCCGCTAAAGAAGCTCAGGAGATGGCCAACATCATCTCTAAAGTATCAACCCCTGGCTCCCCTACCCTTGTGCTAACAGATGACGCTTATCTTGGCTTAAACTATAAAGAAACTAACTATAAGTATTCTATGTTTAAACTATTATCTAACAAGAAAAATATTGTTGTTGTAAAAGCGGATGGTATATCAAAAGAATATTATTCTTGGGGAATGAGAATGGGATTCCTAACCATATCTTGTGGTGACAATAAAGATAATAATTATGAGGGAATGGAAAATAAAATTGCTGGTTTAATTCGCGCCCAAGTATCTTCCGTTCCAAGGACATCCCAAGAATCTTTTATAAATGCTTATGGAGGAAAGCTTGAGGAAGAGAAGAGTGCGAACGATTTAATTTTAAAGAAAAGATATGATGAGCTAAACAACCTATATGAATCTAACGATAATTATAAAAATTATTTTGAACTAATCCCTTCCAACTCTGGTTATTTCTTTTGCATAAAGCCAAAGATGTATGACTGCGATAATCTAAGGTTAAATTTAATTAACGACTATGGAATCGGAGTTATATCAACGGGAGGTGTTTTGCGAATTGCTTTATCTTCTCTTAAGAAATCATCAATTAAATATCTTTTGGATTCTATCGCAAAAGAAATAAAAAAACTATTCGATGATATTTAGAAATCCGGCTCTGCCTTGTTTAGGTTGCTTGGGATAAAAATCAATTGATGGTGTCCTTATTTTTCTATGGTATGTCTTTTTGTTAAATTATTTTAACATGGCATACCTTTTTTATTTTAAGTATTTAGTTTTGTGTGTATTATAAATAAAATGCCTTATGGTTTCTTGTTGCTATATAATACAATCTCTTTTTATTTGCCTTATAAGCAGGAGTCTCACCTTCCTTTTTACTTAGGGGCAAGGGAGGGAGGTTTTAGTGTGATAAAAGCGCCCATAAAAGCTAAGTTTTATATAATTTTTGCTTTAATTAATACGGAGTATTTATTGTAATAAAAATAAAGTTATTATACAGCCTTACATTATCTACTTATATATTCCCTTTGGGAATTAATAATAAAGTTATATATATTGGCTAGCTGCTTTATCCTGGCGCTGAGTTAGGTTTTGTTGGGTAGTTGGGTTTGGTAAGGTGTTGTTAAGCAATAGTATATTGCTTAATAAGATTTTACTATATCGGAGGTAAACTATAAATGCTATGCAAGCCTTGCAAATATTCGGTAGACAAGTACAGCTCTTTCGGCAACATAGGGTACTGCTTCATCTGCGACTATTGTAAAAAAAAGCTATCCGCCAGAGGAAAAATTATTTTCGGGGCGTGGGAGAGTGTTGAGGTTCTAGAAAAAGATTTTTCTTCTAATAAGTTAGTCTTTGTAAGAAAATTTAAGGACTTGGTCGGCCCTAGAATATATTTAAACTTTTATGGAACTTATGGAATAGGAATACCGAAAATACTTGCTCTTGAAGATAAGTTTTATTGTATGGATATTCATATTTCTAAATCAAAAATTCCCTCTGAAGAATCTGCAAAATTGCAAGCGGATGTTATTATGTTGTCTGAGGGGTATAAGATAGAAGGATTTCCTGGAGGATAAAAAAATGAAACCCTGCCTAACTGACTGGCTAGATCTTGGAGATTGTTGGTATAAATATATCAAAAATCAATCTAGTAGGAATACGGATTGCATTGTTGGGTTCATATCTGGTAGCAAAGAATGTGGTTATGATGTTTTTATTTGGCCTAAAACAATTGGTGAAATCGATTCTATTGAAAATGTAAAAGATTCTGACGAACCAAGAGTTCTTACTATAAAAGGAGTTCCGACTATAGAGTCTGCTTTTTTTAAAGGAAATTTAAAATTATCTTCAATCGGTTATTTTATAAGTAATATTCTTTTATAATAAAGTAAAAAATGTGTATGTTAAATATATGGAGGATTTATGGTTGGTTCTGACGAAAAGCTATGGCTATTATTAGATGGTGTCTTAAGAAAATTAATAAGTGGTAAGTTTTGGTCAACCTCTGCTGACGAATGGGATAAAGACCTAAAAGAGTCTATAGAGAGTCTTAAGGCTGCTATGAAAAAAATTGAAAAAAATATGGATAAAAAATCTTGACATGGCTTTAGATCTGTGGTATATTTATTGTGTCTAGAGAAAAAAGACATTTTTTTATGCAGGAGGATTTATGAGTGAGATTAGTCGTAGAGATGAAGTGGAGGCCTTGAAGAAAAGCTGGGTTGAAGATCCTATTTGGGATTTAGAAAGCACTGAAGGTTTTGAGGAATTTAGATTTGAGCTTTTTAACTTCAGAGTTAAAATGGAGAAGCGTTGGAATCGAGCTTTTCTAGAGTCAGAAGAAAAGCGTAAAAATAAAAATTATGAAAAATTAAATAAAAATTTTTCAGATAGCGTTGGATACTCCGATAGATTTTTGTTAGCTCAAGTATACAAAAGCCTTTTAGATAGAATTGAAGAATTAGAAAATAAAATTGAAGAAATAGAAAATAAATAAAAGGAGAGCTATATGCCTTTAATGGATGACAAAAGAATTGGATCAGTTATTAAATTGAGTGTTTCAGAACAAACGATATGTAAAGCCATAGCTAAGAAAAGATTTTCTAATAACAGAAAGAGTGGGGTTGCAAATAAAAAAATTGGAACTCAGTCAAATGAGTTTACCGATTTAAATGGGTTTGGTGCTGAGTTTGCTTTTTGCAAATTATTTAATCTAATGCCAGATTTTTCTATACAGCCTAGGAAAAGCGACGAGTTTGATTATGATTGCAAATTTTATGATGAAACTAAAATTGATGTAAAGACAACAAAATATAAAACAGGAAGACTTCTTGTTGCAAAGTGGAAAAGCTCTGGATCAGATGCTTTTGCTTTAATGATCGGAGAATTTCCTACATATCAATTTAAAGGGTTCTGTTCCAGAGAGAGAGCTATGTCTAAAGAGCATTTAAAAGATATGGGGCATGGAGAAGCTTACTTTGTAGACCAAGAGTACCTAGTAGAGTATGGCGACCTTTTTGCCACAGAGTTATTCTAATGTGGTCTGGAAGATTTGAGTGGGATTGTGAATGTTATGATTTTATTTTAGACGGTAAATCTATAGCTTATATAGAGGTAGGGGCAGATCACAAACATAATCCTTTATTTTTTGGATTTGTAATGACAAAAAGTCACAGACATTTTCATATGGAAGGAGGCAATATAGATTCTCTTATGTTTAAAATGATTTTAAAGCTAAAAGAATTTGGGTGGACCATAGAAGGCTTTCCTTCTAGTGCAAATAGCTAATTATAAAAAATATATAGAAACCTATTTGGAATTCTATATGTGGCTTATAAGTTCGGGGCAGGAATATTGCTCTTATAGATTTATGCTAAACAACAAAGAGCTTGTTTTTATAGAGCTGGAATATAAATATTTAAAGTCTGGGTGCAAGCCCTATTACGTCGGATATTATATTGGAAAATGTGGAAATTATTTTAATCTCAGCGGAGAAATTCTAAGCTCTTTGTTATTTAAATCCATAGTAGGTTTAAAATGTTCCGGATGGGATATTGATGGCTTTCCTATTGATATAAAGTAAAATTATCCTTCAGTTTCAGAATCTTCTTCATAAACAATTTCTTGATTATAGCTTTCTTCGCCAGAATCTTCTTCGTAAGCAACTTCTTCATCGTAGTATTTCTCTATGAACTCATCAAGCTTTTTAAATGTTTTCTTGTATTCGTAAAAGCTATCTGCAAAATCATGAATTGATCCCAAACTTTCATCTAAATATTTTTTTATTTTATTCAAAAAATATTTTATTTCTTGATCATTTTTCATAATTTCTTCAGAAATATAATCATCTATAAAGCTTGCAGCACCTCTTGAGAGATTGGATATTCCGCTGCTAACTTCGGCAACTATTTCTGTGTCTTCAAAATTTTGATCTCTAAAAGCAATTTCAAAAATTTCATAGTCAGTATGTTCTACTGAAGGATGATATTTTAATGAATATGCTATGTCACCCATAGAGCTGTCATTTCTAGTTATATAAAGAATAAATCTTTTTTCGTCATCCTTTCCAATAGATACTGGGTAGTACTCTAAAAATTCTATAAACTCACCTAACTCTGACTCATCGAATCTCTCATAAATTTTATCTTCAAATATAAAATTTATAAAATATTTAAACATCTCTTTGTCTTCGCGGATATTATTTATTATTCCAACTATATTCTGATAGTCTATATTGTAGTCTTCCCAGGGTTGGGTTAAAACGCTTTTTATTATTTCAATAGCTACTTCTCTTTCTTTTTTTATCATATTCTCAAAAAAGGATGGGTTAACAATGAGTTCGTTAAGATTTTTAATATTATTATTTGACATAAAATCTTCTAACCCTGAACCCAGATCAAGATTGCTTCTTTTGTTGTCAATTATTTTTAAAGATGAATCTTCGTACGCCTTTTCTATCCAAGCTCCTTTGTTATCTATAAGAAATTTTTTAGAAGCGTTAACTATGTTGCCAAATTCGCTTCCCAAGTGTTTTTCTACATCTTCTTTGGTTATAGAGCGATTATTCAGTTCTACCGTCATAGTTCCTTTGTCTTCAATTTCTGCATCAGTATTATCTTCATTTAAAACAAAGCCGACTGAGATTTTAGATAAGTTATTTTTGCTGTCAGGTGATTTTTTCAATAGATCTTTGTTTTTTGTTATAACATATACTAGCATACCATCCTTATTATTGTAGGATGAAAACATGTTTCCCTCAATCCGACCTGTACACCAGTTTGTTCCCTTTGACCAATATATTGAGCTTTTTATAGTCTTTGGGTGAATTACTAAAAAATTATCTGATTCATATAATTTTACAATACCTTCATCGCTTGTTGAGTGAGTCTTTGCTCTTGCTATATATAAATCTTTATTTCCTGCAAACTTTTCATCTATAAAGTCTCTTAGCTCAGATAGCGTATTATAATCTTGCAAAGAAAACCTCTCACTAAGTTTTCCTTGAGATTTTTTTTCATATATATATTTTGCAGTATCAATTATTTCTGATAAAGGGTCTTTTTCTTCATTATTTAAGATCTTTAGAACCCAGGGTATGTCAGCCTTTGGGATCTCTTCTTCTTTTATTTTTCTCATAACATCTTCATCTTCTTCGATGTCACTTAAAGATTTTTTTTCTGTCCTTAGATAATTTATAATTTCCTCTAAAGTTTCTGAAGATCTAATTCTTTCAGATGCTGCTTGCAGTATATCTTCAGAGTTTTCTTTATATAATTTTTTATACATATTATTTGATATGCTCTTAAGCTTTCCGTCGTTTTCTCTCGGAAACTTATCTTTAAGAATATCAAAAGTTTCGTCTTTAATTCCTGCTTCTTTTATAATAAGCTCCAAAAAATTTGCTTCTTTTATAAATCTTTTAGACTTAAGAAATTTTGACAATTTAATTAGCTTTTTCATTTTTTATCCTTTTAATATATATTCTCTAAGATTTTTATTTGGATCTGGAGCTGTAGGATTTCCTTCTGCGTCAAAATAATATCCTTTAAAATTTTCATCTTTAAACCCATATTTTAAAGAGTCATTATATGCTTGTCTTGGAGTTTTATGATCGGACTCTACTTCCCACCTAGCTACTACTGCTCCTGTCCTATCTGCGCCGTGCTGACAGTGAACTAAAGTGTTCCCTTCTTCCAATAGGGCTTTTATTTTTTGCCAATCTGAATCGCTAGGAGGTTTAGAGGTGAGATGTATATTCAGATAATTTAGACCAGCGTCTGACACTGCTTTTCTTTCTTCTAAAGAATCTTCTCTTAAGTTTACAATATTCTTTATACGATATTTATTATTTAAAAATTCAAAGAACTCTTTCTCTTCTGGAACTTGTGCGCTTCTATAATTATTATTTCCATATACCTCATTAAAATTAGTTCCGTATATTTCAAAATTATTCCATTCCGGATATTCTTTTGAGCTTTCATTATTTTTTATTTTAACATTATTATTTTTTATTTTGCGCTTTACAAACTTAGCCCTCCTCAGTCCTCTTGCTATCTCTAGAGTTATAAGGCTGCCCATAGAAAAGGTTCCATCGTGACTTACATCATTATCTTTTTCAAACTCTCTTAATGCTGTCAAAAAATTATTGTCGAACGAACAATCTATTGTTCCATAATAATATCTTAAATCTTTCAACATCATCTTTGCGTAGCCTATAGATCTTTCTTCTTCTCCAAGCCTAACTCTACCTCCGTCTCTTATTTCTTTGGCATCACTTGGCCCAAAAGGAGGGTCGCACCTTTCGATCTCTTCTGATAAAAATGCGGCTTCTTTTTCAAAGTTATTCTTTCTCAAAAATTTTATTAACTTTTTAACTTCTTTTAACATATCTAGGTCTTCCGTGGTACAATAAAGCATATAATATAAATAGATGGTAATAATTACAATTTATATGAATTTTAACTGAGGTTTTGTCGTGCATTCTTACAATAATCGCCTATCTTTAAAGTTTTCAAACAAACGTGCCGCTGACTTTTGGTATAACGATATTTTAAAATGGAAATCTAATTTTAACTCTAGCATTATAGTTGGAGGGTCCGACCCTTTAAAAAGATGGGGAGTTAAAGATGAGGTATGCCTAGATAGTATAAAAAAAGTTTTAAATTTAGTAACGGCAACATATTTGACTGGCGGAGATACGAATATTCCAGTTCTAAACCAACTTTATTCAGACATAAAAGACGATGACTCTTCTGTAGAGATATCAAATATATTTATATCTGACGAAAAAAAAGAGCGGGGGTGTTATTTTAACGGAGATGTTAATCATTCAAACTTATCTCAAATGTTCAAAGCTAATCTTATAGAAAATAGTTTGTTTAATTATAAAAAAATAAAAGTATTAGGTGGCTCCGGAAATAGGGCAAACTGTTTTTATTTTGAATATAGGGATGAAGACTATAGGGTTAATATAGATCGCCAAAGCAAAACTACTGAGTATAACTATTCTTTCAAAAATCTTTTGTATGGAGAAGAATATATCTGCTCCTCAATAGATTTCTTAGACCTTCCTATTGTAAAATATAAGGATGAGCTTTTTCTTTTTGAATCCGATATACTTGATTGCTTTAGAGCTGATGCTGGAGAAAAAAAGAGTTTTAGTTTTGGGTTGTTTTTATGAAAAGAATTATTCACAACCTAAGGCATAAAATTTCTCATATAAATATAGAGCATTTTAAACATATAATAAAAAAATATGGTCTTCCTTTTTTAATTATATTTATAATTTGGGAAGCTATAGAAGATATAATCTTTCCGATTATTTTTTATTATTTGGGGATGAACTATAATTCTTTTTTCCTAGGTCTCATACCTGTTTCCTGGGTATTATGTTTGCACCCTATTGCCATTCCAATTATATGGTGGCTTTACTGTTTTGTATTTAGAAAAAAATATGAAAAACCCGACATACATTAGGTGATATTATGAAGTCAAATAGATTTCTAAAAATTAAAAGATTTTTTAAAGCTGCGGCTTCAGAGCTTGACTATACTTATCATGGCTTAGATTGCGATCAATGTGATGGCAATTCTATTGGGTATGTACTAGACGATGGTTCTTTTATTTCTTCTAAAAACGAAATGGGAGAGATTCTGGATCTTGATGTTATGTATATGAATAATAACCTATTGCAAGCTCAAAAGAATATAATAAAAGTTTATAATAGTATGGAGATGTCCTCTAAAGGTAGCCTTAATTCTGCCCAACAAGAGAGTTTGTTTCAAATTATTATGGACTGCACGAGAAACTGTTTTGACCCAACCGAGGACAGTGAGATAATACATTATATTGGAACTGGAGAATCTAGGGTTCCAATAAAAGAATTTTTAACAGAAGAACAGCTTGAAATGTTTATGAGCGTTCACAACTCTCCAGAAGTACTTTCTGGTGACGATGCGGCATCTCCCGGTCGCATTAACCGAGAATTTAACTCTGTGTCAGAGTTTGAAGGTCGAGAGCTTGATGCCTCTTCCATTTTTCCGGAAAATATCTAAAAAAAGATTTGACGCGGCAGATATGGTGTGATATAATATTCATAAGACGTTCAAAGGAGGCTTTATGAATATCGGACAATATGCTAGCGCACAGATAAAATCACTATTAGATGTTGATGTTGATTTAGATTTTTACAACATAAGTTTAAAAAAACTTGATAAAATTCTTTTAGAATATGAATTTAATAAAATTCATCACTCTTTAAGAGTGAATTTTGTATTAACTAAAGAAGACGTTAAATCTATTATAGATTTAGATAAAAAGTATATTAGAATTATTAAATTTTTATTTAATTTAGAGTTTAATAATATAGACGAAGTATTCTGCCGTGAAGCCTCTTCTAAGATGAAGAAATATGATTTATGCCCTGATGTTGCATTTTTCAAATCAGATATGCCTTCTGGACTTAAAGAGGGCTTGATTAGATGGGGAGCCTTTTCTTCTGTAGAGGTATATAATGTTATGGCTGATGATCCTATTTTTTATGAAAGATATATTTCTTTATGTTCTATAGAAAAGCTTAAAGAATTATCCAAATCAAAAAACAAGCATATCGAATATTTTGCGTTAAAAAGGCTAGGCCCTTGTGAGGCTGTAGATGATATGCTAGAATCAAAGTATGCCAACGCTAGACAGTTAGGAGTTTACTTCTCCCCGTTTGGATACAAGAAGCTAGAGGGCATGATAGAGGATCGATCTCCTATCGTGAGACAGCTGATTATAGAAAAAATAAAAACAGCGCTTATCCCTTTTTTGTTTGGCGTTAAAAATTCTAACATTGGAAATTTTAGAAAAAGAATGGTTGAAAATGCTCTAAAGGAGAGGTTGAAATGATATTGAGTAAAATAGAATTCTGTACTGATGTTTCTGGAAGCAGCTTTTATACTAGGAGAAATGAGTCTGGCAAGATAGTTCTTTTGATACAATTTGGAGACAATGAATATTTTGCTCATATTTTATGCGAAGAAAATAATTACGAAGAAGCTGAGTTCTTTAAAAGTTTATTCAAATCTATTGTCTGGTCTAACAGCGTATTGATTGATATGGGCTACAAAATAGATGATCCTTTTTTAATTCCAGAGGATTTAATTGAATTAGAAGGTGACTTGACATAATTTACCCTCTATTAATAAAATACCATTTTTATAGTTAGGGGGTGAAAGTGTGATTGGCTTTTCTGATATTGAAATATTTTTAAAAAAAGCAATATCTAACGGAAGTCACAGAGGTATAACTAATAGGTTTTACAATAAAATAATAAGTTTGCGAACAATAAAATCAATTTGCAGTCAAGATGCCGTAGGAAAATCTCTTATCTCTTTAATAAACAAAGTTATTGGCAATGAAAACCTTCATCTTTGTTTTTTAAATTTTGCAAAATGCTTCTGTGAGTCACTTTTGCATCACAGATATTTTAAAACTATTAAGCTAATAAAATCTAACGTAACATCAGAATTAAAGTACGAAGTATTAACTTATAGATGTTATGATGATTTAAAAATATTTGACTATGCCTGTGAGGATGAAGGTCTAGTAGAATATGCCTGCAACTACTGCTCTCCTCATACTTTAAAAAAATTGGTAAACCATAAAAATCCTGAGGTTAGATCTGTTGTATATAAAAGATTGGGGCCTAGGTTTACTGTTGATAATATGTTAAAAGATTCTTTGAAAAAAAATAGGCTTAGAGCTTTAGAATTAAGCCCCATGCATAACAAGAATCTATTTGGTTTAATTAATGATCGTTCTTTAGATGTTGTTTTGGAAGTTTTGTTAAAAGTTCCTGACCGAGATCTTCCTTATTTCTTTAAGTATTTAAAGAATAATGATTCTTGGCAGTCCGATGAAATAAAGAGACAACTTAAAAAAAGAATGAGTAAGATAAAGTGATACTAAAATGTTGGAGATTATATTTTTCCGACAGTTATTATGTTAGAGATTTTTTTCACAGAGACAAACCAGCTATAGAAATTGCCTGTTATACTTTTGACGGCAAAAATACTTTTGAAATTTGGTATTATAATGAAAACTATGATAACTGGGATAAGATAGGTGAGTTTGACAACTTGCATAGATCTGCCATATTTGCAGATTTATATTTAATTAAGCTTGGGTATAAGATAGATAAGCCTTTTATTATTGGAGATACAGATGAAGAGCAAGAAGAAGGAGTTGGTAAACCACCCTAGTCATTACAATTCGGGAAAGATTGAGGCAATAGAATATATAAAAGATTTGGG
>Ga0181373_1000091_pt1 | contig 26194 bp, 33 predicted proteins | sample LowvirmetaG_3_FD_130159 | JGI IMG/M metagenome (GOLD analysis project Ga0181373, IMG submission 130159) | Marine viral communities from the Subarctic Pacific Ocean - Lowphox_09 viral metaG | ecosystem: Environmental > Aquatic > Marine > Oceanic | place: Subarctic Pacific Ocean | collected... | reverse complement strand
ATTAAAAATGTTCGTTAGATCGCCTATCAAAACAGCTATGGAAGGTGACTTCGATACTGGTAATGTTAGATACAAAGCTAGAGAGAGATATTCATTTGGATTCTCAGACCCTAGAGGTATCTTTGGTTCACCAGGTGCGTAATCACTGATAAATTAAATTAAAAGGGGGCTTTCGAGCCCCCTTTTTTTATGATAAGAAAGACAGGCAAACCATGAAAAACTTCCGTGTACAAATCAGAGCATATGGCTACTATGCAGATTTCAATGTAGAGTCTGAGGATAATAGTAAAGCCTTTGAAAATGCCTTAGTTGACAAACTAGGAAAAAATGATATAAAATGGGAGAAAGATGGATTTATTAGTAAGTCCAAAATATGGGTAACCTATGAGGAGGTTATAGATGCAAACGCACATCAGAGACCTATACAAAGCGAAGAGGGGTCTCGAGACAGAGTGGGCGGTACAGCAACGGGATAACCAGAGATATACTCTGGATATGGTCCGGATTGACAACAAGATAAGAGAAGTTGTTAATCAGATTAAGTTAGAAGAGGCTAAAATAGCTAATCATACTAACAAGATCGAAGATGCTGCACCCAGCGTTTCAGTAGCTACGTAAACAAAAGCTACATCGTTGAAATACGTAACTTCACTACAGGATCTCTTGCACTCTACACAAATCTAATATATAAAATTCTTACTATACAATTAATTAGAATACTGACGAGTATAGTCGACGGCCTAGAGACAGTATTCGGAAAACTAGGAGGATATAATTATGGCAAATACTACATTTAATGGACCGGTACGTTCGGAAAAAGGTTTCCAAGTGGCAACCAAAAATACGTCTACGGGTGCATTCACAACTAGAATGAGTTCAGGTATGCCTGACTTAACTGGTTTAACTAAGAACGATTTAGCAACAAGTTCTACTGTCACTTTGACAGCAGACGCAGTTAATATCGTGAACTACACAGGAGCAGCGGCTTGTGCAGCAACTTTACCTGCAGCGACAGCAGGAACAGTGGTTGTTTACATGCAAGCAGTTGATACAACTGGTGGAACAGCGACATTAACTTTTGATGCAGCAGGTTCTGATGTTTGGGCAACTGGTTCAGTGATTGAATCAAGAGCATCTTCAGAAGCTGATATCGACATCTCTGCAGCAGGCGAAACACAATTAGTTTTTACACCAGCTAACGCAGCAACAAACTTGTTGACTGTTGGTGGACAAATTGCTTTCATTTGTTACGAAGATGGCACATGGCACATAGCATCATCATTAGCGAGAGAAACAACTCAAACTACTGGTGCATTTGCATTTGCGTCATAATAATAATTATGTGGGAGAGAAACTTTGAGACTTTTTGATCTCAATACTCTCCCGCACCAAAGATAAGGAGAAAAAACTATGTATATGGGTGATGTAAAGTCGAAGACTTTCTTAGACACAAACGCTTCGTCTGCAACTTATGTGGCTGCCGCTGCTCAACCAACAAGCACTTTCACGTTGGCTAATACGTCTTTCGGAACAAATACCGCAAGAAAAATTACAGCTACGACTGCTGGAACGGGTGATAACGGCAAAACAGTTACGATCGTTGGAACAGATCATAATGGAGATGCGGCCACTGAAGTCATAACTTTAACAGGATCTGCGGAAACTTCGTCTGGAACTACTATAGCTTTCTTGACAATAACTTCTGCTACAGTTAGCGCGCAACCTGCTGCTAACGTATCTTTAGGAATGACTGCTGACGTGTTTGGATCTGTTTTTCAAGGTAGAACTAGAGTAAGACAGGTGAACGCCGAGTCAGGTGGATCAATCGGAAGTGTTTTATTTAGAGATGGAAGTTTAACAGGAACAGCTTTATTAACAGTTAGAACGGGTGCAACTGCAGGAGACATCAATACAGTTAACATTCCTCAAGATGGAATATTGTACAAGGATGGTGCATTTGTAACTTTTGATGAAACTCAATGTAATTCAGCAACTGTTTACTTTGACGGGTAAGGAGGATAAGTGGCAAACACTACTTCCGGTACAACAATATTTGATAAGAATTTTTCTATAGATGAGATTATAGAAGAGTCTTATGAAAGAATAGGTCTTCAAAGTGTATCTGGTAATCAGATGCGCCAAGCAAGAAGATCTCTTAATATATTATTTCAGGAATGGGGTAATAGAGGTCTACACTATTGGCAAATCGGAAATAACTCAATTACATTAGTAAATGGTCAAGCAGTTTATACAATGTTTAGATCAACAGGTGATGGCACGTCTGATGCTACAGCTATTTATGGTGTGGATGATATTTTAGAGGCTGTTTACAGAAACTCCTCAAGTGTTGATTCACCTCTTACAAAAATAAACAGATCTACGTATCAAGCTCTTTCCAATAAGACATCAACAGGTCAGCCTTCACAATATTACGTTCAAAGATTTATTGATAAAGTTACAATTACTTTATATTTAACACCAGGTTCATCAGAAGCTGGTAACACAATTAATTATTATTTTGTAAAAAGAATACAAGATATTGGTGACTATACTAACGCAACAGATGTGCCATATAGATTTGTTCCTTGTATGGTATCTGGATTAGCTTTTTATTTAGCACAAAAATTTAGACCTGAATTATCACAACAAATGAAATTGTATTATGAAGATGAATTACAAAGAGCATTAGCAGAAGATGGTTCTTCTTCAAGTTCATTTATAACCCCGAAAACTTATTATCCAAATGTCTAATTTTGCAAAAGGTAAATTCGCTAAATTTATATCTGATAGATCAGGAATGGAATTTCCATATAAAGAAATGGTCACAGAATGGAATGGTTCTAAAGTACATGTTTCTGAGTTTGAACCAAAGCAACCACAATTAGAGCCCAAAGCACACGGAGCGGATCCACAAGGTTTGCCCATGGCAAAACCAGCTAGAACAGAACCAGCTACACAAAATTTATTACCAGGAAATCCTTTTAATATTACATCTGGAAGCACAACAATTACAGTAACGGAACCTAGTCACGGAAGATCTACTTCAGATACAGTAGTTTTTAGAAATGTTGATGGATCTCCAGGAGGCGTTGCTTTTACAGTGTTTGAAAATTCTTCAGGATTTAGTATAACAGTAACAGGAACAGATAATTATACGTTTACCTTAGGATCAACTCCTACGGTAACGGAAAAAGCAGGAGGAATGTTTGTAACGGCAGGGCCGGTAACATTAACACCATAATGGCAGGATTAAGTTATAACACTTTAATTACACAAATTAGAAACTACACAGAGGTAGACTCTAATGTTTTAACAGCCGATCAATTAGAGAATATTATTTTAAATGCACAATACAGAATTATGCGTGATGTTCCTATTGATGCAGATAGAAAACAACAGATAGGTAATTTAGTTACGGGACAAGAAACAATCAATGCTCCAGGAGGAGCTTTGTTTATTAGAGCAGTTCAAGTGTATGATTCTACGTCTGCCACAACTGGAGCAAATGTGTTTTTACAGAAAAAAGACGTTACATATTTACAAGAATATATTTCATCTACAGAGTCATCAAAAAGAGGCCAGCCTAAATATTACGCTATGTTTGGTGGGGCTACTGGAGATGGTGATACTAACTCTGGCAGAATGATGTTTGCACCCGTGCCAGACACAACATACAAATTTAGAGTGCATTATAATAAAATGCCAGCTACTTTAGCCTCAGATAACGTTACTAACTATATTAGCTTAAATTTCCCAAATGGCCTATTATATTGCTGTTTGGCAGAGACATATGCTTTCTTAAAAGGTCCAGCAGATATGTTGACACTTTACGAAAATAAGTATAAACAAGAAGTAGATAAATTTGGTGTAGAGCAAATCGGTAGAAGAAGACGAGATGATTACACTGATGGGGCTGTTAGAATAACAATACCATCAACAACACCTTAAGGAGTTTTATTATGGCAATAACATCGGCAGTATGCACAAGTTTTAAAGTAGAGCTTTTAAAAGGAGTTCATAATTTTACAGCGACAACAGGTAATACGTTTAAGATTGCCTTATACACGAGTGACGCAACTTTAGGAGCTTCAACTACAGCGTTTTCATCTTCTAACGAAATTACTAACACATCTGGAACGGCGTACACATCTGGTGGAGCAACTCTAACAAGCGTAACACCTGCTGCTTCTGGAACGACGGCAGTTTGTGATTTTTCAGATGTAAGTTACACAGACGCCACTTTCACTGCAAATGGTGCATTAATTTATAATGACACAGCAACAGGAGATCCTGCTTGCGCAGTTATCGCATTTGGAGCAGACAAAACTGTAACTAGTGGTACGTTTACAATTCAATTTCCTACAGCAGACGCTACAAACGCTATCATACGATTAGCATAGGAGGTTTACCCTTATGGCTAATACTTGGAACCAGTCCGGAACAACCTGGAACACAGGCCGTTGGGGAACAACAGATGCTTTTACATTAGGTTTTGGTGCACAATCTTGGAATGATGGTGAGTGGGGAGAACTTAATGATGTAACATTTACCCTTACAGCGCCAAGCGCAATAACTTCTAGTATTGGTTCGGTAACAGTTTCAACAGAAATAAATAAAGGTTGGGGTCAAGACACTTGGGGCAATGAAACCTGGGGCGAATCAGGTATGTTAGTTGAACTAACTGCTCCTGATGCAATGCAATCTAATATATCTGCGAACGCTTGGAATGATGCTTCATGGGGACGAGGTCAAGGTTGGGGTATATTCTCATTAGCAGTAGCAGATGTGATGGGATTAACAGGTGTATCCTCTACACCTTCCGTTGGATCACCAACAATAATTGGTAATGTAGAATTTTCTATATCTTCAGCAGGTGTAGCAACTTCTGCTGTTGGTTCTTTATCACCAGCGGATGTTATGGGATTATCAGGAGTAGCTTCTACTTCTGCTGTTGGTTCTTTATCACCAGCAGACGTTATGGGACTAACAGGTGTTTCTGCAACATCTTCTGTTGGATCTCCAGAAATAAGTACAAACCCTATTGTAGACGTTTCTGGTCAAGTAACAACTTCTGCTGTTGGTTCTTTAACACCAGCAGATGTAATGGGATTAACGGGAGTATCCTTTACTTCCGCAGTGGGATCTTTAACACCAGCAGATGTAATGGGATTAACAGGTGTTTCTTCTACAGCTGAAGTTGCTGCTTTTGGCACTGCTTCTGGCTTCGGAATACAAGCATATTCTGATGTTGACACAGGCTCAAATTCTTCGTATACAAATGTTGCAACAGGATCAAATACAAGTTATACTGACGCTGCATAATAGGAGATAAAATATGGCATCAACATATACACCACTCGGTATAGAACTTCAGGCAACTGGTGAAAACGCCGGAACGTGGGGAACTAAAACTAATACAAATTTACAAATTTTTGAACAAATTGTTGGTGGATTTACACAACAATCAATAGCAGGTGGAGCACAAACTACAGCATTATCTGTTTCTGATGGATCAACTGGAGCAGTTTTATCTCATAGAATGATTGAGTTTACTGGTACAATTTCAGGAAATCAAATCGTAACTATTCCACTAGACGTACAAACTTTTTACTACTTAAGAAATTCAACATCAGGTTCACACACAGTACAATTTAAATACGTATCAGGATCTGGTGATTCGTTTACTTTTGCAGCAGCTGATAAAGGAGACGCTGTTGTGTTTGCAACTGCAAACGATGGAACTAATCCAGATATTCATACTTTACCAGCTGGTAACGTAACGACTGCTGGAACACAAACTCTAACGAACAAAACGTTAACTTCACCTAAAATAGGAACTTCTATTTTAGACACTAACGGAAACGAAGTAGCTTTAATTACAGCTACAAGTTCAGCGGTTAACGAAGTTACTTTTGTAAACGCCGCTACAGGAAACAATCCATCAATTGACGCTTCAGGTGGTGATACAAATATAGGTCTTGCATTAAAAACAAAAGGCACAGGAGTAATTCAAGCAGAAGACTCGGGCGGAAACGTATCTGCAGTTAAAATAGCAGGTAAAGAAACTATTTGGGTTCCTGCAGTTGCAATGTATCCAAACACTACAAATGGATGCGCAGATTTAGCACAAACAGAATTATCAAATGGACCAGAACTTAAAACTTTAGATTTCGATAAAGACTCAGATGAGTTTGCACAGTTTGCTGTTGCATTTCCAAAATCATGGAATGAAGGCACAGTAACTTTTCAAGCATTTTTTACAGCTGCTTCAACAGACACAGGTACAACAGCATTTGTTTTACAAGGTGTTGCATTAGCAGATAATGGTGATCTTAACACCGCTTTTGGAACAGCAGTAGGACCAACAGCAAAAGCTATGAGTGGAACATCAAACGATTTAGCAGTTACAGCAGAAAGTGGAGCAGTCACAATAGCAGGCTCACCTAGCACGGATGAGTATGTGTTCTTCCAAATATCAAGAGACGTTTCAGCGGACGATTTAAATGCTGATGCAAAATTATTAGGAATCAAATTATTCTTCACTACAGACGCTGCTAACGACTTATAATAGGAGTAGCAAATGATGGATATAAAAAATAAACTTTTCGCGGAAGGTCCAAGAGAAAATAAAAAAAGGCTTAGACCAAGAAAAAAATTCTTTGGTTATCAAGTTTTAGGATTTGGTTCTGGTGGTCTTGTTCCTGTCGAATACAACGTTCAATATTTAGTTGTTGCTGGCGGTGGCGGATCTGGTTTTGGAGAAACCAATAACTATCAATCTGGTGGTGGCGGAGCTGGTGGTTTTAGAAAAATTGATGATAAATCATTTCCCGTTTTTACTTTAACTGATTACCCTATAACTGTCGGAGCTGGTGGACCAATAGGTCCAGGAGTTGCAGACTCTGGAGGAGGAGCTGGAGGAGACTCTGTTTTTAGTTCTATAACTTCAGCCGGAGGTGGAGCTGGAAGTGTACGAGGCGGAGGATCTGGCGGATCTGGCGGAGGCGGCGGTGGCGGAGGCCATGGCGGCGGAGCTGGAGATACACCCCCTACATCACCACCACAAGGAAATAACGGAGGACAAGGACACCCTAGTCACTCTCCCGTAGGAAACACAGGCGGCGGTGGAGGAGGCGGCGCTGGAGGCGCTGGTAGCGGCGGAGGTCCCACTTCAGGTGGCGGTGGAGGATCAGGCTCACCATTTTCAATTACTGGCTCAGCTGTAACTTACGCTACAGGCGGCGCTGGACAACCAGGCCCAGGGGCAACTGGAACAAACGGAGAAGGCGATGGCGGCAGTGGGTCAGGACAGGGATCCGCAGGAAAAACTGGTGGTAGTGGAATAGTTATCATTAGAAGATTAACTGCAAGTTCAGCGACTACTAGCGGATCTGTTACTACTTCAGGTGATGACACTATTCACAGCTTTACATCAGATGGAGTATACGCAGGATAATTATGGCATACTTTGCAAAATTAGATTCTGAAAATAATGTTTTAGGACTTCACACTGTTAGTGAAGCTAATTGTACAAATGATGCGACAAATGTTAGATCAGAAGAAACGGGTATTTCATTTTTAACTAAAATTCACAAGTGGCCTTACTGGAAAGAATACAAAATAGATGGATCATTAAGAACAAGAGCTGCTGATATAGGTGGCACTTACAATACAGAACACGATGCTTTTATTCCACCTAAACCATACCCTTCATGGAATTTTAATACTTCAAGTTTAAATTGGGATCCCCCAGTTGCTAAACCTACTACAGGTGGTCCCTATGATTGGGATGAAGATACTCAAGCTTGGGTTCAAGCAGTTGCACCAGGTGCACAATAAAATATATTAAAAACATCTCTCCTATTAAAATAGTTTTCATACTTTTCTTCCAACATACCTAAAGTAAAAGTCTTTGCTTCTGAATCTTTCCATTTAGAATATTCTTGTATATTTTTTAAACAAGCCGTGGCTACATTATCAGTTATATCTTTTACCTCTATAGATTTAAACAAATGTTTGTTTTTATAAAAAGTTTCTAATGTTCTATAGCTACAATCAGTGCATATAAATAGACCACCTGGTTTTAATAATTTAATTACATTTTTTAAAAATTTACTTTGATCTATATATAATGACATAGACTCTACGTTAGTAATAATGTCAAAAGTGTTTTTATCATAGGTTAAGTTTTCTGCGTTAGCGACTTTAAAATTTATATCTTTATGTTTTGATTTTGCATAATCAATATTAACATCTGTAATATCACAGCCATACACATTTTTAAAATTAAAGTATTTTTTGTAAAGAGCAACACCACCGCCTCTACCACATCCAACATCTAAAATATTTTTATTGTTAGTATCTATGTTTTCTAAAAGTTTTAAATACAAAGAAGCCTCTCTTTTCATAATAAAATCTTTGTCCAATAAATTGGATACAGGGTCATAACCATGATTCATAAAATCATAGAACTTTATTTTATTAAGCAGTTTATTGTGACGTGTGTAGTCAGCTATAATTTGTTTATATTCTATCATAAATTAAAAAAATACCTTACCAATATAAACGAACTTATAAATATCCATATAGTGTTAAAAGCGACTAATGTAGGTAAAAGTTTTTGTTCACTTGCCCATATTAATAGAGAAGAAGTCATTAATGTTATAATGTGTGCCCACCAAACTTCTGTTTGAAAAAATATAGCAGGTAAAATAACAAACAGTTTACCCGACCAAGCCATTGCCTCCACGACGTTATATCTTTTTCTCCAATAACTTTTGTGCCACCACATGGAGTAAGAGTCTTTTATTTCTCTCCAACCAACATGATTGTAGATAATTAAAACTAAAACTAACCATAAAATAAAAGAGGCTAATAAAATCATTCAAAGTCCATTGCTAATGTATATCTGTCTAAATTGTAATCTGCCGAAGGAGAGCTATGAGTAATAGAATTGTCAAATATAACACAAGAGTTTTCTGGGCAGATAGTCTGTATTTCTTCTTTTTTATCTTTTAAAACAGTACCTAATTTTGATTTGTTTTGTAACATATAAACAATTGAAAAAGTGCCTGGATGAGTGTGCCAAGACTTAAAATCTCCTGTTGTATAGTTTGCCCAACATTTTAATATGGTTGAATTTTTTGGCATATATTTCTCTAGCTTTATTAATAGCGGATGTGTTGCCACGTTAAAATGCAGGTCTGCATTACTTTGTAAACCAGGGAAATCTTTACCTCTATCATATATTTTAGTTTTAACTACATTAAGCAAAGTGCTTTTTTCAGAGGTAGATAATATGTCGTAATAAACTTTATATTTCATGTATTTGCTTATAACTTTATATCGTGTATATATACTATAGAAATGAAAAAAACAATATTATCTGAAACAGCTATTTATACAGGGACCATAGACAGTCCTAAAGGATACGAAATAAACAGAGAAAAAATTAAAAAAGAAGCTATCCAAGGATATGTTTTAAATAATAGAAAAAGCTTTCGTGAAAATACTTGGGAGCACAAAGACTACAAATTAATGAGACACATATCTGAGTTAAGATTTGTAGAGGATTATATAAAAGATTTTTTTAAAATTAAAGCAGGAGTTGTTTTAGAACCAAAAAATTATTACGTTAATATCTTAGAACATTTAGAACAATCTTATTCTCGTAATAATTTAAACCTTAATTACTTATTAGATTCACCAAACTACACTATGATTTATTGTGTGGATGTTACAGAAAAGTCTTCTTCTATAGTTATAGAATATGATGATCATTTAAGAATTAATAAATTACATCAAGTCCCTGTAAAAAATAATATGTTTTTAATAATGCCATCAACATTAAGATATTTTATATCTGAAAATTTATCAGAAGAGCCAAACATTTTTATTAACACTAATTATAGAGCAAAATAATGAATTTAAAAAATACCTTTTGGCATTTTCCTAAAGCTTTAAGTGATAGGTTTTGTAAAGATGTCATAGACTTTTCTACCAAGAGAAAGCCTGTAAAGGGCATAACAGGAATAGTTGGTAATCATAGAGATCAAATGAAAAACCCTTTATCGAAAGAGGAGTTTAAAGAAGTTAAAAAGAAAAGAAAGTCAGACATTGTTTGGTTAAACGAACCATGGATTCATAGAGAGATACTTCCGTTCATAAACACTGCAAATGAACAAGCTGAGTGGAATTTTAATTGGGATCATTCAGAAGAAATACAGTTTACAAAATATAAAAAGGGCCAGTATTATGGTTGGCATAGAGATAGCTTTACAGACCCATACCCTGAAGGAAAGTATAAAAAAGGTAAAATTAGAAAATTATCAGTTACATGCCAGTTGTCCGATCCTAACGACTATGAGGGTGGTAACTTAGAATTAGGTGAGTTAAGTGAAGACATGACTTTAAAAATTTATACGGCTGAAAAACAAAAAGGTTCAATAACTGTTTTTCCTTCATTCATTTACCATAGGATTACACCAATAACTAAAGGCACTAGATATAGTCTAGTAGTTTGGAACTTAGGAGTGCCATTTAAATGATGAAATCTATTTGTGTAGTTGGAGGGGGCAGCGCTGGATTAACTTCAGCTATGATACTCAAATCAAGATTTCCAACTATGAAAGTTAAAATAATTAAATCTGATAAGATAGGCATCATAGGAGTTGGCGAAGCATCTACAGAACATTGGAGTTATTTTTTGCAGTTCTGTAACTTAGATTACCTTGAGTGTTTAAGAGAAACTGGAGCAACTTTTAAGTATGGTGTGCTGTTTAAAGATTGGATGAAACATGATTATTTTAATAATCTAAACAGTCTTATAACAGATACACAAGCAGGTCAGTATTCCATAGCCATGGCTTACACAATAGCTTATGATTTAAAACCAGAAGAATATACCGACAGCTTAGCCCTACAAAACAAAGTTTATTTTCAAAGCGTGCCTACAAACCAATTTAATTTTAATACTTTTAAACTAAACGAATGGTTATTAAAAAAATGTGCTGAGAGAGGCATAGAAATTGTTGACGACGATATTGAAGATATAGTTGTTAAAAACAATAAAATTATAAAGTTAAAAGGTAAACAAGAACATGTTGCTGATTTTTTTGTTGATTGCACAGGTTTTAAAAGACTATTAATTTCTAAATTAGGCGCTAAGTGGCAATCTTATAAAGAATATCTGCCTATGAATGAGGCCATTGCTTTTCCAACCAAAGACACAGATGAGTATCCTCCTTACGTTACAGCAAGAGCCATGAAAGCTGGTTGGATGTGGAGAACTCCCGTTAGAGGTAGATGGGGAAACGGTTATGTATTTGATAATAGATATATTAATGCTGAAGAAGCACAAAAAGAATGCGAAGAATATTTAGGACATAAAATTAAAATTGCCTCTAACATAAAATTTGATGCGGGCAGTTTAGACAAACCTTGGCAAGGTAATTGTATTGCTTTAGGTCTGAGCTCTAGTTTCGTAGAACCACTAGAGGCAACATCAATTGGCTTTGGTATTAATCAATGTTTTTTATTTATACATATGTTGCTAAACTACGATCAACATATTATAGATGATTACAACGAAGACTTTCAATATTTGATAGAGAACGTTAGAGACTACGTAATTATTCATTACATGGTAGATAAAAAAGATTCACCTTTTTGGAAAGAATTAAAATTAAACCTACCAGATTCTTTAAAGAAAAATTTAGCTATTTGGAAAAACCGACTTCCTATGCAAATAGATTTTAAAAGTAAATACTGTTTATTTTATCCTAATAACTATTCTTTAATATTAAAAGAAATAGGGTTTTTTGATAAACAAAAAATAAAAGAAGAATACGAAATGTTGCCAAAAGAACTTAAAAAATGGTGTGAGTCTAAGATGAAATTTCAAAAGCAAAGACTTAACGATAGAAGTATGTGGATAAGTCACAAGAGTTTTTTAGAAAGCCTAACAAATGAAAGTAATTAAAAATTATATAACAAAAGAGGAATTAAACACAATTAAACAAACCTTAGAGAGCCCTGCTTTCCCTTGGTATTGTAATCATGATATTACTCCTAATACTTACAAGCTAGCTTCACACAGACAAAAATTTAAAAAAGAAGACAATACAAAACTATATTTAAAAAATTTTCAATTTACCCATACTTTTTACATTAACTATAATATTAGTAGCAGCGCTTATTTTAATATACTTAATCCAATTCTTAAAAAATTAAATCCTCACGCTTTAATAAGAATTAAAGCTAATCTAAGACCCTACGTAGAAAAGCCTCATCAAACAGAATGGCATATAGATAATGAAGCACCTAGTGCTAAAACCGCTATTTTTTATGTTAACACTAACAATGGCTATACGTTATTTAAGAATAAAAAAATAATTAAATCGGAAGAAAATAAGATGGTTGTGTTTGATAGTAAACTTCAACATTGCGGTATGTCTAGCACAGATACTAAATACAGAATGGTAATTAATTTTAATTATGTCTGATATAGTTTTTGAAAAATATGATAACTAAATTTACCATTTCAGATCACCGAAAACATAAATTAATTTTGTTGGATTTAATTAAATCAATGCCTAACTTGTCTTCTAGAGTTAAGGGAAGTGATAATATAAGTAAATCAGATTGGTATTTTAATTCTTTATTTCCAAGAGAATATTGGGATTATTTTTCTAAACTATTAAATCCTTGGTTTGAATCTATGAAAGTTAATTATGGTAACGAACATGTTAAAGTTATGATTGGTAATTATTGGTTTCAACAATACTCTACAAATAGCTCTCACGAATGGCATAACCATCCAAATTGTAATTTTTCTAGTGTTTATTTTCTTGAATTACCCACCAAAGATATGATTACTGAATTTAAAGATTTTAAGAATATTGATGCAAAAGAAGGAGATATTATCACATTTCCAGCTTATTATTTACACAGATCAAAACCCAACAAAACTAAAAAAAGAAAAACTGTTATTGTTTTTAATAGTTCATTATCTCTGATATAGTTGGAATAAAAGGAAAAACGTGGTATAAAGTTGGCAATAAAGAATAATTTTTTCATACGGAATTTATTAAATGTCTTTTAAGAAAAACAAATATCTACTATTTAAAAATATCATAACCCCTGATTCAGCGACCTTTTTAATGGGGTATTCTTTATTAAAAAGAAAAGTCTTATCAACTATGCAAGAGACACGATACGTCTCTCCTAACGAAACCATCTTAGGAGGGTTTGGAGATTCCCAGGTATCGGCGACCTATAATCATTATGGAGATATAGCCATGGATACTTTGTTACAAGTTTTAAGACCTGAGATAGAGAGAAAAATTAAAATAAAATTAGTGCCAACATATTCTTATCAAAGAATTTATAAAAAAGGAGATATTTTAAAAAGACATAAAGATAGAGTGTCTTGTGAAATATCAGGCACTTTAAATCTAGGTGGAGATCCTTGGCCTATATTTATTAAAAAAGATAAAAAAGAAATTAAAATTAATTTAAAACCAGGAGATATTTTGTTGTATCATGGTTGTGAATTAGAACATTGGAGAGAGCCTTTTTTAGGTAATTTTTGTGTGCAAGTGTTTTTGCATTACAACCAAGAAAGCTCTAAAAACCCCAATCTTTGGGATGGCAGGCCTCATCCTGGTTTACCAGCCTATTTTAAAAAAGGTTGAAACACCTACATTTCTAATATATTTTAAATTCTATGGCTTTAAAAAAAGTACAATTTTTACCTGGATTCAATAAACAACTTACCGAAACCCAAGCTGAAGGACAATGGGTAGATGGTGATAACGTTAGATTTAGATATGGCTCACCAGAAAAAATAGGTGGTTGGTCACAGTTAGGCACTGATAAACTTACTGGTGCGGCGAGAGCTATGCATCATATTGTAAATAGTAGCGGCGTAAAATATTCTATCATAGGGACTAACAGAATATTGTACGCTTATTCAGGAGGTGTCTTTTATGACATACATCCGATTAAAACGACTACAACTTTAACCAATGCTTTCAGCACTACAAATGGATCATCTACAGTTACAATAACATTCTCTACGGGACATGGCTTAAATCCTGGAGACATAATTTTATTAGATAATTTTACTACAATTACAAACTCTAATTTCAGCTCTTCTGATTTTGATGATAAAAAATTTATGGTAACTAGCACGCCAACCAACGTTACGATAACTATAACAATGCCATCAAATGAAACTGGATCAGGTGCTACCACATCTGGAGGTATTAGAGTTCAATCTTATTATCCTGTCGGACCTGCAGAACAGCTACCTGGATTTGGTTGGGGTTTAGGTTCTTGGAGTGGTGAAGCAGCAAATCCTCAAACGTCAACTTTAAACGGAGCTTTAGGTGACAACACGGCAGGAACAGGTGGGTCAGGAACGAGCGTAACATTAGCGAGCACAACAAACTTTCCAACAACAGGAACGAATTTTGTAAAAGTAGGAACAGAGGAAATATCTTACACAGGAGTTTCTGGTAATGACTTAACAGGAATTACAAGAGCAGTTAGAGGGACAACAAGAGCTGCACACTCGGATGGAGCTACTGTAACAAATACGTCAGACTTTGTAGCGTGGGGCGAGGCAGCATCTGGAGATTTAGTTATTGATCCAGGTCTTTGGTCTATAGATAATTTTGGTAATAAAATTATTGCCTTGATTCACAACAAACAAGTTTTTGAATGGAATGCAGATTTAGCTAACGCAAACGCAACCAGAGCAACTATTATTACAGGTGCGCCAACAGCATCGAGAGACATGATTGTATCTACACCAGATAGACACTTAGTATTTTTTGGTACAGAGACAACTATCGGTGATGAATCAACACAAGATCAAATGTTTATCAGATTTTCTAATCAAGAGGATATTAATACATACACACCTACAGCAACCAACACGGCGGGTACACAGAGGCTGGCCGATGGTTCAAGAATTATGGGAGCTGTTAGAGGTAGGGATGCAATTTATGTTTGGACAGATACTGCTTTATTTACACAAAGATTTATTGGTCCACCATTTACATTCGGTTTTGCTCAAGTGGGAACTAACTGCGGATTGATAGGACAGAATGCAGCTGTTGAAGTAGACGGAGCTGCATACTGGTTTTCAGAAAATGGTTTCTTTAAATATGCGGGTGCACTTCAATCGTTACCATGTTTAGTAGAAGATTTTGTTTTTGATGATTTAAATACTACAGCTAACCAACTTGTAAATGCTGGAATAAATAATTTGTTTGGAGAGATTAATTGGTTTTACTGTTCTTCAGGATCAACAGTCGTTGATAGAGTTGTGACATATAATTATTTTGAATCTACACCTCAAAGACCAATATGGACAACAGGCACGTTGGATAGAACAACATGGCAAGATTCTGCAGTGTTTGGAAAACCTCATGCTACAGATTATGATGCTGGTTCAGATAATTCTTATGATGTAGTCGGTAACACAGACGGATGCACTATATACTATGAGCACGAGACTGGAACAGATCAAGTTACATCTACAGCAACGACAGCTATAACTTCAAATATACAGTCTGGAGACTTTGATATAAGTCAAGGCGGTGATGGTGAGTTCTTTGCAAAGATTAGAAGATTTATACCTGACTTTTTAACACAAACAGGTAACACACAAATTACATTAAACTTAAGAAACTTTCCAAATAACACTGAGGCAAGTTCGGCTCTCGGTCCTTTCACAATCTCGTCATCAACAGAAAAGGTGGATACAAGGGCTAGAGCAAGAGCAGTTTCTTTAAAAGTTGCAAATACAGCTGCAGCACAGAGTTGGAAACTTGGTGGATTTAGGTTAGATATACAACCAGACGGAAGAAGATAATGGCAAAGATAGTTCAAGTATTAACAAGACCAAGTAAAGAATATAGACAAGATGTGGCTGATGCACAGGTTAGAGATCTTGATGCCATCGTGCAAAAATTAAATACAACATTTCAACAAGAGCTAAAGGATGAGGTAGAAGCTGAAAACTTCTTTTTAAATTAATGTCAAATAGTTTCGTAAACGCAAAAGTAGATTTAACATCAACAGACAACACAACGTTGTATACAACACCAACGGCAAACGTTTCTTTGGTTAAGTCTTTGTTAGTATCTAATGATGCTGGATCTTCGTGTAATATAACTGTTACGTTAACCGATGCCTCTGGCAACGTGTTTAGTTTGTTCAAAACAAAAGCGGTAGATACCAACACAACAGTAGAACTTTTAACTCAACCCCTTGTAGTAGAGGAGAGTGAGATATTAAAGGTACAAGCTAGTGACGCGAACGAGCTGCACGTTATAGCTTCTATATTACAAATACAGCCAAGAGAGGTAACAACATAATGTTAGAATTAAAACCAGAAAAAATTATAGAGACTATATCTAACCTAAAAACTGGTGAAATATATAAGGATGAAAAGGAGTGGAAAGCTAAAGGAGTGCCAGAAAAGGACATTCGAAGAGATGTTAAAGTGATTATGCCAAGCCTTGATTTATTCCCAAAAACCAAGTAGATTGAGGATTACAGGAAATCAAAGCCTGCCAATAAGGATTTAATTAAATTATGCCAATAACACGAGGACAGATGAATAGACAATTACGCATGGGTGGCGGTATTATGAATGTCGTGCCTAGAGATAGAGCTTTATTAGGTGGTATTAAAAAAGCCGTTAAGAAAGTTACCAAAGGTGTAAAAGATATTGCATCTTCCGACATTGGTAAAGCTGCATTAATAGGAGCAGCCGCATTTGGTATACCAGGAACAAGTATAGGTGGTATATTTGGTAGATCATCTTTTATGTTACCAGCAAGCGGAGCAGGAGCTCCAGGAATTTTTGGTCTTGGTGGGATAAGCAATTTATTCGCTGCAGGAGCAGCTAAAGATACTGTAACAAAAGAAGCAGCTAAAAAAATTGGTCTTAAAGAGACTTTAGGTATTATGGCAGGAGGTTCTTTATTAGGAGCTTTAGCAGCTGGAGTAGAAGCAGGAGATCAAGAAGCTATTGAGGCAAGTCGAAATGTTGATGCTCTAAAAACTTATTTAAGACAAGGATATAGAAATTTAAAAAGCTTTGTAAAAGAAGATGGCACTGAGGATGCAGAAGCGCTTGAAGCTCAAGTAAATAGAGATGTTTCTGAGTATGCATCTGGACAGGGCGGATACGCTGAGGGTGGCAGAATAAAGTATGCCATGGGTGATAGTGCCAGCGATAACGCTATGCAAGCGGCGGGTATCGAGGGACTACCTATAAGACAAAATCCTAGAGGTGTTAAGGAGCTAGACCTTAGAAAAACTGGTGGATTTATACCTCCAGTTGGTATAAAAGAAAAAGAAGATGACATCCCAGCGATGTTATCAAATAATGAATTCGTATTTACAGCCGACGCCGTAAGAGGTATGGGTGAAGGTGATGTTAACAAAGGCGCTGAACGTATGTATAACATGATGAAAACTTTAGAGGCAGGAGGAAGAGTATAATGGCAGAAGTACAATCAGTAAGACAATTACCACCTGAATTTATAGAAGCAGCCAGCAAAACATATATAGATGATTTACAGAAAGCAGTTGGTGATTTTAAAACACAAGATCTATCTCAAATTATGGGTCGACAGTTTGTTGCTGGCCCTGGCGCTTTAACAACACAAGCTGAAGGTTTAGCATCTGGTCTTGGTGGCTTTCAACCTTTCTTACAACAAGCAGAACAATTAAGAGGTCCTACAGCTTATCAATCTTACATGTCGCCTTTTCAACAAGATGTCATTGATACGACACTTGCAGAATTTGACAGGCAAACACAAGCAGGTTTACCATCATTAGCATCACAAGCTATTGGTGCTGGTGCATTTGGCGGTGGTAGAGAGGGTGTACAAAGAGCAGAATTTTTATCTAATCAAGCTAGAAACAGAGCAGCATTACAAGCACAACTATTAGGTCAAGGATTTACACAAGCACAAAATTTAGCGTCTGCAGATTTTCAAAAAAATTTAACTTTAGCACAACAAAACCCTGCATTGTTAGGTCAACAAATAGCAAGTTTAACAACATTAGGTGGTCAACAACAAGCAAGAGCACAGCAACAATTAGCAGCTGATCAACAACTTGCTCAAAGACAAGCATTTCAACCATTAGAAGCGGCACAAACTTTAGGTTCTGGCATTGTGCCTTTAATATCAGGATACCCTGGTACAGAGAAAACTATGACAACACCAACACCAAGTCCATTACAAACAGGATTAAGCACAGGTGCTACGTTAGCTGGTATCTATAGATTAATAAGAGGATAGTATGAGCATAACTTTAAAAAGACCAATGTTTAGAAAAGGCGGAGAAGTAGAAGAAGGCATCATAGAATTAGCTACGCCGAGAAAAAACTATGATGAAGGAACTGCTTTAGAAAAGATAGAACAATCAAATGTACCACAATTAGCTAAAGAACAGGCAAAATTATTTTCTGAACTTGCACAACTAGGTAGACCATCAGGTGGAGATTTATTAACTAACGTTTTAATACAAGGTGGATTAAGAGGATTATCAACTGCTGGTAAAGGAGGCACACTTGCAAACTTAGCTGCTGCTTTTGAAGCACCTGTAGGTCAAGCATTGAAAGAAAGAACAGCAGGTAAAGGTTTAGGTGCAGCAGGAGCTATGAAAGGTCTTGAACTTGGTACAAAGCTAGACATCGCTAGACAAAAAGAATTAAGACAAAAACAATTTGAATCTGGAACTTTTGCATCTAGATTAAAACAAGTAAGAGCTGCCTTTGAAGGTTTGGTAGGAGAAAAATTACAAGATTATACAGTTAACCTAGCACCAAAAATTACTAGAGGTGAAATGGCATATGAAAAGGGTGTTGATTTTGCAGGCTTAATGAAAGTAAAAAGAGATGGCACTCTAGATACAGACTATTTAAATGCTCAACCAATGGGAACTGTACTTTTAAATCCACTTAATGGTCAGTTCTTTAAAAAAGTAAGAGATCCTGATACAGGCGAAGTTGGGTTTGATGACACATATTTAAATCAAAGAACGTTTGAATATAAAAGAGGAGATTAATCATCATGGCATTTATCAAGTTGTCAGATGATAAGGAAAAAGACGAAAATCTCCTTAAAAAAAATAAAATAGAACCAAACAATTCATTTATATCTCTTGAAGAAGAAGTAGAAACACTCACACCACCAGCAGCAGATGATAATGAAGTAAGTCAAATACACGGTGCTATGGCAGGTATTGCATCTGGTCTTATTAAAGTACCAGAGGGTATTTTTTCTTTAGGTGCAGAACTTTTAGACTTTACAGGCATGACAGTAGACTCTGCAGCAAAGGTAGAACAAGTTTTTGACACGATTAATATATTTGAAGAAACAGCTGAAAAAACAGCTGCAGGTAAAATCACACAAGCGTTAGTACAAATTGGTGTACCAGCAACAGCTGCCGCAACAGCTGCAAGAAAATTAGCGTTAAAAGGTTTACGTGCTAGAAAAGCTGGCACATACTTAAATCCAAAAGCAAAAAATTTACAAAAAGGTTTAAAGAAAGCAAAAGAATTAAGAAAAAACCCGCCTAAACTAAGTACGGGCCAGAATATAGCAGCTGTAGCTCTTGGTGGTGCAGCAGGAGAAACTTTAGTTGGCGATGTAGAAGATATTGGAACTATTGGAGATGTATTTGAAGCTGGTCCAACAGAATTAGATAGGGATGTGCAAGCAGATCCACAGAAAGATGCGGGAAGAAAATTATTAAATAGATTAAAATTTAGTGCTGAGTCCATACCACTTACAGGATTAGTATTTGGTGCGGGTGTTGGATTAAGAGAACTAGGTAAACGTGGTAAACAAGCTATATATAGTAATGACAAACTAATAAGATTTTTTGATAAAGTAGGTTCTGCATTTAGACCTAGAGGTGCACAACCACAAGAATTATTTTTAGCTAAAAGAACTGAAAAAGGTAGACAGATGGCAGACACAAACTTTGCCATGGAACAAGTAAAACGTATTGATAAAGAAGTAAATCAAATGTTTCCAACATTAAAAAATTTTTTAAATAAAACCAACGATGAAAACAGAGGTCAATTTTTAAAAGAAATAAATGATTTAATGTTTGAGGGAGATATAAAAAAAGGTTACGCTGATAAGGCTATAGAAGCGTTTAGAAAAACTGCAAAAAAACAAGGAGCTTCTACTAAAAATATACGAAACATAGTTGAAGCTACAACAAAAGTTAGAGAAAGATTTAGCACTCTTTTAGATATTACAGCTCAAGGTTCTGTGGGTATGAAAGGAGCAGCGGGTAAAAAATTACAAGCTAACCTAAGAGAACTTATGGGTGACAGAGTAAAACAATTTATAGGTACAACATATAGAATATTTCAAAATCAAGACTTTGGTTTCTATCAAAGATATAAACCAGCAGCAGAATCTGTAGAAAAAGTAAAAGAAATATTTAAAAGATACGCAGCTAAAAACAAAAATCCAATTACAGATGAAACAGCAGAACAGATGGTAAATAGTGTTTTATCACAAGCAAGACAATATAATCCAAAAACAAAGCTACCTTCTTTTGAGTTTGATAATTTAACACAAGGTGCTAATGACGCTACAAACATAAAAACATTCGCACAAACTTTAACTAAAGAACTACCAGATGGATCACAAGAATTAAAAGTTATAGGTAAAGGTAGTAAAGCATTTAGAGAATTGTTTGGTGAGATAGAAGATGCAAGATATTCAATATTTGAAGGCATAAATAGATTATCTACAATAGCTAGAAAGAACCAACTATTTGATGAAATATTAGACGTTGATCAAAGATTAAAAGATGCAGCTACAGCTACAACACTTCCAGGATCAAAAGGTTTTTTCTTTGCAAATCCGTTGGATGCAAGAAAAGCTTTACCAAACACAGAGATTGTAAAAATAGATGATTATGTAAAAGAATACTTTCAAGATGGTGTGTTGATAAATAGATTACAAGGTCAATATACATCAAAAGAAATAGCAGAAGCATTTAGTAATGCAAGTAAAGTATCTGAATGGATGAGAGGAGAAACAGGTAATTTTGCAGCTAGAACAGCATCAGGTGCATATAGAAATTTATTCTTAACACCAAAAGCAGTATCACAATACGCAAAAACAGTTTTATCTATACCTACACATTTTAGAAACTTCTTATCTTCTTCTGCATTTGCAATAGCAAATGGTGCACTAACTAACCCTATCTACATGGTAAGAGGTTTTAATCAAGCAAGAAAAAGCTTAAATTTAGGATTAAGAGATCCAAAAGCTATGGAGTATTACAGAGAATTATTAGAGCTTGGTGTTACAAATTCTAACGTAAGAATGGGTGATCTTAAAAATCTTATGCGCGATGCAAAAATATTTGAGTCAGGTAACATAGCAACTGATTCTATTTTAAAACCTATGGCAAAAGCTTTGGGTAGAGTTGGTGAGGGCGCATTAAGAAAAGCTAGAAAAGCTGGTCAGGTGATGCAAGACGCCTATATAGCTGAAGATGATTTCTGGAAAATTACAATGTATGAAACAGAAAAACTTAGAAGAGCCGATGCATTTGCAAAAGCAGGTATAAAAAGAACACCTCAACAAATAAAAGAAGAAGCTGCTGATATTGTAAGAAACACAATACCAAACTATGCTTATGTTGGTGACTTTGTAAGAACAATGCGTGTTACACCTTTTGGTAATTTTATGTCTTGGCCATCAGAAGTATTTAGAACTAGTGGTGGTATCTTTGAACAAATATTAAAAGACATAAGAGATCCTGTAACAGGTAGTTTAAATTATTTTAAAAGTACAAATCCTATGAAGGGTATTGGTTTATCTAGAGCCGCAGGTGCAGCTGCTGCATTTACTGCTATACCATATGGTATTGTTGAGGGATCAAAAGCTATCTTCGGTGTATCTGATAAGGAGGCAACAGCAGCGAGAGACTTAGGTGTTGCACCGTGGTCTAAAAATTCACAACTTATATTTGTTAAAGATCCGGAGACAGGAGAGTTATTTTACAGTGATTGGAGTCATAACAATGTTTATGATACCGTATCAAGACCTTTTACGACTGTATTACAGAGTGTACAGCAAGGTATTGAAGACGAAGAAGTTTTAGCAAAAGGTTTTTATGAAGGACTTGTAGAGGCCATGGCAGAAACAGCTAATCCATTTATTGGTGAATCTATTTTTACAGAAGCTATTGGAGACATTGTAGCTAGAGGTGGTAGAACAAAAGATGGCTTGCAACTATATACAGATAATACACCAAGAAATGAACGATATGACAGGATGTTAAAACACGTTGTTGAATCACAATTACCACAATACAAACAGTTTGTGAGAGTTATTGATTCTGCAACAGGTAAACCAGATAGAAACGGTGATGTTATAGAGATAGATAAATCTCTTGCAGGAGTATTTGGTTTTAGATTAATACCAGTAAAAGCAGAAAATGCTCTTGAGTTTGCTATAAATGACTTTAATGCAGGTATTCGTAATTCTAGAAAAGAATTTACCGGAGGTAAAGAAGGTGTCATTAGACCAAACAAATCACCAGAAGAAGTTATTGAAAGATTTTTTGTAGCAAATAAAGCTATGTATGATGTTAATAAAGATATGGCGAGTAAAATTAGAAGCGCAGAAATATTAGGTTTGTCTGATGATAAAATTTCTAAAACTTTCATAGACAGAAATTTAAAGAAAAATTATTCTTTTATAAAAGGCGGATACTTTAGACCTTATTTTCCAAGTAAAGATATAAGAGAGGCTTTTTTAGAAATAGAACAAAAAACAGGTCAAGATTTTTACAGTCAAGCAGAGCCAATTATTAGTCAGATGTATGAAGATTTTACTAAACAATCTTTAGATGAACCATGGAATTTTAAATTAGAAGATTATTTACCAAAGCCACCCGAACCACAATCTAGAGTGCCATTACCACCACAACCACAACCTAATCCTGCTATTGTGCAACAAGCTAACCCTGTTGTGCAACAAACTACGGCTATGACTAGTGGCTTGACACCTGCTGAACAGGCGTTATTATCGGAAGAGGAGAAGATGATTAGGCTTCGAAACAGAGGATTAGCATAATGCAAAGAAACAGTAAAATGAATATGTTTGCGGGAGATGCATACGGTGCAGCCATGGATCGAATGAATTTTGCACCCAACTATTCTATTCAACCTGGTGTTGGTTTAAATTTAAATGACTTAACAGGTATTTTACAGAACGTGCCTATTAATCAAAATCCTCAGCTTACAGAAGAAGAATTATTACGAAGATTTTTAGAAACAGAGGGAGGAAACGTAGAAACAGATCCTTTTGTGCAACAAAATATTTTTCAAAGAGGTTTAGATTTTTTACGAGATACCCCATCAGCTAGAGTTGGGCTTGGTGCTATTTTAGGTGGACCAGTAGGTGCTTTAACAGGATTTTTTGCAAACAAAATAGGTGGCGGTATAACTAATTTAATTAATAGATTTAGAAATAGGGGCAAAGATGTAGAGATAAATTTACCACAAGTTATACAGACAGGTTCAGATTTTGTTGACGAGTTTTCAAGAAATGACCCAGGTACAGTTGGTGGTAGTAGCTTTGACACAGCAACAGGAGGAACGTTTGGTACATCAACAAATGAGGCTACTGGTGCAAGAGGATCGGGGACAGGCTTCTCGGATTATTCATAATGCCTAACGGAAAACCACCAAAGACAACTGGCGAACATTTAGTATCTCTGTATGGTTATGTACAAGGTTTTAAAAGACAGATAGATCATTTACATCAAGACGTAGGAAAGTTAGAAAGAAAAACAGATACTGTAATCTATTGGATTATTGGTGGTGCTTTTACCACTATACTAACGCTGGTAGGTTTATTTAATTTATTTATACACTAGATCCAATCTTTTAATTCTTCACCCATTATCTCTGTAGCAATATTAACTTTACTACGAAGTGATTTTACAATCTTCATATCAACAGTGTCTTCAGCCATAATATCAATATAAGTCATTGGCTTTTCTTGACCAATACGATCTATTCTAGCTTCTGATTGTTGTCTCTTCTCAAGGTCATAACCGTTAGAATAATAAATCATTGTTGATGCACCTGTAAGCGTAATACCATAACCACCTGTTTGCGGCGTACCAACTATAAATCTAACTGGAGATTCTGGGTCTTGTATTTTTTTAATCGCAGCAGTTCTTTCATCTGTAGTTGTATCTCCATAGTATGTAACCACCGCATTATTGCCATATTTTTTTGATATAGCCTCTACAATTTTTTCTATATCATATCTGTAATGAGCCCATATAACAGCTTTGCCTTCTACTTCTTCTAGTATGTCTACAAGTTGATTAATACGATTATTTTTTATTTCCTGAATAGTGCCATCGTCTGATGTAAAATGACCACATGTTATCTGATGTAGTCGCATAAGTTGTGTAATAACAGTTGCAGATGTAACCATCTTGCCATTTAAAACTGCAAGTGCTTCTTGTTTCATTTGTTTATAAACTTTTCTTTGTTCATCTGATAAATCTATCGTACGTTTTAAATATGTTTTTTTAGGTAAATCTAAACAATCATCTTTTAATACTCTATATGAAAAAGGTTTTAACTTGTCTGATAGTTCGGATAAGTTTCTGTATCCAACTACAATCTCAACTTGTCTACCCTGAACTTGTATTTTTCTACATACGGCATACCGTGTCCTAAAAGAATAATAAGAAGATTGATCTAATAACCATGGATCTAAAAAATTACATTGTGAAAATAAATCTAAAGGAGATTTAGTTACAGGTGACCCTGTAAGTATTCTTCTATATTTTGTAAGAGATCGTAAAGATAAAATATTTTTAGTTCTTTTTGCTGCAGGGTTTTTTATAGTCGTGGACTCATCCACACCCATCAAAGTATTATGACTACTTAAAAATTTATGTGCAAATTGTAGACCTTTTTTAGTAGAGAATGCTTCCACATTCATAATTAATATGTGAAGCTCTGCACCAGTTTTAAACAAAGGTTGTAGATCTTTTGCCTTTGGATCTGTTCTCCATAAACCAACTCTTTTTTCAATATAATCAGGCATATGGTTTGGTATCTCACTATCAAACCAGTTCTTATAAACACCTTTTGGTGCAACAATTAAAGCGGCATTTATCTTGCCAGCGTTATAAAGCATAGCAATATTGTCAATTAATACCTTAGATTTACCTGTACCCATCTCCATGAAATACGCAAAAACTTCTTTATCCCATGACATTTCAAGGGCTTTCTTTTGATGAGCAAAAGGCTTGCTTTTATATTTGTAATGCATAATATATTTTTACTTTCTATTGGAAGCATATATATTATGTGTTAAACAATGTCAAGAAGGATATATTACTAATGGCAACAGTCTTTGTTATACAAGACATACCAGGATCTAAAATAGGTGCACCTAAAATTAATATCATAGGGGCAACAGAATTTGGTAATTTAAAAGTATTACTGCCAGAAAACTCACAGATCATTTTGAGTCCGGCATATGTAATACAAACTTTACGGAAAAAATTACAAGAATATAAAAAAGAAGACTATTTACTACTTACAGGTGATCCTGCCATAATTGGTGTGGCCTGTTCTATAGTATCTGACATTACCAATGGAAAATACAACCTGTTGAAATGGGACAAACAAGAAAGAAAATACTACCCTGTAGAAATAGATTTATATAAGACTTGACAATAATATAAAAACCTATATATAGAAAGGCGAGAAAGTTATGACAAAAATAGATTTTGAAAACGATAGAATGCAATCGGTGGAGCAAATAGATTCCGCTAAACGATTATCCGACAAAGTGTTGGAGTTAAAAGATTTAGAAGATGAAATTGCAAATGCAGAAGAGTCTCTTAAAAAATTAAAAGAGAAAGCAAAAGTAGTTTCATCTGTAGAAATACCTGCAATGATGGATGATATGCAGATTACAAAATTAAAGCTGAAAGATGGTGAAGCGGTAGAGATCAAAAAAATCTACGGTGCCTCTATTCCGAAAGATCAACAGGAAGCAGCTTTTACATGGCTTCGTAACAACGGTCTAGGTGATGTTATTAAAAATGACATTACCGTTACCTTTGGTCGTGGCGAAGATAACAT
>Ga0181373_1000090_pt1 | contig 26732 bp, 43 predicted proteins | sample LowvirmetaG_3_FD_130159 | JGI IMG/M metagenome (GOLD analysis project Ga0181373, IMG submission 130159) | Marine viral communities from the Subarctic Pacific Ocean - Lowphox_09 viral metaG | ecosystem: Environmental > Aquatic > Marine > Oceanic | place: Subarctic Pacific Ocean | collected... | reverse complement strand
GTTTGTTGTAATATCAAATATACCTCCCATTCCAATTCCGTGCACATAACACAGATAATAAAAATCAGAAGCAGATGCAGGAGTTATCTCAATGTATCGAGTTGTTGCTGCATTAAATGTAGTTGTATTTGTGTAGCCCGCTTGGTTGCTTGCGCCATCAAGATAGTAAGTTACACCTGATGAAATAATTCCACCAGTTCCTGTTGTTGTTGAAAAAATTAAAGGATGATTATCGTTTGAGTTATCACTTTGATCTAGTCTTAACGTTCCACTATTTACCCAAGGTAATGTGCCTGGACCAGTAGAATTTCTTACACCATCAAGATAGAAAACATTACCAGTGCCACCACCATACAGGTCGCCTGATGCTACGGTTACGGTATATGTGTAATTTGCCATAGCATCGGCTCCCTATTAAATTAAGCGATTCTCAATATTGCTGCACTCGTTGTAAAAGCTGGGAACTGAATAGTGAATGTTCCGTTACTTGCAGTTTTATCACCGCCAAAATCTAATACAGCAACTCCTGGATCTCCAGATGCAGTGTCATTGTAAATTAATGCACCTCTTGCTGTTAAAGTTACTCCAACAAAAGACAAGTCAGCAAAATCAGTTATTGCTGTGTTTGTTGCTAAAGAAGTTCCAACGTTTACAAGAGCTTTACCGCCAGAAGAATATCCTCCAGTTGGTGAAGTTACCTGTGCTGTAGTTGAAAAAGATGTTGTCGATTTTCCCAAAGCAGCCGAGTTAGTGTACATTGCTAATTTGAATGAATTACCACCTGGATTGCTAAAGTTGTGCGTAGCTTCTAAAAGTTGTTTTTTAAAAGTGTTGCATATTGCGTTTGTTGTTATAGCCATTTTATCTCCTTATAATTTTATGGTGACGGTGAAGGTATTTTTATTCGAGGAACTCCACTGTCATATTCTCCTCTTCTTCGTCTACCCATTTGTTGTAGACCAAAAGCTTGTATGGTTTGATTATACCTGTCAGAATACAATTTGTATAGGTCTTCAGGTCCTTTTAAAAATCCAAAACATTCTCTTAAAACTCCATAGAGCAATAGTGCCTCTTGGTGATTTGATAAAAAAGTGTTTGTAGAATTATCAAAATGAGGTGGATCTTTAATATAATTTACTTGTACAGTGTGTGCCGCAGCAGGAGTTGGAGCTACAAGAATTACCGCACCTGTTTGAACATTATCCTCCCAGTTAGCGTAATATTTAGGAGTGCCTGTAGTTGCATCATTAGGTGCAAATTCTGATATAAAACTTGTATCTCTTTTTTCTAAAAATGTTCTGTTATTAGAACCATCAATAACTTGCACTGATCTAATAATCAAAGTATCCGAAGGCAAAGATACATAACGATTACCTATTGTAAAATTAGATGTAGCGTATTTTCTTAAATCATCGTAATCCACTTGACCCGCAACATCTAATTCAACGTTTCTAATAAATTGATCTAATAAGTTGTCTGTTAAAACATTACTGTCTACTTCAGTGTAGTTTCTAACTTGTGTTAAAAATGCTGAGTGTGTTATTGCCATTATGATATACTCACTGTTACAGATCCTACTCGAGCTGAAGCTTTTCTTCTTCTATTTTGTAATGAAGGATCTCTTGGTTGCATAGTTTGTAAAGTTGTTGTTATTCCGTTACTTGTAACTTCAGTTATAAAGGTTTCGAAAGCAAAATCACCAGGTAGACTAAGATTAGCAACTTGCACTGAAGCTCCTCCCGAGTCTGAAATTGTATTATCATTATCAGCTAAAAATTTTTGTTGAGGTTGTTGAAATCTCATCGGTCTTACTTTTTGTAAAGCTATCGCATCAGCAACATTTCTCTTTCTTCTTATCTGTGGGTGTTTTGGTTCAAATTCAGATATGTGTACGAAAGACCCATTCCACTCCGTAACCATTTCTTGATATGGAAAGGCTTGACCACTTCTATCAGATATTGCTTTTGATCTAGTTCCGTTTGCGTATTTAGCCATTATGATAAATTTGGAAAGTACGATTGTGGAGTAACATATAATGATGTTCTCTGACCATCTTCTTCCAAAGCCCTTTTTAATTCATCTTCGTAAATAAGTTTCATAGCTTGAATTCTGTCAGGTGCTTTTTTCATGGATAAGTAGTAAGCAAGACCTGCACACATACATGGTAAAAATCTATAAGCTACATCTGCTTGTTGATCATTGTAAGCTGAGGCATCTTCAATTCTGTTTATAGTGTAAAATTTTAAAGTTGTATAAGTTGAGGCATCAGGTGCAACATATAAACTTATTTTCGGTGTTGTTTGCCTATCAACATAATACTGTGATGGCTGACCTGTAGCTAATTTATTAGGTAAAGCAGAATATGCAGATCTATCTATTTTTGTAAGAGCTACGTCTTGTGTGTTAGCATTATCTCCTGCAGCAGCTGTAGTTGAAATGTAAGCTTCTAAAACATCATTTACGTTTGAAGCCACTGTGTAAGTTGCTGTGCCCGCAGTTAATGCTTGTTCGTTTAATTGAACTTTCCAAAGATGAACACCTCTATTTCCCCAATCTGCAAATAATAAATTTAAAGATCTTCTAGCTGTTTTCAAATCATAACCAGCCATAGGTCTTAAACCACATCTTTCGTACCCTTCGTCTATGATCTCGTCAATGTTTAAATCAAATGATGTTGAACCTGATGTTGCCATTAAAACCTCTTTTTAATTCCTAATCTTAATCTATCCTTGTTAATACCAAAACTTACATCTGTATTTTTATATATCTTATCATAACTCAATTCAGGCTTAAACTTAGCCTTAGATTTTTTAAATACATTTATTAAGTTATCTCCTTTTTCAGCTTTTGTTCCTTGTGTTTGAAAGAAGTTAAGAGAGAACTTTCCTTTTGGTAATAAATTAACATCTCCCCCACTATCTCTTTTTAATATTGTTTTTACATTTGTTGGTTTACCACCAACACCTTGTGCTCTACTTCTTTTCCTTACAACGGCACTCCGCCTCTGTGAGTCTGTCATACTTGCTGCTTTTGCAGCAGGCACGCACTTTGGATACTTTCGTTTTGAACCACTTGCAGATTTTCTTCCACATTTTTTAAATCCTCCACCTTTTTTCTTTGAACCAATATCAACCCAGTCTTGCCTGAACCATTCTTTGAGTCCACCTTTTTTCATACCAGCAGGAACACAGTTAGGAACCATTTTATTTCCTTTTTTCTTCATGCCTTTTTGTTCATAACCAACCCAGCATGTTCCACGTTTAGACATCAATCATTCCTTTATAATAAGACTCATAAGACTTATTAGAAATTTTCTTTCCGCCTACCTCACTCTTAATATAAGAACCTGTGTAAGTACCTTCTTTTGCTTTTATAGTGCTCAAAGTTTTAGCTTGAGCGGCATGTAGCTTAGATGCTTTCTTTAAACCTTTGATAACTTTATTTACTTTTACTTGATCACCTTTTGCATATTTCATTATGCCACCTAGTTTAGCTGGTTTAGGTCCTCTGAAATCTTTTCTTTTTTTACCAGATGGATCTTTTATTTTACCTGCACATATTTTACTAGCGTAGGCATTAGCATATGCTGAGGGGTATACTGCGAACTTTCTTTTCGCTGCTGCTTTACCTCTAGGACATAGTTTTGTCATTTAATTCTCCTTCTTTAGCGGCCGCATTGAGAGGGTTATTTCTCCCCTTTTTACGGTTGTACAACTTTTTTGATTGTATCACTTTCGGTCTGTAAGTTCTAGACCTTACGACTTTTGCGATTGGATTTGCGTTTGATGGCTGCGATAACTCTTCGTTTTTTCTTTTTTTCATCTCTAGCACCTCTAAGTTTGCCATCTATTTGAGCTGGAATTGATCCTCTAGTTATTGCCATGATTTAGTTTACTATAATATTTAAAGAAAATCTACATGCATCATTTTTTGGTGCAAGACCTCTATGTTTAATACTACTTGGGAATATAATAGCCTGATTTTGTACACTTTTAATTATATGAGATTTTTCATTTTCTAATATAAATTCTGTTCCACCCGAATTTTCGTGTAGGTTAAATACAATTGAACTCCAATTTGGATTGTGTGTGTCTTGATGAAAAATTGAATGTGAATTAGGATGATAATAATTCCAAAAGATTCTTTGCACATCACAAAATTTAAATTGTTTTGTCTGCTCCTTAATCATTTCAAATATAAAATTAGCATACATATTGAGTTGTGGGTTTTTGTTTTCATTGTCTTTAAAGTTGTAAGATGTGTGAGCAAATCCTTTATCTGTTGTTTTGTTAGTGCTTAAAGTGTTTACAAAATCATTACCATCATTTGTATTATCTAATGCAAATGACCAACTTGTTTGAGTCATCAAAATTGTAAATAATTGTTTAAGACAAGCTTTTGGAAAATTAATATTGACCGTTTCTATTCTAACCATGGTGTGTAGGACACCTTACCATCAACCCTTTGAGCACGCAACGATTGATTTCTGTTTCTGTCAGTAGAATAACTACAGTGTATCCAGCCCGATGTAGGTTCGTTATCTTTGTAAAACTCGAGAATCAATTGATCATATTCTAGCTCTGATTTAATCCAAAGAGCTAGCTCTCTATTATCTACACCTGGTATCTCAAAGTCTGCTGCAGCAGCTTTATCATCTGCCACATGTTGGCTGTTAACTGAACTTCCAATCTCTACACAAAGCTGAGCACAACGGAATCCTGATGATATGATTAATGGTTTGTCAAAGTGTGATCTTACGGGTTGTAATATATTTACAGCTAGTGCTTTTAAATTTTCTATTTGTGCAGGGTTAGGGTTATTATTAATTCCCTTTCTCTCACTAATTTGTGACTTTGTTAACTCGTCAAGAGTTATGTTAGCTGTTAATTTCATAATTAAAAATAATTTATATTTATTACTATTCTAGTATCAGTATCAGTTTGTTGGCAAGCCCTGTGAAGTTTAATTGAATCAAAAATTAATAATTTATTCTCCTCACTAATTATTTTCTCATTATTTTCTAACTCTGTATACCCATTATTAGTATTAATGTAAAATATAGCAGTTTTATGTGTTAATTTCTTATTTCTATGTATATCGCGATGCCAACCACAAGAATTATTTCTATTTTTATTAATATTTAAATTAGCCTTTATGTTTACCAATGCAACTGGCTCTAATGAATTAATTAATGGTAGTAAATTTGAATAAAATTGAGAGGCAGGGGTACCATCTAAATAAAATTGATGACAAAAAAAACTTTCATTGTCGTCTGTAAAACCATCATACCAAACACCATCCTTTTGATTTAAATTCTCTATATCATCTGTTTTTGAAACTTGTGCATCATTATAAAACCAAGGGAATTCTTTAGATTCTAAGAGAGTTTTAATTTTTAAAAATTCTTCTTTTGATAAAAGATTTTTAATAATTTTCATTTATTTTTTTTCTTCAATTTCGTAGAAAAATTTATCTGTATCTTCTGTTTGCCATTTTCTTGAATCTTCAACATTCCATTCTGAAGTTTGTACTTTCCAATCAGGTATATTATTTTTTACAGTAAAGGATGGTATATCCCATATACATCGATTGTTTGGCTGAGCAGCATAATTTCCATCATCAAGCGCTATAATATGGGCACATTTATGTTCATGTGGTATTTCAGAATGATCTGTATCTAAAATGTTTGGTTCAGGATGAGCAAAATCAACAGTAAACAAATATTTTCCAGGATGCCATTTTTTATCCTTACCTATGTATTTACCAGCTTGTGCTTCTAAGATATCCCAAGTAGTAACAGCAGGATAATAACTAAAACAATTCCATAACTGAAGCTCGTCAAGTCTGCGAATTGGAACAGCTGACGGTTTAAAGCCACGTTGAATAAAAGCCGAAATTGGTAAGCGATAAAAGACGGCACCGTTTTCCATGATTGCATGGAAAAGAATCGATTTGCCAGTGATTGCAGATAAGCCAAAGATAATACAGTCTTCAACTTCTCCATGATGTTTTTTAAGATCATATAGATATTCCTTTCTTATTTGTGCGTATTCCACAGGTATGTTTGCATTTAAATAACTCATTTGTCATTAAGTCCATACCATATTACTATGCAAAGTAAAATAAAAGCAATGATTGTATTTATGGGTAATAATGGCTCAACAATATAGTTTTCCATTATTCTAATATAAGAGATTTTATTGATTTAGAACCATCAATATTCAACTCTAATTCTGCTTTTGATTTTATACATTTGTATTGCACATTAGGTGCTGGAACTCGAGTGGCCTCACGTTTATGTTTTAAACACACTGACATTGAGGGTTTTCCTGTACCTGGATCAATTTGTATTCTATGCTCTTTGATATCAGGGCCTACAAACATAAGAAGGGCTACAATATGCTCGATCATAATACTTTACCTTTGTTTGGTCCATATTTAATTCTATATTTATGCGTGCCTGTGCCATTAATCTCTACTTCTTGCTTGAGATCTTTTACATAGCTCATTTGTTTTGCTTTTTTCTCTTGTTCAGAGATATAATTTAAAATTTTTTTAGTGACTCTTTCCATTGGCTCTTACCTTATCTTTTAATACTTCAACATCTGATAATGCTTTTTCCATTTGTTTTTGTAAGAATTGTATGTTGACTTTGTTGTGCATCATATCTTCAATTCTTTTTTCTATCTTCTCGGTGGTCTTATAAAGATCCTCCAACAACATCAGCTGTTCCTGGTCTACGGGCTTTTGATCTGAGGCCTTAAGTAAATCAGCCTGCATCAGCTCCCGTGATGTCTCTAACGATACCAACCTTGCCGTCAGCTCGGTATAAGCGAAAACGCCCATTGCTACGAGCACGATCAGGCTAGCAACCGTTTTCATCGGCATCTGTACGGAAGCTGATTCAGAAATTTTTAACGCCATAAATTACTTATAAAAACCTTTAAAAATCCAATTAACCCATTTATTCCATAAGCCTTTTACTTTTTCCCAAGCTTTGCAACAAACATTTTTACATTTATTTAACATTTCCATCTCCTTCTAGCTTGTCTTAATCTAGAGTTAGGATCTTTAGCTGCTTTAGGAAACTTCTTCATTTGACCAGCACTTCTAGCGCAGAATGATTTACGTCTCATTGCAGCCTTTGAACCTTTTTTTACTTTTCCCGTAACTGCAGTTCTTAGCTTTGATCCAGGGTTATCTCTTCTGTATTTAGCTACTCCTGCAGCTGTCATCCCCGCTCCACTTTTTGTAGAACGAAAATATTTTTTTGTTCGTGGAGGTTGAACATCTCCTCCACGACTATAGCCTATAATTTTCATACGGCCATTTCTCATTTTACGTGAATGTTATAGTCACACCAGCAGTGCCAGCGATAGTAGCATGAATACCTTCTAAAAATAAAATTCCATTTCCAGGTAAGTACATATCTAAACCTTCATCGCCAAATAAATAAGTAGCTACTGTAGTACCAGATCCGCCACCACTTTTAAAAATGATAGAACCACTTGCATTACCTTTGGCTTGGATAGATGTTAATCTAGCCCTTTTAGTTGTAGCAACCATTTGCGTTGTACCCGTTGCATGAGCACTTGACTGGTCTGATGAAAAACTTGATCCACCCATAATTTTTTCTCCTAATTAGGAGCTCCCGAAGGAGCTCCAGTTTTATTATTATACTAAGTCTAGTGTCTCTGTAAATGTAATTCCAATAAATGTAACTACTATACTTGCTCCAGACGCACCAGGGTCTGCCATTGTCACTCTGATTTCATCAGGTGTTAATGGTATTCCTGCTGTCGTACCTGATCCACCAGATCCAACACCCGCAACACCGTTGCAAGCAAAAATTTGCGCACCAGCTGCACTTGTAGATAAAACTGCTCCATCTACATATGCATTAGGGTCGCCAGCTGTTCCTACATCTGTGATATTTCCACCAGTAGTTGTAGCTGCTGTGTTTCTAACTACACAGAACATTGGAATAAAGTTTGCTGGAAAACCAATTGCTGCTTCATCGCCTGTAGTAGCAGCGTTAGCTACTGATACAGTTGCTTGATAAGTTTTCATTACGAAACCATCAGTTGCGATACTGCTTAAAAATAAAGCACCTGACTCTACAGCTGCATCAGCTGTAACTGAGTTTCCGCCTGTTACGCCATTAACATCTGCAATTTTTGAAACTGCACCTGTTGTTGCGTTTTTTACTATTGTTTCAAAACCATTTTCCGATCGGACTGGTCCTGAAAAAGTTGTATTTGCCATAATTTATTTCTCCTATAGTTTAGCACCTGCAGTCTCTATAGCGTCTGCCTAGCCAGTCTGCAGATTATTTTAATCTAGGTCTTTTTATTATACATAAAAAAAGGGGCGATGTGAACACCGCCCCTTCTAATTTGTAATACTAATGTAAGTATTAGACTAATTTACCATTTCCAAATATAGCTCTTGGATCTGAGAATCCAAAAGAATATCTTTCTCTAGCTTTAAATCTAACATTACCTGTATCGAAGTCACCTTCCATTGCTGTTTTGATTGGTGATCTAACAAACATTTTCATGCCGTTAGGTGCATCAGTCATTATGAAGAATGCATCCGTGTCAGTTAAAAAGTTATTCACTCTGTAACCTTGAGGGATCATTCCCATTGAAGCAATAGCATTGATGTCGTTATCTGCAGTTGCAGTTCTTTGAGGTGTCTTCATTAGTCTTTCTGCTGTAAATTGTAATTCTTTTGGAATTATCATTTTTACACCTTGAGACGCAATTTTAAGACCTCTTTCATCAACGAACGCTTGGATGTCAATCAAAGATTGTTCCAAAGATGTTTCGTTAAGATCTGCCGCTGTTGCAAGAACATTTGAAAACGTTCCACCTGTAGCTAATGGGTGAGCGTTGTTGATCAACGTTTTACCATCACCACCTGTGAAAGCTGTGTTTTGCGCATTGTTCAATACGTTAGCTGCTTTAACTTGCTTCGTGTTTGCCATAGATCTTGCTAATGCTCTTGTGTATCTAGCAGCAAGTCTATCGTAAAGGTTATCTTCGATTGCTTCTTCAGTAATTGAGAATGCTAACGCGATTGTTTCGTGATTGTATCTAGCCGTAAATGTCTCTTGGGCTTGATCAAAAACAACTCCAGCACCTTCTTGTTTAGTTGGTGCAGAAGCAAATCCCGCTAACATAACTTCTTCTTCAAAAGCTCTGTCAGATGTTTCTGTGGCATAAATTTCAGCATGCTGATTTTCATACCTTTTGTATTCCAGGCCGAATAGGGCATTCAATCCTGGCTCTAGTTCTTTAACTAGTTGCGATCGTGATATAGCCATAATTATCTCCTATTATATGCCTGTTCTGCTTCTATATTGATGATGGTTAATTCTCACCAAGATATTAGCGTTTGATGTTGTTGTATCTGAGTTATCAGGGTCCTGACTTATATCAATCGCTTGTAATACGAAAGATACAGTAGTTCCTGAATTCGATACATCCAACATTGCTTTAGATATACCAGTTTGTGTTACACCAGTTGTGTTTGTAACAGCATAGTTTCTAAATAGATCCGCTCTTGTAAAAGCTTCATCAGCATTTGCCAAGAAGACCGCGTCTGGGTCGTCTACTACAAAAGCTGTTATGTCACTCGCAACAATACTACCTGGGTAGAAATTTTTGTAAGTTGGCTTTTGTGTAGTTGGATCTGTATAAAACACACCGTTAAAAACGCCCACTGCAGCTGTAGATAAACCAGCACTGTTGTTGGTATTATTGTATTTCTCAACATTACCAGCAGTCGTTACAACAACCAAGTCTCCTTGGTAGATTGCATGACCCATGTTACTAGCTATCGTGTATCTGTTTTGGGCACCAACTAATGGTGTACCGTCTAGTTTTCTGTACGGTCTTAGACCGAACTCTTCTTTTACGTTTGCCATAGTTTAGTTTCCTTATATTTAACGTTTTATCTTAAAGACCCGATAGCAATTGCAAAAAAATTATTTCTTGCGACTACCACCAAAGGTCACTTTTGACTGTCTATCAATATTGATAGGCATGTCAGGATGTTGTTCCTTCATTAAGTCACTATCAACACTGTCCATTCTATCTTGAGTTATTTTTTCAAAATATCTTTGACGTGCCTCAAGTATCTCAATTGGGATTCTGGCCAACACCAGTCCTCCAATTCCGATTAACCCCTGATGTTTCCCTTCAGATATTGATGGATAATCATTTTTGCCTAACTCACTTACGATCGTTTCAGCTCTAACAAATTCCCAACCTTCTCTGAGTTTTCTAGATACGTTAGACGTATCATCGAAACCTTGCACTGTTGTTCTTATCCAACGATGTGCAAAACCTTTCGGTGCAGGTGGCGCATCCAAACTGGATGAAGGAGCCCAATCAACTTTTCTACTTTCTTTAGCTCTAGTCGATGACTCGCGTGAAGTTCTTATCTTTTCCATTAGTTTCCTCCCTTCACGAATTTTGCGTATTCCTCTAGTGGCACCCCTAATTTCTTAGCGATAGCTACCTGTGATTTGGTGAGTTTCACAGACCTGCGTCCTCCTTGTCTTCGACTTACCCCAGCTACATTTTGGACGGGTTGCTTTGTAGCTACAGGTTCTTTATCAGTCGAATCCTGGGCAAACTTTTGAGGGAAATACTCTCTCATTCGTTTGTTAATGTTATTATAATACTCATCACTTTCGGTTGCAATACCTTGCCTAATAAGTTCATCATGAATAGTCATTGCAGCTCCTGTCATTACTTGATCAGAGCCAAACCATTCATTTTTAGTAGCCCAATCTTGTGCTTTTGGACTTATTACTGGCTGTTCATTAGGTATTGCTTCTTGTTGTGGTAAGTCTTTTTTTTCTTCTTCTGCTTGTTTTTTCTGATTTTCTCTCTCCTGTAATGTTAAATTAACCTTTTCGTTTTCAACAGCTAATTTAGTCATTTGAGAGTTTATCTCAGCTACCTTTTCAGCATCCTGGCTTTCCATAGCTTCTTTAAGAGAAGTTTTTAACTTATCTTGTTCTGAAGTTACTCTTGCTTGGATTTCTTTAAGATAATTATTATCAGTTTCCTGAAGCTTCGTTTCAGTATTGTCATACTTCTTCTTAAGCCCCTTAGCGTAATTCAAAGCAGCTTTTTCTCTTCTTTCTGCCTCTTTAGCTTGGAAAACTAATTCGTTGATTCTTTTTTGATAATTTGTTTGCTTATCTTTTAAATTAACAGGTTTAGATTCAACTTCTTTTTCCTCTACTTCAATCTCAGTTTTAGGTTCTTCCCTTTTTTCTTCAGGTTCGTCCTCTTCTTGAGTTTCTTGTATTGGATCTGTGTAACCTAAATCAACATTTTCTTTTTTTGCAAATGCTTCATCAGGTTCTTGTGGTTTATCGACATTGATGGTTTCCTCATTAACACCATCAGTGTCTAACTCAACTTCTTGTTGAGACTTTTGCTCTTCTGCCATTTTACCCTCCTAGTAATGGTGCAAAATATCAGAAGGATTAGATATGGTAGCGATGATTTCATCATCGTTTAAGATCCGCACTTCTCCCCCGTCTATTTTGAATCGAGAGCCTGCGTATCTTCCGAAGATAACCCACTGTTTTTCGTTACACCATTTACCTAAAGGAAATTTTTCTTTGTCTCTATAACAAAGATTTCCCTGTTTAAGTACAAGGCCAACTACTGTTGTGAGTTGAATAGTTTCTTGTGTCTGCTCACTAAGATATAAACCACCTTTGGTCTTTGTGGGACCTGAATACGGAAGAATTAACATTCTGTAACCCGTAGGTGTAGGTAATCTATCTAATAATGATTGGTCTATTGCTTTTTCGTCTAAGACTTTTTTGACTTCAGCTTCATCTTTGTAAGCTTTTTCCAATGTCTCAGTCCGTTTCGGTTGCTCCGTGGACTCTGTCATTTTTTATTGCTCCTGTTTTTTTAGCAAGTCAATTATGTCTTGCTGCAAGTCATCAAGTGACTTGATTTGTCCTCTAATATAGTGAAGGTCGTTAGTATTGTCAACATCTCGCACCAAAGTTTCTTTTAAACGTTCTCTTCGCTTATGGATAAGATTTTTTATTATATCATTTGAATAAGTATCAATTGCCATTTTTCTCCATACATACTTTGTTTTCACCGCCATCGAGTATTTCAAAGCCAAAATATTTTAAAGCTTCAGAAATCAATTTCATATTGTAATATCCATAATCATCAAACACTATTCGTGTTTTTTTCCCTGCCCTTTGAGCAAACCAAATAGCTTCTAATAATACATCTTTTGTAGTGTGTGGGCCATCTAGAAAAACGAAAGAATACTTTAAATTAGAGTAATGATCATTAGCCATAAATTCGGTATCTGTCAAATTAGCAAAGTGAAACTTATCAGAATAAAATTTAAAATCCTTTAGCATTTGATCTTTCATAGAATCAGGATATGTCGGTCCTTTACCAGGTTCTAAGTTTGGCCATTGGAATTTGCTATCATCATCAAAATGTTGGTATTGACGATCGCCATAAGGATCAACTCCTATATGCATATAATTATTTTCTACAAGATCCATAATTATTTTAGATCCCATACCTTCACGAACACCTATTTCACAAGAGTAATCTCCGTTGCAATCAAAACCTGCTGACCACTTTTTAAGTAATTCATAATCAGCACTATCGCCTCGAATCATATTTATTTTTTACCGCCACGGAAAATTTGTGTACCCTTTATACCAAAAATACTCGCCACTACAAGAATCCATAAATTAGTGAACCATTTCGGAAGCGATTGAAAATACTCAAAAAACAATTTTACCTTCTCCATTGCAGTTGGATCGTCTGACATTACTGCCCACATTAAAACAATGATAGGAGCTGAGATTATAACGAGCACAAATTCGTCCTTATAATCGTTTTGTCTCGCTTCAAGTAGTTTTCCTTGGTAAGCCTCCTCACCCCGAGCCATTTTTTCTGCATGCATGAGCTGGGCATCAGACATTGCCATCTTAGTCTTTTGCTTATTTGCGTAAATTTTACTTCCCGCTTGTAAAGCTATTTTTGCTAAACTAAACCACGCCATTTAAAACCCTTTCTAATTTTTTATACTTCTCTCTACCGTTAGCATCTTCGCAATAGTTTTTCAATACCTCATCTATCTTACGTTTTCTCCTATCACTTAGATAATTGTATATTGTAAAGTAAATATTTACTGCAGATTTACCTCTTGCTCTCCATCTCCAACTATCTAGATGATGTTTTTGCCTTGGTTTGATGTATACAACTGATCCTGTACCAAAAAACTTATATATCCTATCAATTACATCTTTATCTGTCATTTCAACAGATACAGAGGGTATCGAGTAATTTTTTTTAGTTTTTTCGTATGAGATGTACCCCTCACCATCTATTATACCAGCGAAATAAGCTTCTTGATTAGACTCTCTTTTTTCTTTTATTGGGAATTGTAATACCTTGCGGGTTTGGGCCTCTTTTTGGTGGTGGTCCGAATTTTTTACCACCACTAAGACCTTTTCTTTTCTCTCTTGTTGTTCTTGTCATCAAAATACATCATCTTAATTTATTAATATCACTAATTGTTAATCTTTTTTTAATTTTATCTTTAATATCTTTCAATTTACTTTGTATAGTATTTCTTATTCCCGATTTAACATCACTTTTTGCAGTTTTTCTATCTACTTTTTCAAGTTTCATAATTTCTCTAGAACTTCTTCCGCCACCTTTTCTAAATTCTTTGTATCCAGCTTTTATTCCTTTAGTAAGCAGGCCACCTAACATCATTTTTCTATATTGATTTTTCATTATTTCTCTAATTTTCTTTCTGCAATACTTAATCTTTTATCAGATTGCTCATCTTGTTGAGATAATCTATCATATTCGAGATCTAATTTGTTTGCTTGTCTTTGGTTTTCTTGATCTTGCTTAAATTTAGTTTCGTCTGCTTTTCTTTGCATGTCCATAGCTCTTAAATCTACTTCTTGTTGTTTAATTCTAACTAATGGATCTTGTTTAGCTTTGTTTGCTTCCATTTCACCTTTAACTAGCTCAGTAGTTATCTCTGCTGCAGCTGTTGCCACTGCATTTTCAAATGCAACAGCAAAAGATTGAGGATCTTCTTGTTGTAATCGTAACATATTAGGATCTTGTGCCATTTGTTCTCTTACTTCTTTTCTTGCTTTAAAAGAAATATGATCAGAAACATGTGACTGTAATAATGCATAGACCGATGGATTGATTTGAACCATTCTTGATTCCATAAATGCCGTATGTGCAGCTATGTGTGCATCGTGATCTTGAAATTCAAAAGCAGTAAGTAGTTGCATTTGTAATGCTCTTGCATTTTCTTTAGCAGGATCCATTGGTTCAGGTTGTTTTTTTGGTGGTTTTAACAAAGTATCAATTTGTTTTGTGCCTAAAGCTTCGTAAACTCGTCTGTATGCTTCATGAATGTTATGTAATTGAGGATTTGAACTAGCAATTTGTAATTGTGTTTGTGCTAAAGTTACCCTTTGTGCCATAGACATAATATTAGGATCTGCTACAGGTAAAATATCAACTCTAGAATCGAAATCTAAAGCTTTAATTTGTCTTGGACCACCATAAACTTCATAGGGGTACTCAGGTGGTAAGTATTCTGAGCAAATTCTTGATAAAATTTTAAATTCCATTCGCATAGCGTAGTAACAACGCTTATGAACACCACTCATCACTCTTGAACCACGTTCCATCAAAGCGATAGTTGTGCCCACAGCCCTGTTCTGCGTGTCATTTCCTACTGCTGCATCGGATATTGCAGCAAATTTTTGACCCGCTTGCACTACAAAACCTAAAAGATTAAATAAAGTTGTGCTTGGTTCTGAAAAAGGTAAGTTAAAAAATTGATCTCGTATATTACCACCTGGGGCATCTACGTCTCTAAACTCTCCAGGTTGTATTGGTTGGTCATCATCTCTAACTCTTATACCTCTAGATTTAAAACCTGCTGGTAAATTTTTTAAAGTTCCTGCATCAATTAATTGTCTTAATGCAACAGTAGCTGCTCTAGATAAACCACCAATCGTATGAATTAAACCAAAGCCATAAAAACCTAGACCAGGTAAAAATTTGTAATGCACAAAGTTTTCTACTCTAGCATAGTTAGGATCATCTACTCTGTAATTTCTATAGATAGATAAAACCTCAGCAGAGCTTTCATCAATTGTTACTATGTATGGAATCTTTATTGCTTTTTTAGATCTTTTATCAAAGTTTTCATAATCATCTAAATTAAGATCCACATGCATTTCTAATACAGTATGAATATAATCTGTGAAACCTGCTTTAACACCGTCTAGTTCATCGATCTTTTGTTGTAGGTCAGATTCTTGTACGTTTGGTTTTGGTAAATCTAAGTCTCTGTAAAATTCTGCTGCCATTTTTTTATTTATTTCATTCTCTGTCATTTTAATGACATGAGTAATTCTGCCAGCATCTTTTAAATCAGATGCATAATAAGGCACGACTAAATCCTCTGCTGGAATAAACTTAGATACTGGTCTTTGTAAAAATTCATCGTAATAAACTTTTTTAAATGTGGATCCTGATAATGGAAGATAATATAACATCTGATCCATGTCCGTTGTGTAATCTTCCATTTTTTCCATAAGAAGATAATTCATATATTCTTTGACTCGATCAGCTTGTTGTTCGCTTGCTGGTGTTCGTAAACCAACAACTTGTGTTCTTACTGGACCGTCACTTGGTAGAAGTTCTTTGTATGCCGAAGCTTGAAATGTCGTAGCACTTTCACTTAACAACGGATGGGTGACACCTGATGCACCTTTGAAAGGTCTTGTTTGTTCATTATATTTAACACCTAGAAGATCCAAACCTTTTGTATAGCCCTCTTCCCATTCTTTTCTTGATTCTTTGTCTTTTCTGTACTCTGAGATTAACTCCATACCCAAACGTTTTAGAGTTCTCTCATCCATATCTTCAGCAAGATTGGCATTAAAATCGTCTTCTAAATTTTCCTCAACGACTTCCTCTCCTTCAACTTGAATTTCAGGTGGAAGACCTTCAGGTTGTTCCTGAATCTCTTCAACTTTAGTTTCTTCTTCGATATTTTCGGGAATTCCCTTTTCTACAGCCATAGTTTAATTTATCATAAGGTTTTAAATATATCCACTACTAAGCCACCTTCAGACTTATATAGTTTCTGTGTGTATGCCATATTAGGTTTAACTTCAATAGCAAAAGCATCGAAATACAACCTTGGGTCATTTTCGGGTATAAGTTTATATCCTTTCATAGGAGCATTGGACGCTGTTTCATGATATTCACTTATAATTTTTTTACCACCTTTTGCTTCAGGGTAGTTGAAAGTATCTTTCATAACTTCTTTATAAGGCTTCTTTGGATCTGATAAAGATAGTTTAACAGTTCCTGCCTTTGAGTCATTAAACTTAGCAGCCTTCTTCATGAGTTGAGGCATCACAGCTTGTCCTTTCTTATCAATGCCTTTACCATTTGAATAACCATAAAATCTTTCGTTACCCGCTTTATAACCTTGTCTGAAATGTAATTTATTAAATGGCATAACAGCTACATAATCAAACTTCTCTTTAGCTGCTTTGTTCATTAAAAATTTAAGTGCATAATCTCCATAAGCATCAGCATCTAACAAAGGAAAATAATCAAATTTATTTTTTGTGCCATAATCAGTTCCTCTTTGAAATGTATTACTTATTTGTTTATTTATATTTTTTAAATCATCAGAGATAGCTCTTGATTTGTTGAATTGATTTTTAGCTATGGCATCATCCATATCTCGTAATAGTTTTGTTCTAGAATTTACAAGTAGATCTAGTTCTATATCTTTTTGAAATGGATTAATTCTTCTTTCTCCTTTGAAAGCTTCTTTAGCAGTAAGTTGTTTAGCAATACTTTGGTTAGCATCGGATTGTATTTCATGAATGACCATGGCCCTTTTCCCATCAGGCGTTATTCTTGTATCGTATCTCACGTGAAATAAATTATTTTTTAGATCATCATAATGACCTAAGCTTCGCATTGAGCTACTATTACCTACGATAGGTTCATCAAGAACAAACACCGTTTCTCTGTAATTATTTCCACCTGGAAATGTATAGCTAGTTTCGTTTTGGTATTTAACAGGTCTTACATTACCACCTCCTTTAGATATTCTAACAAGTTCATCAAGTCCACCCATTAGGCCATTAATCTGAACCTTTTGATTTTGATTAAATGCTTCTTGTCCTCTTAATGCAGCTAAATCACTTCTAAGTTCAGTGTAATTCCTTTTAATACTGTTTTGATCTCCACTCTGTATTGCCCTTTTTAAACCTTCTAAATTTCTTTTAATAGTAGGAAAAATTCTTGCAGCGACTGGACTTGTTTTTGAAAGATCATCTATTTGACTTGTCACACCTTTTAAAATGGTATCTACCTTTGGTGAACTAAACACACCACCAAACTCAACTGGTTTTAACCTATTAACAGGATTCATCTTAATCATGTTACCAATATCTTGTGCTGATAACTTTAAACCAAATCTTTTAGCTGCTCCTATCAATCCACCAGTGATGTTTCCAACATCGTCAAAGGTTGCAAGGTTAGTATCAAAAAGTTCTTCCTTATTAATTGTAGCTTCCTTACCAGCAAATCTAGATCCTTTGTCATAAGTAAATCTTTTGGGTCCTCTCTCTATTCGTGTAGAAGGTTTACCAAATACTTTGAAATTTACTTTTCTTGTAGAAGTTAAATGATCAATCCATTCATCTGCAGAATATTTACCTGGTCCTTTTCTCATCACCCAGTCATAAGTTGATGAACCAAAAGCAGGTTGTTTTGTTTCACCCATCAATAGATCATCAGTTATTTTACGATCCACTTTTACAGGGAGCTGTGCGTCTTGTTTTGCTAATTGCTTTGCTGTTTGAGTTTTAGCTTCAGGTGTGTAAGTAATTAATTTTTGAGACTCTCCTGATACAGGGTCAGTCTTTTTTCTTTTAAGAAGTGAAGATATTCCCCTTTTGAAAAGTTCCTTGAGGGCCATGAACCCTCCTAGTACATTTTAGTAGGTTTATTTCTACCAAGTTTACATTTAACTTTTACAGACTTACCTTTTTTGTATCCAGGCATCATTCCGCCACCCATTGCCATCATAGGTCTTTGCATCATACCGCCACCCATTTTTTTATCAGGTCTTTTTGTAAGTGGCTTTTTACCAGTTCTTTTTTCATAAATTTTTTCTAATGCCGCTTTACCTAATAATGCAGCTCCTGCAACACCAGCTGCAATCTTGCCTACTCTAGAAGCTTTGATAGCATTCATAGCTGCTCTACCACCAGCTAATCTCATTCTTCTCGCTTCGAATTTTTTATTCTCTGCTTTTTCTTTAACATCTTTTAAACCTTTTAAATATTTTTTGTATTTAGTAGCATCACCCATGCCACCTTTATCGGCTTTCATAACTTTACCTGGTTTCATTTTCTCATCTTGTAAACCTTGTCCTCTGCCTTTAGCTTTCTCAGCTCTAAGCACAGCAAAATCTTTTCCGTCAATTTTATTTCTTGGCGGAGCTTTAGCTGCAATCTTTGCTTGGCCACCTGTTAATAATAATTCAGGTTTATTTTTTGCACGTTTCTCTTCTTTTAACATATCTTGAAATTCTTTTGGTGTTGGCATCCTTGGTCTTCGCCCTGCTTCACCTTTTGTATTTTTTTTATCTCTATCTGTAATTCTATCTTTCATTCTTGAGCCAATAGATTGAGCCATGCCCATAGGAGTCAAATAACCAACTCCTCTCGAAACTGCTTTAACGGCATCCTTAACTTTCATATTTCCAATATCTGAAATTTTCTTCTTAATTTTATCTTTGTTTTTTACACCCACAGATACAGCAGCACCAGCTACCATTCCAGCTTTATTTTTTAATCTTCTTCTTTTTTCTTTTCGAAATTTTTGCTGCATCTCGAATCCATCTCTAGTCAAGTTAGCCATAATATTTAAAATCCTTTTCTATCTTAAAGTTAGGTTCGTCTATTGCGTCTTGATAAGTCGTAACAAATCCACCTTGTCTGAATCTTAACACCGCTTGGGTCATTGAGTCAACATAGTCATCGTATTGTCCATGAGGAAAAGCAGCTACTTCTTCAATAACATCTTGAGCAAATTTATCATCAGTTGGTGCATATACCATTTGAGACTCAAATATAGGTGCTACAGAGTTAATTCTAGTAAACTTATCTCTACCCTTAGCAGGTACATAATCTATAACAGGTATACCCGCACGTCTTAATTCATGTATTAACGGCTGTCCTGAAGCTTTAGCTTCAACAATAGTTGTTTCAGGTTGCCAGTATTGATATTGCTCTAAAGCTAAATTCTTAAGATCTGGAAAGTCGAACCTTCCTTTGATGGCATCTAATAATATAATACAATCTTCATAACCTTCAGCAGGTTGAAAAATTCCCCATGTTGTAATCGCTGAATAATCTGCAGTTTCTTTTTTAGAAAATGCAGTATCATAACTTTGGATGACATGTTTAAGTGTTGGTATCCGTTGATCGTTCCAAGGTTGCCACCATTCACGTTTGATGATTGCACCTTCTTCAGATGTTGGGTCCTGCATGTATTGTGCATTCCAGTTCTTTGTTGTAACTGATGCTTTAACTTTTTCTAATTCTTCAAGTGGCCAGTATTCAGGCCATACAGGTTCTCCGTTGTCCAGTATTGCAGGAAAGTTAACAACACGCCATGTATCTGCTTTTGGTTCTGATTGTGATTTGATGAGCCTCCCTGTTAAATCATCAGTGGCCCATCTTGTCATAACAACGACTATCGAACCACCAGGTTGAAGACGTTGTCGTGGTCCTGATGAATACCATTCGTAAGTTCTTTCCATAGCAGAATCAGACATTGAGTCTTGTTCCGTATGTGGGTCATCGATAATAAGAAGATCCGCCCCTCGTCCTGTGATTGAACCGCCTACCCCCGCTGCAAAATATTCTCCACCATGATTGGTCTCCCAACGGCCTTTTGCCTTACTATCTTCTCTTAGTTTAACATCACCGAAAATACTTTTGTAGTCTTCGGTCTCCATTAAGTTTCTAACTTTGCTACCGAACCTCGAAGCAAGTTCAGCGTTGTGTGATACTTGCATCAGTTTCATTTTAGGATTTTTACCAATCATCCAAGCGGGAAACAAATATGATGCGAATTCTGATTTAGTATGCCTTGGTGGCATATTCACAATAAGTCGTTTAGATTCTTTTGTAGATATACTTTGAAACTCATCTGCAATTATTTGATGGTGCCCCCATTTTTCAGGGTCCTCTGTTTGTCTGCAAATAAAGTCAGGCCACATAGCTTTCACAAATAATAGAAAGTTATCTTGACATAATTTTATATACTCGATCTGCTTCTTGAGTATTAAGGTTCTTAATTCATCATCATTTAGTTGATCTAGATTCATCTTCTAAGTTTTTTGATTTTTTGGGTCCCCTGTTCAACATATTCAAATATAGTATCTATCAGAAACATAACAAAATACCAAACAGAAACAAACACCATCAAAATACCCATCATAATACTAAATACGATATTACTTACTGATTTCATATTGTTTCAGCATACACTATTTCTATTCGAGTTGCTATAAACTGCCTGTCGGCAGAAGTACCTTCTGCCTGAACGTGGTCAAAATTTAAAAATTGCAGGATTTAGGTTGTTGGTTTTACTGAGCCTTCTATATAGATACACCGATAGCCCTTACGGGCTACCGATCAGACGTTATTGGTTGTGTCTTAACTGTTAAGCTTATGTATTAGATAACTAAACTTCTGTACTATCTTTTGTTTAAAGTCATCTATTAAAGGGTTGCCAGTATTTTCTAATATTAACTTCTCTACTTCGCCCTCTAACATTTTATACATTACTTCATAATTCAACTTACTAATTGCAGTTGGGTCAAGTTTAGCATTTTCAGTAAGCTGAGTATTAGCCGATTGCTCGGCTAATACTTTAGATATGTTCATTGGAATATTAGGCATTATTATCGCCTATTGCTTTGAACTCATTATATTCAATCTCAGTACAGAACTGATTGAACAAATCATTGTGCTTGATTTTGAAGTTAGCAGTTTCAAACTTTTTTCTTTTACGTTTGATTTTCTGCACTCCATAACTACAACCGTTCTCGTCTTGAACAATAACTAAGTTTTGATTTGTTCTTTCAAACACATCAACCACGTTCTGTTTCATTGTATCTAACTCTTTAGATAAACGATTTAATTGCAGTTTATTTATAGCATAGGACATTATGATTTTTTTCTCATCTGCCTTTAGCTTTTTAACAGCATTACTCATTGTTTTCCTTTGTTAGTGTTAGTAATAACTTGTCTTATCATATCCCATATAAACTTCAACACTAAAAACCCATTATGAACACACAGTTGATAAGTGTCCATTATGGGTTTTTCACAGACAAAACTAGAACAAATTGAAAACAGAACCTAAACTAATAATATCAAACAATAATAATATGTAGATAAATATTAAAGGTGAACACCAAACTAAAGCTCCCATCTTTTCCCCCTATTCTTTTTAATAAACGTCATTATTCACACTCGCATTTCTCATTATCGAGAAACCAATCGTTGCAACCCTCACAGTAAGACCAATCAGATTTTTCTACCACGAGCATTGATAAACGACCTCTTCGCCTTTTTCCATTTGTGCCAAAGCCCAATCGCAGAACTGACTATCTTGTTTGGAATATTCTCTGACGGCTTCCTCTTGGAATTGATGTCCCCAAAAAAAGCCACCGCTACAAAACGAGCCTGCAAAATCGTTGTCTACTTCCTTACGCAACTCCATTACTATTTCTTTTGTCAGCACAAGTTCATCATCTCCATTCATTGGTTCTGCATGTGGATTAAGGTCTGCAAACTTATCAGACATAAATGTCTGAAGTCGAGAGTGCTTTCTCCAAACGAAACCGTGAATAGTCGGCTCGTACTTATCTGAATAGACTTTTTCAAAATCTATCTTCTTGTTTCTTAATTGACCGTATTGATCTAGTCCCATAGTTCTCCTTTGTTATCTTTTAAGTGGTTGAGTGCGATATCTTCAATTTCTGATGTACATATCTCAACCACACCATTGTCTTATCATATCCCACCGCAAAGTCAAATCTTATTTTACGAAAGTAGTGTACGCTGGTGAAGCTCCTGTGTACTTTAGAATAGTTCTAAACAAACTCTTTTCCTAACGAGAACGAGCGAGAGCTTCACAGAACTCCTGTGGCTGCCAGCACCAGGATCCCCAGCAGGGGCAGCATGAGATTAGGCCACATCACCACGAGGAGCACGAGGAATGCAATCACGCGATCCTCCATCCGTCAGTGACGAAGACATCACCACGGATATCCTGAATGGCATCCAGCTGCACGCCCAGTCCTTGAGCTATAAGCCTTCGCGCTTTTTCGTTAGTCTTGAACGAGCTGTTAAATAAACCCTCTTCGTTTACGATCATCTCCTTCAGCGCTGCAGATCCAGGCAGGTCATGCGATGCTGCAGGCATAGCTGCGTTAACTATTTCGATAGGTCCCTTAACGAGCCCCTGCATTGCAGAGAGATCTTTGATCTTTCCTTCTACCACGGTCACTGAACCGTCATCTTTGATTATATGTGTTTTCATAGTTATCCTTTCGTTGTTAATCCAGACATGTACATAAGACCAGATGGGAGATAAGTCAAGAAGAAAGTTCAGGAACTTTTTCACCAGATGCACGCTGCCATCTCGTGATGCTTTATGTATTATTCCAATACCACTATCCTTTCCTGAAACGAGAACGAGCTACCAGCTTCAGGTCACCAGATGGGAAGACTGAGCTGCTGGTGGCAGTTCTTAGTACCAATAGGTAAACGAGAACGAGCTTCGGTGAACGAGAACACGGAGTGTGCTGCATCAGCTCCTGATGGGGGCTCAACGGAAAACAATGATATAAAAGTTGGCCCCCGAGAACGAGAATAAACTAGAATTAGTCTCTTGCCAAGTCCAGCTCGGTGACGCTGCCCCCAGATGCAACATTAACAACGAACCGTTGTTCTTGCTTCATTGAACGAGAACGAGCTTTCGCTGCAGGGAGATCCAGCAGCTCCCAGATGGCATCCTGAAGGAGGGGCCACTGTACGGGAAACGAGAATGAGAAGCGAGGTTTCAGTGTACGAGGATCTGTAAACGCGGACAACGGTCTGTAGAGTTTCAAACTTCTCTCCGAGAGGGTCTCATTGCAGATCAATACAGTTCCACCAGCTTTCAGTCGTTTATTAATCCATGATATTTGCCATTTAGATAGCTTCAGATATCCAACGTAATCCGATTTAAGTTCCATCCAAAATTCTTTGCTTGCCATACACCCATTTAAGTCAGGAATACCATTGATTGTTTTAGATTCTATGCGGGTAAAATGTATTTTGGGACAACATTTTTTTATTTTCTGCCATAGTACAGATTCACGTTTTTTCATAAATTATTCAGATCGGTTTAATACCTTTTCTATCTTTGTAACACTTGATCTAAGTAATACATTCCTGTCGGAGAAAACTGCTGATTCTTCATCATAAGAGGCAAATGTCCACACATGTTTACTATCTTTATCGAATATAAATGCATGAGTAATCATCTTTGCAGGTTTAAGTTTCTTCACTTCTGAAGCTTCTGCGTGCCCAGCATCACCGCAGGGATCCAACCAATAAATTCTGTAGTAATAGTATTTCTTATCACCAACGAGAGCAGTTTTGTATTTACTTTTTTTCCGTCTTAACATTTACCCTACCTAAATTCATTGTTAGATCAGAATTATGTACTTCGTTGAACACCGTAATGAAAGATGTCCAATTGTTACCCTTCAGGTAATTCTTTTGTCTCTGGCTTAACTTCGATCGTTTTGGCGTTAAATCCATCGATCTTGTTCGAAAGCTCACTAAGTTTTTTCTCAAGCTCTGCACGTGACATACCCTCCAATCCTGATACTTTTACTTCTCTTTTGTCTACATAAAGACCAGCAAGTTGTCCTGATCTAAATTCTGCATTGATTGCTGATGCATATTGTTTTTCTGTGTATGCAGCGTCAGCATATTTTTCTAACCTTTTGTATCTACGCAGTTTATCTTTTTCATATTTAGCTTGTGCTTTTGCAAGTTGCTGATCTAAATATTTTACTACGTGTGGATTGTGTCTTCTTTGTGTAAGCCTACTACCAATATCTGAAAAATTTTTATCGTTCTTAGCTTCATAGCCAGCTCTTTTACAAGCCTCAGCTTTTGTAATCTCACCCCAATTAGCTACAAGTATATCAATAAACTTTCTTTGTTTTGGAGTCAGATCATCTACAGTTCTTAAAGCTTTAGATTTAAGAGCCATTAGTTATCCCGTGCTTTGGTAAATCTTTTTTTCAAATAAGCACCCGCTGTATCTTCTATTTTACTTTGATACTTCTTAATGTTTCTAGCACCTCTTTTTAATGATGCTTGAATATTTCTAGGTAACTTTTTAGTGCCCTCTCCAACATGACTTAAGGCCTTACCAATCATTTGTGCTTTTTGGTTTTTAACATCTAACTTCTTTAAACCTTTTAAAAAAGTTTTATTACTTGGATCATTTGCTGGGCCTGAGCTGTACATTTTATTGATTTTTCCCATCATGTCGCCCTTAAGTTTTTTATAAACATCTGATTTCATAAAAGCTTTTACAGCTTTACCACCAGTTCCTTTTATTAAACCGCCAAGTAAATATTTGCTTGATTTCATTTTTTTCTCCTTAATCCTCGTTTGTATGCTTTTCTTATACTTAGCTTATCTAAGCCAATCAAGTCTTTAACAGCATCTTGAAATCTTGAAGTAGTTGTAGATCCATAACCACCACCTATATCAAGCATTGTTTTTGCGCTTAGTTTATTGTTACTTATAGAATAAGTTCTACCACTTAATGTGCTCTTCTGTAGTGATTGTTTCTTAATAGGTACAGGGCCTTTACCACCACCAGCATGAATATTGTATTTACTTACAGATTTTACCATAGCTTTTTCTCTAGCACGGTTCTTTTTACTGATAGCTTTACCAATTTTAGACAAAGTTTTTCTACCCATCTTTGTCTTCGATAACAATTTAATACCTTTAATAACTACTGTCATAATAATTTCGGGGCAGGTGTTATCAGGATCATCTTCAACAATGTCCCAAGTTTTGCCACCCACCGCAATTTTTATTATATAGATTATTTTAACCTCCGACTAGGTTACCCAAATCAACATTTTTACACTACGCAAGGAAATATTGATATTGTGGTGTATCCAGATACACCACGGATACACCTACAGATACACCATAAAATCGATTATAAGTGTTGATATACAACAATAATAATCATCAGATACACCAGATACACCACTTTTGACCTCTGATTAAAAAAAGTGCTTAGGGGTCTAGAAAATCTATATAGTAGATTCTTTGACCTAGACGGACGAATACTGTACAATCATGGAGTTATATAACATATTTTCTTGTTATCTTTAGGGCGTGGAGGGAGACTGAAGCGCCCTTTTTTTGTTCCGTTGTCCGTTATTCTGTGGTATATATCGAATCAAGGAGGACACATGACATAAATTAGGTCGAAAGGGTTACATGCTCTCTCGACATCTTTTCCCCAAAAGAAGGTTTACATGTAGCCCTTACCTAAACCACACTATGCTTGATAACGATTATTTTTTAAGTTTTATTACGATCTGTTCGATTCTTTACCTTATATGGGTCATAAATACTGCGTGACCACGCTTTAATTCTATCATACCATTCTTTCTTATATTTCGGATCTCTAGTTCTTTCCCAATTTTTAGCTGCAATATTAATTTTATTTAGAGGATTCATAGAAGTTCTGTAAATGATAATCATAAAAACTCTCCTTATTTTTAACAGCATTATCCCACTCAAATTTCTGTTTTTCTATATTAATAAGCAAATGTCTATACTGAGTAATAAAATCAATTTCACTTAAACCTTGATAATATTTCATTGTATCAACTTCGGTCCCATACCATTCAAAGCCAAAAGATACAGGCACAAATCCATCTCTTACATCAGCAATGGTAAAATTATCACGGTGAGCGGCTACCGATAAAAACCCATCTTTTAAAACAGGACTTAAAGAAGTCATAGCTTTCTCATAACATCTATTTGTTACATCTCTCCAATACTTCGTATCATTACGATTAGATAATGCATAATGCATAGCCACAAACTCTGCAAAATCTCGAAACATTTTTTTACATTGATAATTAAAATTATCTCTATCCCACTGAGTTACAATAGATCTCTGTGTATTTCTTATAAATCTAGATAAAAATTCATGTACCGTAAATAAACCATTGCTTTCTAAGGGTTCAATGAATCCAGCAGCTAAACCAATAGCTACTACATTCTTAACCCATACCCTACGACTTATTCCTACTCGCATCTTAATTTTTTTAAATTCTAAATCATCACGACCTAAATACTCTTTAAATTCATTTAATGCATCTGCGTCAGAAACATATTTATCAGAGTAAACATAGCCAGATCCACGTCTTGACCACAAAGGTATACTCCAAACCCAGCCATTTTGAATAGCGGTACAGTTCGTGTAAGCATTGAGTTCTTTCTTTTTATCATC
>Ga0181373_1000086_pt1 | contig 27312 bp, 46 predicted proteins | sample LowvirmetaG_3_FD_130159 | JGI IMG/M metagenome (GOLD analysis project Ga0181373, IMG submission 130159) | Marine viral communities from the Subarctic Pacific Ocean - Lowphox_09 viral metaG | ecosystem: Environmental > Aquatic > Marine > Oceanic | place: Subarctic Pacific Ocean | collected... | reverse complement strand
TTATAATGAGTATATGGATCAGATGAATGACATTCTCATTCCATTTCTGATTACTACGTTTGATGAAATGTATGAGAGAGCCAAGGTTGACTCAAATGGAAAGAATACTCTCATCCGTTTCCAGCAGTACTTAAAGGACATAAAGTCTTGGAATCAGGGTGTGCTCCGCGAGGCCACGGCCGAGGTCTCGAACTCCTGTGCCTATTTCCGCGAACTTTTGACTGCCATTTTTGTGGGCTACACCAAGATTCTATCGAGTGTTCGGCTGCGCACGGACAAGGCCAAGGTTGCCATTAAGCTTCCCAGGAGCGAGGATTTCATTTATAAGGTCTACGAGGAGAATGCCAAGGCGCTTTACAAAAATCCCTACTGGGTCAGCGAGGATCTTTCGGAGGATGATAAGATTGATAAGATGCGCCCAATGAACCGCCGTACCCTGGATATTGTGGTAAAGTCTTTGGTACCAGTGCAAACAATTCTGGATACATACATTGGAAACAATGGTGCGGCCACCGAAGTTGAGAGCAACGTTGACCCCGAGGAGGACACGGAGGACCCCGAGGCGCTCGAGGATGACGTCCCTACGAACTTGGAAGAGGAGAACGCGTTGCCCCGGGAGCCCACCCCCGAGCCCGCGCCATCAATCGAGGATGATGCCCCCATGGATCCGGATGACACGCCAGAAGAAGTAAAGGACATTCAGGTCGCCAGACCGCCCAGGGAGCTGCTGGAGGACGGCGATGGCGATGATGGCGATCTTTTCCCAGATAGTGAGAACATGACAATGCGAACAAGAAATTAAAATCCAATAATATTATAATATGGAGCAGCTCAAAACACCGGAAGGTGCGGCCTTGACCGCGGCGGTCCTTACCATTGGGTATGTATTTTTCAAGCATAAAATTAATAATGAGCCCAAACCTGAGATGAGCGTGTATCTCAAGCCCGCGGTGCTCAATGCAATTATGGTTTACTTCATAATTTCGAATGGAATTGGTGGTCGTGAGAAGATTTCGACCGATCCATTTTAACTACTTAAAGTTTTTGACATATTCTATATAAATGGCTAACGTCGGCGCTTTTATTCAGGTGCTAGAACAGTTTCTGGATGAGCTTACATGTACTTTTCCGGAGCAGGCGAATCTGAAGAAGTATAAGGCGACATTTGATCTTTTGAGGAAGGCTAATCCTCGCAAGATCATGGAAAGTTTCACTGATTCTGCAAAGCCCTATGCAGACAAGATCATGGCTATGGATGAGACCTTTTTCCTCGAGGGTGATATCGATTTCCTGAATGACCTTGATATTAAGAAGTGGTGGACTCCGCAGCTTTCGGCTTCGACCAAGCAGAGCATTTGGCAGTTCCTTCAGTACCTACTTATTACAGGCGGCGTGACGACGGCCATGCCCCAGATGCCCCAGATATCCGAGGATGTCCAGGGTCAGATTATGAATCTGGCAAATACCATTCCAAAGCCCAAGGATGGTGAGAAATTTGATCTCAACTCGATTCCCATGGATGCGGTGGTAAACATCGCCAAGCAGGTCCAGCCAGACGCCGATATTTCCGAAGAGCATGTGAAGCAAGCTATGGGCATGGTTAAGAATCTGCTGGATGCCCAGGGTGGCGGATCACCCGAGGATCTTATGCGAAACATGGTCAAGTCCATGGGTGGGAATTTTTCTAAGTAAAGTATAAAAGAATGAGTGTTTGGTTTGACGACCCTTCCACACTTTTTGATAAAGATGAAATACTCAACTTCTGGCCCCATGCGGATCAGAATGTAAATCAGAGAATTAATTCGACAACAAGATTCATAATGTACATAAGTTTATTGCTTTTCTTTATTCAGCGCGATGCCCGTGTAATTGTGTTGGCCTGTGTGGCTATTGGCGCTCTTTATGCATTTTATAAAGCGGATATGGTGGCAGATATGACCTCGCGCCCGGTGCGTGCGACCGATCGCAAGGAGCCTTCCTTTATGCGCCCCAGTTACCAGGCACCAACTATGGATAACCCACTTGCCAATATGTTATTGAGTGACTACACCGAATACCCCGATCGCCCCAGCGCTGCCTATTATCCCACTGTTAAGAACCGGGTTAGAAAAAACCTGGATGACACCTTTCCCCACGATGCCGCCGACATCTACGGTCACCGCAACCAGGCTGCCTCCAGATTTTATAGCATGCCCGTGACTAACATCCCCGGTGATCAGACGGGTTTTGCCGAGTGGTGCTATGGTAAGAAGTTCAAGCCAGTGTGCCGCGATGACCAGGGTGCCTGTTCGGCCGAGGGTAATACCAGGATGCCCGAGACCCAGCAGCTTCGTGCGATGACTGGTGCCCTTTCACCCACTTATTTTCCCAGCGTATATTAAATGCAAAATAGCAGTCCCTATACTTTACAGCCCGGCTTGCAGCGGGTGCAGGATCGCGCGGTCCCAGAGTGCCGCGCGGACCAGCATGTTTTCGTATACCCTCAGCCTGCAAACCTTAATTATTGCTGTCGCCCCAGCACGGTGATCTATGGCACCGCCCCGTACATGGCGGGCAAGGGTGCTCCGCACGAGCTCATTGAGGTTGATGACATGCTCAGGCCGCAGAGCACATCGGAGTTCAATAAATACTATGCCTCTGAGCCATACGATTTCCCCCTTAAAAACGTTGAGTGCATGCTTCCCCAGCGCACACGTGATTATGACCCCGAAAGCACTCGGGGTGAGTTTCAGAATGATCTTTTCCTACAGAGATATTGCAAGAAATAAATCTAATAATACATTAAATGGATCCACTTTCATTAGTAGCAGTGGGTGGTTTAATCTATGCCGGTAGATGTCTAAGCGCCAAGGAAAAATATGAAGTCGGGGAGCCTGCACCCTTTTTTGGAAATAATATAAATACTCCAGCGGAAGGTGCAGCTCAGAGCCAGCTTGATATCAGAGATGGTGCATATATCTTACCGCCACAGAATCAGACGAGTAAGCAAGAGGTCCCGAGTTTTGGCGTGATTTCCCCCGCAAATGGCCAGCAGGTGTACGGTCAGCCGGTATACAATCTATATGATCGCCAGAATGTTTCGGGCAAAATGAACAACGTCCAGCCCGCGGAGAAGCAGCGGATTGGCCCGGGTCTGGGCGTAGGCTCGGATGTGCCGGCGTTTGGTGGGTACCAGCAGCTATACCGTGTCATGCCTAACAATGTGGGTGCCTATAAGCTCAATACACTCCCGGGTCGCGCGGGTCCCGCCAACCCAATTGTCAAGAAGGGTGCCATGATAGGTGAGCTTACCCAGGAGAGGCCCGCACGTACTGTGGCCACCTGGCAGCGCAGACCCCCGGCGCGCGGCCGCGCCGAAGGCCAGGGGGGTGCCCTCACGGGCATGGCCGGCAGGCAGAACTATGAGCGCACCAAGCGCCAGACAAACCGCTCCACTACCACCATGCGCACGGATGGTCTGGAATATGGCCCGGCCAGTAAGTTCGTGCCCGGCATGGCGGTCCAGGATAACCCCACCCGTAACAAGGGTGACCTTAACACGCAGCGCATCAATGACGTGGCGGCGCCGGGTATCAACTCTTTCCACGGTGCCTATGAGCAGGACCCTGTGTATAGCACTGGTATTCGCGCGGCCGTGAATCGCGGTCAGAAAGACCGCGCCGGTAATGCGGGTAGAATGAACGTACGCCTCGACGCCAATAAGCAGCAGGGTCTTACCACGGCCACGCGCACCAGCGCTTCCACCAGCTTGCAGGGTGTCCAGGGACCAACGGGTTCGGCTAATCAGACCTATGTTAAGGATCAGTACCATCAATTCAACTCCTATAAGGGCAACAAAGACTACCGCTCCTATGACCTGGGACTGGCCAAGAGAGTCAATGCCAACAATCCTCTCAACAAAAATTTCTCGTAAATTTAAAAAATATTTTGAATATTTCTGTAAACATTCAAAATATTTATAACGTGAACTTGAAATGCGCTATACAGCTTTGTTTTACATATTTTAATAAAACCCCAAAACTTCGGCCACCGCCGGGTGCCGCATGATATCCTTATTTTCCAGTACTATGTGATCTATATACTGCAGGTCTTCGGCATCCCTAATACGATACAGGAAATCTGCCATGCCATTTTCTTCCAATTTTCTGTCATGCTGTGAAACATCCCCAGTAATTACCATCTGTGAGTTTTCGCCCAGACGAGTCATGACCATCTTAATCTGCGAGGGCGTAGAGTTCTGCATCTCATCACCGAGTATAAAGGAATTCTTAAAAGTTCTACCTCGCATGTAGGCTATGGGTGCAATTTCTATCACGTCCTTGCGAATGAGTGCCTCAACCTGAGTTTTCTCCATATTTTCCTCCAAGGCATCGGTAATTGGCAAGAGCCAGGGGGCCATCTTCTTCTTAATGTCTCCTGGCAAGAACCCGTGTTCCTCGTCCACGCTGACAGCCGGCTTGGTGATAATTATTTTATCAATCTTCTTTTTCTTTAGTAACCTGGCAGCGTGACGACAGGCCAGTGCAGTCTTACCCGTACCTGCGGGGCCCGAGACAAAGAAAATGCTCTTGGAAGGATTCTGGAGTTGCTTCATGTAACGAATCTGGTTTGGGGTAAGTTTCATCTAATATTATCTTGGAAATATATAATGGAGAATTATCTCATTACGGTGGATAGCTCCGAACGAGATACGAACCTGTATCCAACTAGTCAAGATTATACTATAGAATTCAATAGACCCCTTTACAACATAGAAAGTATCAACCTGACATCTGCCAGGGTACCCCTGAGTCAATATATAATTGATAGTCACAATAATGTATTTGTCATAGATGACGTTCAATATTATCTCACAAATGGTGACTACGAGACTGGTGCCGACCTTGCAACTCAGGTAAAAAATGATATAAATGCATCAAATGTTAATACGGTGGCATATAGTTCAACCACAAAAAGGCTTACATTTTCGGGCCCATCTGAATTCACGTTTCAGTTTGGTAATGGGAAAAATCCGGCCCTGGTGTTGGGGTTTGACCACACAAGTTACACCAGTTCTTCAGGAACACTTGAAGCCCCTGGTATCGTAAATTTGGATGGGCCAGATTCCATCATACTATCAATACGTGGTAATAGTGAGGATCATTTGCACACCGAACTTTACACCAAAACCCCTCACGAACCCCTGGATTTCTATGGTGTCTTGATAAACAAGACAGATGTTGGAAGTAAAATAGTAAATTATGATTTTTCTTCGGATAAAGTTGGAAGGAATTTCCACGATGGCCCCTTGCCATATTTGGATCGCCTGAATATTAAGTTTTTCATCAATAACTTCGATGATATTGCCCCCTACGACTTCAAGTTAAGGAACCACGTGTTAAAGTTTGAGATACGTGCATCTATGGATAAATTGATTGTGACCAAAGAAAACGAAAAGGTCGAGAAGATGATAGAGTTACCACCCAAACTCGAACTGGAAAGATTTAAAGATCAATATAGGCCCTGGGGAGACAAGCGAGTGCTTGTCTATGGAGGGGCTGTATTGGTGTTTTTGGTTGTTGTTATACTGTTGTCATCGCTTAGCCGCGGCGCGTTACGGCGAACAGGGGCTTCTCCTGCTTGATGGTAGGCTCGAACGCTCTCACGACGGTGAAAGCAATGACGGCCAGGAGGGTCGTGAACAGGGCAGTCAGTAGGTAGTACTGGCCACCGTTCTTCTGTACCTTGACAACCTGGGAGATCACCCAGCGGACGGCATCCATCCACGCGATCGCGGCGGCGAACGAGAAGCCACCCACCACCATGGACAGGGACTGAGTCTTGAGCTGAGCACCAACATCGGCAAGCTGAACAATTGGATCCATTATTTATAAAGTATACTCAGAAAATTATTTCGGCAAAATCATCCTCAAATTTTAATACGCTTTCAATGGATTTATAAGAAATGTTCTCCGATTCATTTTCCGATTCGATTTCCGTTTCTGCACCTGTACTATCTTTATTTGTTTCTTCGAGTTCATAGTCTGAGATATATTCTACTTCGCTCTGATCTTCGGGGTAATCTGCGACGTCTGATATAACACTACAAGTATCATCCTGAAGAACAGAGGCACCCTCCTCGTGCCCTTCGTACCCCCGTGGTACTGGAATGACCCTTATTGTTTTTTTGAAAGAGTGCATTAATTTCTAAAAGCATTTTAATTTTTTGAATCTATGGCGCGCTTGAGCATTTGCGCCATCGGTTCTTGTGGCTCCCACTGATCCCAAGTATCCCAGCATTCATTCACGCTATTCAGCATATCATCATCACCCGAATAGCGCGAAAACGGTGTATCATCCGTGTCATCTATGACCTCGTAATCATCGTCGTTACCATCATCTTCTTCGTATATCTCTGGATACATTGTACCCAGATGTTTACCCAGCATGTTTCGAGCACAGAACTTCATGGCATACGCCATGTCCGTGGGGGTCACGCAATCCCTCCCTGTCTTCTTGCAATAATGAGAAGCAAGCACTATAGACGATTCCATGACTGGGCGAATAAGATCATCTGCCGCATGAACAATTGAGTTATCCATTGAAATTGAATAGTATACCGGAGAGTCCGGACTCTATTCTTAGAACGTTGTAATTCTTTACATAGATTCTCACGCTTCTGTCTTGGTTTCTTGCTGGATTTAGATACAGATTAAAAAGAATATCTTTAATTCGACTGAAATTCACTTGGCCCGTGGGTGCATAATTCTCTGGATCAATTGAGAAAGAATAATTATAAGTAAATCTCTTAGGGACTCTGGTATGTGCCTGTAAGGGCTGGATATTTCTCAGATAAAATCCATCTGCAACTTCTTTTTCTATGCGGGTATTGTTATTAAACAGGAGTTCTAGGCTATTCAGAATATCCTGATTTGTTGATGATTTATAATTAAAGTAGTCATTCGTGACCGTGCTCGTATTGGCACTGGACCGAGGTCGATTAATATTTTCTTGAACAATTATGAATAGCTCTTTCACCGGATTATTGAAATACGATCTAACCTGTCTGGGAAATTCTGTAAAATCTTCCGTCTTGGGGATAAATACTTCCGCGCCCTGTATCTGCGTGATCGTGTAGTCCAGTTTGTTATTTCTAAAAAAATCAAGTTCTTCGTTTGTTATGAATACATATTCAACGAGGAGACTCGCACTCTCTATTTCGAGAGGACCTCCACCGAGCCCCGCCGTTGTCTTGAGAAATTGTGTTATCGTTTTCTGATTACTAACCACCAGACGCTCTATGTCCTCAAAGTTCACATTTACTTCCATCTCCTGATAAAGCATGGCAGACAATGGAACTGCCAAACTGGGGTCTTGTGTAAACCAGAAACGCAGGGGTACAATGAACGTGCGAGGAAATGCCCCAACGGCACTGAAACCATTCTCAGTTCTATAAACGACGTTGGATGCAGGGCCCATGCCGGTGCGCAGATAGGTCCTACCCACCATGTTCTCAATTGCCAGGCTCTGCGACTCGGGTGTGAACATGTCCTCGTAGAGGTCCAAATAATCGCCATTTATGGTTTCGATTGTCTGACCACCGATCCTAATATCAGCCTGACGTATGAGTGCGTGTCCTATTGAGTCTGAATATGTAGGAAACGTATCCACGGACTCAAAGGTTTCGGTGATTGGGTTATAATCAGATACGAGACCCTGGTCTATTTCGGGTAAAGTAACCTTGAGGTAAATTTCCTTTACGAGATCACCATTACGTGGTATAACCGACCGAACCCTCCCGCCAAACTTCGCTTCTTGTTCGAATGGAACTTCCAGGGTTTGTATTGCAAACTGACTGTGCCGTTTGTATCTCTTTGAAAAATAAGATGCCTCAGGGTTGGAAGTTAAGAAGATATCCTGTTCGCCCACTGCTGCCAGCTGAACACGACCGCCACTGGACATTCTACTATCTGCATATATTTATTTTGCGTATTTTGTGTCTCACAAAATTCAGAGCTAATATCAGGATGAATATTCAGTTAAAAAAATTCAATCCGGCCAAAATGGCCGATGATAAAGTCTGCGTATTTATAGGCAAGAGAGGCACGGGTAAATCAACGCTTGTGGCAGATATTCTGTATCACAAGAAGCACTTACCCATAGGAGTTGTTATGAGTGCCACAGAAGAGGGCAATCATTATTATCAGCAATTTGTTCCAGATTTGTTCATACACTCTGATTATAGTAGAGAAGTCATAGAGAGCATTCTGGACAGGCAAAAGAAGATGGTGAGTCAGAACAGACCCGACCCGGGTGCATTCTTGTTACTGGATGACTGCATGTATGACAGGAAATTTATGAAAGATACATGCATTCGCCAGTGTTTCATGAATGGCCGGCACTGGAAGGTATTCTTTATGCTAACAATGCAATATTGCATGGATCTTACACCCGATTTGCGGGCAAATGTTGATTATGTGTTCATCCTGAGAGAAAATGTTGTGCAGAATAGAGAGAAATTATACAAATCTTTCTTCGGGATTTTCCCAACATTCGATATGTTTAACCAGGTGATGACCAAATGTACCGAGAATTACGAATGTCTGGTCCTGGATAATACCAGTAAGTCAAACAAAATAGAGGACTGTGTGTACTGGTACAAGGCCAGGATGCGAAAGAACTTCCGAGTTGGTTCCCCCGCAATGTGGCAGGTTCATAAGCAAAAGTACAAGCCCGGTGGCGGTGGAGGCCAGGATAAAAATGACCCAAATAATGTTAGACGAAATCGAAATTCTCACGAGATAAATGTAGTTAAAAAGAGGTAGCACCTGGTTTTGCGTCTCAGGGGGGGACATAATTTGTTCTGAAAAACTAGATGAGTACAAAAATAGAAACACTCGATTTCAATGCGACCAGTGATATGGTACCCCTCAATAACAACCCCATGCCACCCATGCCAGAAACGGGGAAGGAGGCCAAGGCCAGCACTTATGATTCGCAGCGCGAGAATTTGGCAAAAATTCAGGCAGAAAATAATATACATAAAGAACAAATGATGGAACTCGCGACCCCCCTCGACGAAGTCATGGATGCCCCGGCGCCCCAGCAGCAGATGATGGCCCCACCTCAGCCCACGATGATGGCACCCCAGGCTCCCATGGCGGCTCAACCCGAGCCTCAGCAGGCGGCCCCAAGAAAGGCCCAGAACCCGGGTGGTCTTACTGATGACCAGATGGATGCGCTCCTGGCTGCCACCGCGGCCGTTGTTGCCTTCTCACCCCAAGTTAAGGAACAGATTGGTAAGTATGCGCCCCAGTTATTCAACGAGCAGGGTGCGCGCACACTGGCTGGCACCGTGGCCACTGGCCTGGTAGCTGCCGGTGCTTTCTACGGCGTAAAGAAGTTCGTTTTTAATAAGTAATCTATCAAATCAACACAAATGTATTAAATACGTTTGAATTGATTTGTATATCTAAATGATTTTATAACCACCACCAGATACCCTGGAAGCAATCACAAACGCAATGCCAAAGAGTATGGCAACCGAGGCATATGAAATACCCGATACCAGGCGGTCCGCATTGGGATCTTCCATTGCCTTCCTTACTGTGGGGTTAAACTGGATAATCGTCATATAAGCGAAAGTTATCAGGCTACTAATCAAGAGAACGCTGCCCTTGGGATTCACAAAGTAAGGATTTTGCTGGAGACCCACAAGAATGGCCGGTACAAGTGAAACGGAAATACTACGCCAAGTCCTGTCAAGTGAAGATGAATAATTATTCAAAAGAATAAGTGCCATAAAAAAGGCCCAAGCCGCACCCCCCTGAGAAGCTCTTTTAAGTTCAAATGTCATTTTAATAATATAAATTATTTTATTTAATCACGGATGGTTTTACCACAGTAATTCTTTTTATGTTCTATGGGGTGATACAGCCCAGCATTGGATGCCAAAGAAGTAAGTTTTTCTGCATTTTTCCAGAAATTACGGGAATGGCCATACTCTGGGACGGAGGAATGTGCAAGTTCGTGAATCAGTACGTGAAACATAGAGTTCACATCTTTGTCGCTGCATATGGCTATTTCGTATCCTTTATTTACATTGTACCCAAGTTCACCCTTGCCCTCGAGACACACGAGGACGCTCTTCTTCCTGAGCTGGTAGAATTCTTTTGGTAAAATTTTGAGAAATCTATCATACATTTCCCGAAGTTTCAAAAACTCTTTGGGCTCACTGGTGGTAATAACTATGTAAATACAAAGCACTGCAAGTGCTACGAAGGCAAATGTTTTCATCTTACTTTAACAAAACAAAATTTTGAATACAAGTCACTTATGGTATGAGATCTTTCTTTCATTATGGGCTCCCACTCGGTAAGAAGTAGCCCTTTATTTTCCATAAATGTTACGAAAATATCCTTATGAGCAATGGGCTCGGGTATAACTTTGCCATTATAGTAAGGAGTATCGACAAGCATCACGTCTACACAGTCACCGACGTCATTAAAAGTATTCACCGTAAAAAAATTACCAAGTCCATCCTTGAACCGGGGATTCATTCGTATAAATTCAGAATCTGGAACACACCCTATGAATTTACCACCCACCCGTAACCTCTGCACAATTGCATTTAAACATCTTCGCATATAATTTCTATTTTTAAACACATATTGTATCGAGAAGTTGGAACACACCACATCATACTCTTTTCTGGGGGCAGATAACACATCGCCCACCTTGAATTGATACCTAGTTCCGAGTGATTTCTGTCTCTTTTTGGCATCATTAACAGATGCTTCACAAGGGTCAATCATGAACACATTTGCCCCAACTGTTTTCCACTTGTGTAGGTCACCGCCCCGACCACACCCAAGATCAAGTACATTGGTACCACCCGACACATGGGATGTTATCAATTCTCTCTTAATTGAGTTGTGAGTTTTGCGAATGCGTTCCATACTTAAAAATATAATGCTTTTATTTTTTAAATGGGTTCGCTTGAGAGAGATTACACCACTGTCCCTGGTCAGCTTTACGCATGCCTTTCCATCGTTGGCCCCGATCGCCCCCAGCGGTCGGACCAGTTTGCTATTAAGATTCGTGGCTGCTTCTCTACAAAGGACGAGGCTGCCAACCACGCCAAGCGCCTCCAGAAGGAGGATGCTACCTTTGACATTTATGTGGTAGACATGTTCCAGTGGCTGGTGATCCCACCGAAGACTGATGAGATCCAGGATACGCATTATGTTGAGGAGAAGCTGGAGGAGATGATGACTGCTTATCGTGAGAACCAGGCCCAGGCTCGCAAGCTTTTCGAGGATCGCAAGCGTGACATGATGGCCAAGCCGCTCCCGGGTGCCGATGAGATGCAGTATATCAAGGCGGGTGACGAGAACTCGAAGTATTACAACAAGCCCGATGAGCCACCCCTCAGTCACCCGGCGGACGTACTGGAGAAGCTCAAGCAGGAGTTTCCCGATAAGCCCCTCGAGGAGCTGGTCAAGATGGCAGATGATAAGGTTGCCGAGGAGGTCAAGGAGCGCCAGGCGGCTCGCGAGGCTGCCAAGGCCGATGACAAGGGCAAGGAGAAGGTCCAGGAGGCCAGTACATCGTGTGCCACAACTGGGATCTAAGTAAAATATTACAATAATACAAGAGATATGCTCAGTATCATATTAAATTTAATAACAATTGCGATTGTTGGAATATTTGCCCTTTTTGTATATGTGGCATACAGACAGAGACCCGACCTTTCGGCGACACCATTAGATATAATGCGTGATATAGTAGGTGGCCAGGGTTCCCAAGCCAGGATACACAAAGTGGTGCCTTATAAACGACTCCTATATGGGCCCATGGGTAATTTTAAAAACTACGAAACAAGCGAAGAACTGGCACCTCTCGAAGGAAATATGTCCGACTATAAACCTGGTACTATGCCCTGGGAGGGTGCGGAAAATGAGAACTTTGGCTCTCGCACAGGCGTCCCCAGGACTGACAATTAAAATATAAAAATTATAAATTGTTTTAGAACTATTTATAATTTTTATGTAAGCACTTATTCATTTTCTTGCAAATAATGTAAAACCATAGCCTTCGAATCATTACGGAATCCTTTTCTTTCCGTTGGTTTAAGTTTTTTGAGTCTATAATCCACATAGTCTCCAAGCACTTTGCCAACCTGTTTCCTTTTTTCGCGCCTACACACCCCGGGATTTTTGACCCCAATGCATTCTTCGTATGTGGGTTTTAAATTATTAAGTACAATTCCCGTAACTATTGCCGAGCGAAGATTCATCTTCTTCCCAGCACCTTTTATGCCCGTAGAACGTATCCTGTTAATTCTCGCCCTTGTAGGTGATCTGTAACCATCATATGCCTTTCCACCTTTTTCTCCCATGAATTCGAAAAAATGTTTTTCTTCCTGCTTTAGTACCTTTTCAAATCTTTCATCCGTAAAACGCTCCACCCGACCACAACTCACTAATAAACCCAGGATAAATAAAGTTACTATGCAGAGTATTTTCATTTATATTTACCTATAAAAAAACCTAAAACAAATGCTACCAGGAGTATAATCCAAGTACTGGTGCTGATGTTTTTAAAAGGATCCCACTGAGGTGGCTGCTGCGTCGGTAACGCCTGAGGCGGGGGCTGTGGGTAATAATATGGATTTTGCATCGGCGGGGGTCCGTATGAATTCTGGGGCTCCGGTGCAAGGTGCTCCGGCTGTTGCGGCGCCATCAACTCCTCTAATGGCGTGCTTTCGTTATCTTCCTCAGGAACCATTGGCTGCTGAGGGGGATCATTGTGGTTTTCAAATATTGGGGTAATGTCTGAATCCATTTAATTTCATAAAATGTTATTGTTTTTCTATTTTTACTCAGTCCTCGCAATCGTCGTCTACAATGAAGTCATCGAGGTCCGAGCCGTCATCTTCGTCGTCGGACATTTCCTCACCCGAATCATACGATACGACAGAGGAAACATCGGAGCCATCGTGGTCACTATCGTATTCATCTATACCAAAGTCATCGACGCATTCCTCCTGGGGCTCCCAGCGTTCGGGCTTCTTTATGCTGCGCCCATAGCGGGTTTTATTGTCGTTAGTAGACATACTAATACATTATTGGAAGAAATTTTTCGTTTAAATACGCGGGTTCGAATCGCACGCCCCGGTTAAGTGCCCCATTGATAATGTGCTGTTCCATAGCACTGCCCAATTCCCTGGAAAGCGCTTGTATCGCGGTAGGTATGGCCGAATCGCCTCCCGGGATAGAAAGGCACAGATTCCTGAGATGTTCTAGGCCAGCGTACAGGGATCGTGCAGCCATGTCAGGATCTGTAATAAAGGCCTTGGCGTTATCAATTTCTGTTATGTACTGCATGTAAGACTCTTTATTTATACCCGAATATTCGTGAATCTTCTTCTGAATATCATCAACATCCTGAAAAGGATTACCACCTATGAATTTCTCCAATGGTGGATTATAAAGAACTACTGCGATAATCATAGCTGCTAATATGATAAACACTATCATTACTACTTTATTCAAAGAGTTTTTTCATCAAAGATCCCGGGAGCCTGCATTTGGTTCCCTTGAAGTCCTTGCAAAATCCTAGCCTCCTGTTTATATCACATCTACAAAAGCACTTCTGATACAAAATTCCGTCACCATTCACTACAAAATACACTCTATTACTTGAATGAATTCCACCCTTATTCTCACAATATCTAGAATTTGTATCAATCACAAGAAAGCTTGAATCCTTTTTCATTATATTTTTCACGATTGTCTTATTGTGACCCTGAACAAATTTTCTAATAAAATTCTCAACTTCATTAAATTTGCCATTATCTTCTATGGACCTTGCAAGCTGTGCCTTGGAAAACTGGCCCTCGCGCTTCCCGGATTTGGACAGTCGAACCGAGCATAGTTTTAGTACCTGTGCATCTGGCTTCTGGCTAACCTCTCTCACCACCTGCTTTTCGGTTAGAAAGCACAGGGGCAAATAACAAGATTCATCTTGCCCTGTCTTTTTGTTGTATTTCCAAGACCAAGGCATTCGTATGCCTGCCCTGTACACGGAAGTATCCAAGATTTCTTCCCACTTGTAGTCATTTCCTAGTTCACTTATCAAAGTATCTACCATAGTATGGGCTTCATCCAATTCCACGACATAATTGAACCACACCATGTGTATGCCCGACTTGACCTGATCACCCACCGGCTTGGGTTTGGCAACCATAATCACAGACTTCCCACCATCTACAATTTTTGATATTCTTTTACAAATATCAATAATTTGTTTGATGCTCAGAGCCTCTGGTGCTTTCAAGTCAATGTCTAAGAAAAACCTAAATTCCTTGGTGTTGCACTGTTCTACCAGATAGAGTTTAGACCCTTCCTCGACCAAACGAGTATAGGTCCTGAAGAATTCATCTTCTCTATCTGGTGGAACGTAATGAACCCCCCCACGCATCGACACGTGACTGGGGGATTTCCCCTTTTTGGGAGGAAAGTCAATGCATAATTCCATATTATATATTAAATTTTTTACCTTAATACCATGAAAGAAGTACAAAAATCATTTCTCAGATCTTGTATCATGTGTAATAAATCTATAAGTTTCATTGAAAGTAGACTTTCCCATTCATCCCGATTTTCTTCGGCGGTGGGATCGAGCCCTTTGAGTTCGAATATCTGTCTAACCTGATACGCCTTCGACTTCGTCATTAAAAAATACTTTTAAAATATTTTCGAATTCTGGATGCACCACCACAGACTCTATGATAAATGGCCAAGTGCGCTTTCTCATAAACTCTTTAAATGTGTCAAATCCTATGTAATCATTTTCATCATTTGATTTCTTTATTGGCTGTTTGTTCCTTTTTCGCATTTCCATTATATCTTTTTGTTTCTCAAAATTGAATATAACCTCCCGCCTGTATTCGTCGGTACAATCCATTACGAATATATAGACGTGGTACACACAGGTAACTTCGAGGCCTTCCTTGCGGTCTCGGTCGAGTTCTTCTGGAGATCTCTTTTTGGTTGTAAATGTAAAATATTTGTAAATTGGTTCATTAATAGGAAATGTACTCCTAGTTTCCTCGTCCAGTTCTCTCATTGCACATTTTATTGGATCGGAAATTTCTCTTTTCCTACAACCCCCTGTGATAAATGTCCATTCCTTATGGCGTTTATCACGGACAGTCAAAAATTTGGTAGAATTTTTGGTCCTTGTTATTGGTATAACAACACACTTGTGACGCTGCTCACTTTTCATCCTACATTATTACGACAGTTTATTATTCCTTTTTTTCCTCAATTACCTCGGGCTCCTTGGCGACCTCCTGGGATGCTGCCGGGGTCACCGCCACGGTCACGGGTTTCTGCTGATTGCTCTCGATGTATTCGGCCACCTTGCCTGAGAATGTTTTAAGGCCCGTAATGTCCACCTGAGTCTTCTTTACCTCCTTCCACATCATGTAGCACACAAGGGCAACCACCACGACCACGCCAATCATAAAATACTGCGAGTTCAGGAACTCCATTTAATTTGGGTGAATAAAACTTTAATTGCCTATTATCGCACCCCCTTCGACCTTGGGGTGACGCTCGGGACACCCATAATCGTAGCTTGCAAACTGCTGCCCCTGGTAGTGAGCGTTTTCGCACTGAACGGGGTGGCCGGCCATATAATTGTTATCGTTGCAGCAGGTATTGTTCTGAGCCGCCGGTGGCCTTGCGCCCATGAGGCGCTCTATCATACCAGATTTAGTATCATAGGATAACACGAAAATCACTGCCAAAAATGCAAGTATATACGTGAGGTTCATTATTATTAATTACCAAATAAAATTCCACCCATACCGTTATCTATCCTTAAAATATTATAATTGCGGGCATAAATTGGCTTAACTATTGGACTTGAAGTTATGAGCTTGACCGAATCAAGCCTGCTGAAATTACAAGAACCGGTGGGCTGGAACGAGGAACAGCTCAGTGCAAAGGGGTACAGAAAGCTCACGTTCGTTGCCTTTTCCTTGTCAAAATCCACATCTATTACCGTAGCCTGTCCGGGATCCTTTGTTACGTGCACGTTTGAAATGGGAGGATTCACGTTCCACCTGCCAAACAAAGTGTGATACAAGGTTGGAAGTATGGTATAGTGAGGCACAAGTTCCTTTTCCTCCACTATATCCGTGCCATTTATCTGCAACTTGATAGTATCGGTAATATTTGGAGAATTCTTTCCAAAAATGTCGGTAACACCCGCCTTTCCAAATATAAAAGAGACGGGATTATTAAACGTTAGATCGCGCCCGGTGGGCGACTCCTGGTGCTGATAGATCAGGATGTCACGCTTGCGGGTTGCATACTCGCGCTCATCCGTATCGAGATAGACGTAATTCGTCCAACACTCGTACACATCCGAGCTGGTAGCATTCGGCCCCCAGGTGATTCTCACACGGACCGAGTGGTACTGCAAAGCAACCAGGGGTATGCTTGCGCTCCACGCCTCGCAGAAGAAGAATCCCAGGGGGTAATGATAAAGATTCTCAAACCCCAGATTCCCATTTGAATCCTCCGTGCCCCTGAAAGTTCTTGGGTATCTTTCACTAAAATTTCTTAAAGATACCAACTGATCGGTAGTCATAGTGTCCACAACTTGGTCACCTATGAGCAACTCCACCTGCTTGATATCCCGTGAAGTTATGGTGGGCTGAAGCGTACCATTTACCTTTTTAGTCAGGTATACATAACTAAGAAGATCGCCTTTCTTTGTGAATTCTATCACAGAGACGTCGTTTGCAGCCGTGGTTCCCGTAACCACCTGAGACAACACCGCCTGAGAAAAATTCACGTGACGCTTAAAATTGGAACGAAAAAATGATATTTCTGGGTTAGGGCCAGTAAGAACTTGGTCCTGGACGCCCTTTGCTACTAAAATTGCTACTGCACCAGACATTATCTGCTATTAACACATATTTTTCCTTTTACAGATAAAACGGAAAGTAAAGAATGCACTTCCCTGGTCCGTAATCAGGCTTCCATTTTCGCCATACAACTTGACGGTCAATTTATCAAGGCGCTGGATGGGGTAAGGGTACTCGGCTATAATTGGATATCTGTTATAGTAAGTAATTCTATTCTTGGTACTGGCATCCTCGTTATAGATTGCACCAAATGCATCCCTGAGCTTGGTGCCACTGGTCTGAATGGAATGCCCCTCGCCCACCGCCGGCTTGGTATCTGCAAAATCAGTATACCGGGTGCAGAGCTCATCGACCACCACATATACCACATTAGAAGTATTACAGGGAATGCTTGCAGTCACAAGTTCAGCACGAACCACGTCCTTCAGGGTATTGGTCATTGTAGCGGTGAAACTCACGTTGCTGGAACCTGGGCTGTACGTATCAACATTCGCTGTAGATACCTGGATATTATAGATTTCCTGATCACAATTAGGAATCATATTATTATAGTTGAATATTTATTTACTGCCCGAGAAGCGGGCCACCAACGCCCGACTCGATGCGATAGCCATGCATGGCCTTGTTCACGTACGCCTGATCGCCACATATACCACCAGGGGTCAGGTTCTTGGTGTAGTAAGCACCGTCCTGCTTGCCCGGGGTGCACTTGGCCTCGTAGGGAAGGCTGTTCAGGCCACCCACCGGCGCCTCGCCGGCGGTGGTGATAGCCTGAGGCTTCAGCGCGTACTTGGACTTATTCTTACGAAGCGTCTTTCTGGCACCGTAATGACTCTTATTACAACTCTTGAGAGACACCTTGGGGGTAAAAAACGTGTTCATGAGAATATACACCAGTGCAGCAACGATCGCCGATACAACTACCACGCGCTGAGTATCCTTGTTAAGTAAATTCTTGGGCATCATTTATAATTAGATTATATTTTTTTGCGTTAAAGATTAGATAAATCTTTCTATTAAGAAATAAAGGCGTGATGTCTGAAATTGTAATTGATAAGGATGATCCCGAGATGGAACTTGATCCAGACGAGCTCGCCCTGCTGGAAGAAGTTGAGATTGACCCAAGACCGGCACGGCCGCGCGGTGCTAGACATGGACACCCCGTTGCCAACCAGCAGGAGGTGGAAACCATGGATGCGTTTATGAATCCAAACAAAAGATCCGCACCACCGCCGCAACAGGTTGCAGCCGACGAACCAATCGATTACCACGAAAATGACTTGGATGACGCCGACGTGTTTGTGAGAGGTTCACCACCGGATGCTCCCCGTGACGATTTTGGTGCTCCACAAGATCCCTCGCAGGGTTTTGCTTCGCTGGATGACGAAAAGGCAGATATCCTAAATAAACTCACTCGCCTGAGTCAGAAGAAGGGGATACATATTAACAAACGCCTTAACATGTATTCAGACATAGATGAACTACGCGCAGAACTCAAGAGAGCAAGATACAGTATAGATGTGGAGCAATCCGTCAAGTTTTCGAGGCGCGCACTCGTCGCCTGTATTACTGGCCTGGAGTTTCTGAATAAGCGCTACGACCCCTTTGACTTGAAGCTTGAAGGCTGGTCCGAGTCTATAATGGAGAACATTGAGGACTATGATGAACCATTTGAGGAACTTTATGTAAAGTATAGATCGTCCGCCAAGGTTCCTCCGGAGGTCAAGCTCATCATGATGGTGGGTGGATCGGGCATGATGTTCCATTTGACCAATAGTATGTTTAAATCGGTCATGCCAAACGTGAACGATATTATGAGACAGAATCCAGACCTGGCACAAACAATGGTGGGGGCCGTCCAAAATACCATGCAGGCCAGGGCTCAGGGTACGCCAGAGCCACCTCGCAGAGAAATGAAGGGTCCTGGGTTCGATCTCAGCTCGCTTATGGGAAATCTCGCCACACCCATGCCCCCTCAGCCCGTAAACACCTATTCGGGTGACGTGGAAGCAGGTCCAGACCCCATTCCAGAAGACGACATTTCTGATATCGTGTCGGTAATTTCACATTCAGACGAGGTCAAGGATGTGAGCGTGAAGACATCGGGCACCAAGCGCCGCGGGCGCAAGAAGAAGGTAGAGGCCACCATTTAAAATTTTATAAGTAAATACTAATGATATCGTATGCACCATTTGAGGTCGAGGAACCTCAGGTCACGGTGGAGTCTCGACCAGTTTCTCGGAAAAAACCCGCCCCTGCCAAAAAGATGTCATTCGGAAACGAAGGCACAGAATGTAATTATTTGATCTTTGTATTTATCATCGGTCTCCTGTATATAATTTCGACCGAGTAAATACCGTTCACTCAAAAGTTTATTTTGTAAAATAAAATTTTAAGTGGATTTAAGCATCCGTGACACTGGGGAACATGGCCTTCAGTGTATTGTATGCCACAACATAAACACCCTGAGCCAACTCATCGGTTGTTAGCACCTTGTCGATGCTTATCGAACCTATGCTGCGCTTATTAGAATCTCTGGCAGCCTTATCTACCCACATGGTGGCGGAAGCGTTCATCCTGTATGTGACAGCCTCGGTCTCGAAATCGGTCTCGCGCTCAACCATGACCGAATTAGGGCCAATCGCCAAGTAAGAACCCGTAACACTGGTGCCAAATGCCGTTTCGATAGAATCGTTATTAACAATACCCATTTACTCTAACAACAACATTTTTTAAATGAAAAACGTGCGTGCCTGATGTTCATAAATGCAACCACCATACCCGGAACCATGGGGCGTACCACCGCGTCAATCTCGTCATCATATGCACCGGTGCTCGTATTATCTATGATAAAATAGATTGTATCCTCACAGCGCCTACTAATTTCCTTTGTACTGAGACCACGTGTCTTTATAACCTCCTGATACACATCCGCCAGAATCACTGGCAGATTCTCAGGCTCCACGCCGTTCTTAAATATTTTTATAAATTTCTCCAATGTCTTGCGCTCCATTTAATAGTTTGTATTATTTTAAAACAAAGTCTTACGTACATTTCCTCCTATTATAGGGCTAGGTGTAGAAAAACCAAGAAATCTGCGGTCGTTCTTTAATGGACTAATTTCAACTGAACTTCTTGATGCAATGGGTCTCCGCCTCTTTACCGGGACACCGGGTGCCTGTGACGATAGCGATACTTCCGGTTTGTTATTTAATTTATTATAAGGCTTGCACAACACAAGTTCCTGGTGAAACAATCCCCCTTCTATCTTTGGCATAGTATTTGCTATATACCCATCGTATCCTAATTCACATATATATTTAGCAACAACTGCATTCCTCTTTGCATCAGAACTTCTAACAATTCTTTTATTATTTCCAGAATTCACAATGGAGAAAGATTCTAATATGGCATTTCTTATACGCTGATTCTTAGTGCGATTGAGAATAGTTCTGACCGTATGCACCGAATTCATCTTTATGAGTTTGGGATTAGAAGTAAGTTTGTAAGTATACACCTTGGACCCCTGTGCATTACTGTAATACTCCTGAACTTTGTTTTTACCAGTATTTCCAAACATAAAATACGCAACCAGATCATTTTTGCCAACCTGCCTAGTCGATGACCTATACACATTCGATCCTTCATTTAAAATACCTCTATTAGGTGTATTCATTTATATTATTAAAATATTTTTTCCGGTACAATCAGTTAAAGAATATTCCATATAAATTTATAGGATGACCGAGGTGGTAATGAGCACGGATGAGAAGACGGCGCCGGCTGCGGCGAACGCAGATTCCTGGACGGAACACATGGAGGATCTCATGAAGGCCTGGGGCGAGAAGGCCGCAGGACTTCGGTGGATTCACGGCCGAGATTCGGATACTTGGAAAAAGTTTTCGGACAGGCTTTCGCTATGGGCCATCGCCCTCACGACTCTCGCATCCACCGCCGCCGTAGCCACCGCCAATATGGATGAGCCTTCGCCTGCCATTACTTACACCATCGGTGGTGTGGGTATGGTTGCCACACTTATCCAGTCTGTTAAGAAGTTCTATGCCGCCGAGGAGAAGGCGGCAAACCACAGTGCCATAGCAAAACAGTTCGGGTCGTTCTATCGCTATATCACATTGCAGATGGCAATGGATCGTGGTAACCGCAAGCCTTCGGATGCCCTGTCAGAGTGGGCGCTGGGTGAGTACGAACGTATGCAACAGGAGGCCCCCAGTGTGAGCGGTCCTACTGTTGCAGCGTTCCGCAGTGAGTTCGGCACGGATGGAAATATCCCCGACTGCGCCGAAGACGATTTTACTATTAATATTAAAGGCAGAGAGGTTATCTCTGATTAGATTTTTTGACGCCACATTCCTTACCACCATAAAAGGGTGAGTCGAGGTTGTTGTTACTACAGCGCACCTTACCACCAGAAAGTACATTGAAATCCTTATTCTCGTTCTTGTGCAAGAATGCTAGCAATTTATTAATCTTCAATATGGTTTTATCCATATTATTTTATATAATAATAGTATATAAAATAATATGTCTCAGGTGGTGGTGATCATCGGTATCATGGCACTGATAGCTGTTGTAATACTTGGTTTGTGGCTCGGTGGTGTATTCAAAACCGAGAAGAAATACAAAAAGGATGAGGATGGTAATTTTGTTACAGACGATGGATACATAGTCATGGTTGACGAGGATGGTAATGTCATCCAGGGTGATGACGAGAAACCATTCTTGTTCGATAAAGATGAAGGCAAAATTGTTAATCAGGCAGAAAGTGATGATGACAATACTGTATACGTGGAACGCGAAGATTTGGAATTGACACCGGAGTACGGGTCACTAGGCGACGACAAGAAATCCGCTTTACTAGAGTCCCTTACCCTCTTAGAAGAAAAGTATGGTACGCCCACACCACCACCCGCAGATACCTGCGAATATTCTGACTGGGATTATCAGGATTGTGATGCATTGTGCGGCCGCATGGGTAGACAAATAGGTACGCGCACGTTGGTAAGCGGACCCGATTCCTGTACGGACCTTACAACTGAGCGTGACTGCACTAACACGAATTGTCACACTTTCACAAACATCATGCGGAGACGCGATGCCAATGGCGAACAATACGAGGGGAGTGCTAGTAATATTGGTACTGTTCTTGAAGACTGGTCTGCCGCCATTCAGGCCAAAATTGATAGTAATAATACGCCAGTAAACGAAAAAACAATCCTCAGTGCATTGAAAAATGATATAGGAACAACATTTGAAGATGATTTCGGTACCCGGTACAGGTGGGAATTCTATCCTGCCATACCACCGAAAATCTTCGAGTGTCTGGACAATGATGAACTCCAGGGGAAGATCATTGATTACATGAATATTACGGATGACGATCGCTCGGCCAATGATCGTGCGAGAGACGTAGCTGTATGGCTTGCCACTCAAACCACTGACGATTCGTGCCCGAATCCAACATCTTCCATCGAATTATACCCCACGCCAATGGACGACGAAGCAATCCAAAACTACCAAAATACCATAGGTCAAGCTTGGCCTTTAAGGGGGTTATTCAGGCATTTGCGGACTCCTTGAGTGCATCTGACACAAGCGCCAACAAGATATTAATCTTCAATATGGTTCTATCCATATTATTTTATATAATAACATATTATGGATCGGACGGCGGTGATCATCGGTATCATGGCACTGATAGCTATTGTAATACTTGGTTTGTGGCTCAGCGGTGCATTCAAAACCGAGAAGAAAGACAAAAAGGATGAGGGTGGTACCGACCTGGGTGTCGCTCGCAAAACCGAGAAGAAAGACAAAAAGGATGAGGGTGGTACCGACCTGGGTGTCGCTCGCAAAAACGAGGTTTCGATTCCTCCATTGCCTTGCAAGGTGTCTGGGTGGAGTTCTTGGTCCGAGTGTAGTGGTCCATGCGGATCCATGACCCAAACAAGATCACGGACCATAAATCCCTTGTGGAGGGGTACGAGTCTGGGTCCCTCGTTTTCGCACGTGCCCCTCGGCGGCGCGTGCGGGTGGGACGAGTCCCTGGGCCGCAACCTGTCGTGCGAGCCTGGGGCGGCTTTCTGCAACCACGGTCGCCCGCGCGGCGGTGCGCAGGCGTGCGCCGGCGGCTGCAAGGGCACGTGCGAGCCGCTCGACGTCGTGTCCGGGCCCGATGATTGCCCCACAATCTATGAGAAAAGACCGTGCCGCGAGACCCGCATCGCTTGTAATTCCATATCGCACCCATCGACAACGGCGGTGGTCTATATGGGACTTAATAGTAAGGATTGGAATGGAAATGTCGCGTAATAAAAAAATGTACAAAAACACCTTAGGTTTGGGTGTAATTATATGGTAAACACATGCCTGCACACACTCACCATGACTACCGAAATCGATACAACCCTTGATTTCCTTGGTCATATTTCCAAAACGAGAGACCGTGCGATCAAGAAGTCCATCAACGTAAGTTGGGTCAAGGTCACCACGATTACCATTACATCAAAGTTTAATGTGGAACTTGATGTAAAGTTCATTAAGGAGTTCTTTAATAGTCGTGAATCTGTCCGTGTCAGGTCTAAGTACACGGGGCATCATGTGGCCTGGAAGATGAGTCCCACTACTTTTTATAACCAGGTCACCATATACTATGATGATCATAAGAGCCGAAAATCTGTAAAGTTATTCCCGAATGGTGCAATCCAGGTGGCGGGTTGCAGTGACATGATTGATTGTCGCAGGGTCATCAAGCAGGTTCGGTGTATCATTTCTTATATCACGAAGCGTAAACTGATCGCAGATGATTTCAGCGTTGCAATGATCAACACAAACTTTTCTTTGAATTCTTCGGTCAACCTTTATGAGGTATTCAGTGTGTTTAATGGTGCTGGTTTGGACACGAGCTACAACCCTGACAGGTACGCGGCGGTCAAGATTAGGATCGAGATAGTCAAGGGGAGGTTCATAACGGCGAGTATTTTTGGTTCTGGTAAAGTCATCGTGACCGGCGCAAGGCATCTTCATGAGATTGCTTTGACTTATGAGCGACTAATGGACATAGTTCAGAACAACCAATACACAATTCTGGATGAGCCGACCTCGACTCCCGAGATGTTTGATATTTACAGGGGTGTTCCCATTTCTCAATGGTTGGAAAAAATATCGGTGTAATTTATAAAGAATAATGTCTGAGAGACTTGGTATGGCCGATGGCAGATGCTTCACAATCCACACTTCCGCGCAGCTTTTTAATGATTACATGATGGAGCAGAATGGCGTTGTGGTTCAGGACAACTACTCGTTCCGCAAGCTCCTTCAGCAGAAGGGCCCCGAGATCCTCAAGCCCCTGGACCGCCAGGGGCCGTGCATTAATTGTAACAAGCCTCTTTTGAATGTGAGCGGTACATATTAAAAAGAAAAACCTAAAAAATAGTAATGAAGATTGTGATTGATGGCCTGATCGGGGCCGGAAAGTCAACCCAGGTTGATATACTTAGCAAGACACTGGGAATATCAACCATTAGAGAGCCCATAGGCGAGTGGCCACTCGAATTATTCTATAGCGACCCCAATAGATGGGGATTTTTGATGCAAGTAGCTGTACTTAACTCTTTTGTAAAATTACGCCACACGAGTGGAATTTTCGAACGCAGCCCCGAGTCCACGCGCTGTGTCTTTTGGCAAAACTTGGTGGATTCCGGTGCAGTAAATAGCGCAGAGGACGGAGTGTTTCGGGCACTATTCAAGAATGTCTCTTGGGCCCCAGATATTACGATTTTGATAGACAAGTCTCCGGAATTATGTTACGAACACATTCAGAAACGAACGCAGGCGGGTGACTCGAAGGTTACTCTTGAATATCTGAAGAACCTGAATTCCTATTATGATCACTTTAAGAAAACGCCCGGAGTTATTGTAATAGACGGCAATAGGTCTATTTCTGAGGTATCGCAGGACATAATTAAAACTGTCAAGCTTATTATAGAATGAGCGAGCAGTGCAAGTTCATAAAAGCGAACGGCCTTCGGTGTAAATTTAAAACAAAAAATGGAGAGTTCTGTCAGCGGCACACAAAAATAGAGTGTCCGATATGCTTTGAAGAAATTAAATCTGATAAAATGATTTTGTCTTGTGATCATGCATTTCACGTTGGGTGCATAACGCAGTGGTATGTGCATTCAGACAATTGTCCGGTGTGCAGAGTATCACAAGGCAAGGATCCATTCATAAAATTTAAGAATATGGTACAAGATGACATGAGAGAAAAATACAGAGACGCCATAGAATCTCTTGAAGATGAGATCTTACGATTACGGCACAGACTTACGAGACATGGGCGTATTGATTTTAATAATGCATAATTACAAAGATGTCAAATAATAACAATTTATATGTTATACACAGGAGACGGGCTGCCAAGCCAATATTAGATAATTTCATAAAAAGGTTTAAACTCGGGATAAGCAATGTTGATTTGAGTAGAAAGTTAGGAGAAGTATTTACATCCGCTGTAAATAATATCAATCTTACAAATACATCGGATAAAACCGCATCTCAGTTAGCAAATGAATTTAGAAATAAGATCAGGAAGAGTGGTCCAATGGTTAATGCTATTTTTAATACATATAGTAAAACTACGAACAAAACCAACAACTTGCTTAATAAGTATGCCTTACTTGCCACAATTAAGATTGCTGGTTCGAGCAAAACTGGTGTATCACAGAGTGAAATAAATAATTTTGTGAATGATTACATGTAACACATATTCTTTTTGGGCGTACGCTTGCACACTTGCCGTGCGAGTGCTGCATCTGCCGTTTTGGCAGTCTTTCCACCCAATAAAAAGCTGTGCACCCGGGCATATCCCCATTGCTGCCCCGTGGCTCCTGGGCGGTGCCCGGTTCTCCAAGCCGCCAGGCCTTTGTTGTACACCCGTCGAATGATGGCCAGAGGCACGCCGGTTGCTTTGGCCTTCTGGGCGAGCGACTTTGCACCCGGGTATTTCTTGTAGAACCTGGAAGTGTAGGAACTCGGGCGGGTCTTTATGCCCTTGTCTGTTTTGAACGGTTTGTAATAATTTTTCTTCTTGGCCCCTGCCACAATTCGTTTGTATCTTTCATCAACCTGTTTCAGAGTTTTAAGGCCTCTAAAATATTTGAGTGGTGTATAAACGCGGACCCTTTTTATCTTTTTCAATCTTGCTTTTATCTGATCATCTGCGATCATTCGGGTATAATATTATATTACAAAAATTATATGGCTTTTTGTGGGGCCATTACACGGACAGGGTGTCCCTGTAAAGCCAAAGTGATGGAGGAAGGTATGAGGTGCCATTGGCACCGACCCGTCGAGGGTGACTCGACTTGTTCAGTCTGTATGGAATGCATGACCGAACACAATTCGAGGGAGCTCGAGTGCGGACACAGATTTCACAAAAAATGTCTGGACAAGTGGAAGCTAGAGGGCAACCGAACCTGCCCCTTGTGCAGAGAAAATTTTGATATTCCAATGTTCAATGTACGGGTTACAATTACACCAAATACAGACGAGTACCGGGGGGCTGAATTTGATGCATCCGAGTCGGCAGTAAATATTTTTGATTCGCTGGGATTGGACGAACCTAACTATAGAGATCTCACAACACAACTGACCCTCGAAGCAGATGATTTAAATAATTTACGAAGCGTTCTTGAACGTATTGGCATAAGCCTAGACAACACCGACCTTGACGCCCTTATTACTCGCGACACAGAAGGATGAGCAATACTTTGAGTAGTTCAGGCCATACTTTCTACCCGCATATCTGGGATCTTTGATCATTTTCCCATCCGAGCCCACGAGGAGAGGGCCCGTGGCCCATCCCAGCTTATGACTAAAAAGATTACATTTGAATGTTATTATGTTACCCCTTTTATTCTTGATAGCCGCATTAATTCGTCCAACGGGGACATCGAAAAACTTTGCCATGTTTGAAGGAGTATCGCCGTTGCGAACTTTGTATTTGATAACACCGTGCTGCTTGTAGAAATGGAAGTCACCGCCGGGACCACCGTGGCGATCCTTGGGCGCAACAACCATCATTACTTTGTAAAATCCCTTCGGACACCGCTGGGATGCATTGGCAATGAACACCTTACCAGGATTATCTTCCACAATTTTCTTGGCAATTCGACCCTTGCAGTAAGTAAAGGGATGGGAGATACCCGTGGTCCTGTCACCCGGAACACTTTTCTGGGGCCTCCAAGAACGACGGTCATGGAACGCATAGGCATAGCAATTATTGGCAATTTTATACTTGTGCCACGGCGAGTGCTCATAGGGATACTCCGAACCAGATAGGGGCAGCCGGCGCACCACACGCTTTTTGG
>Ga0181373_1000083_pt1 | contig 28224 bp, 40 predicted proteins | sample LowvirmetaG_3_FD_130159 | JGI IMG/M metagenome (GOLD analysis project Ga0181373, IMG submission 130159) | Marine viral communities from the Subarctic Pacific Ocean - Lowphox_09 viral metaG | ecosystem: Environmental > Aquatic > Marine > Oceanic | place: Subarctic Pacific Ocean | collected... | reverse complement strand
TAAGACACATGCAAATAGCGAGCAGCAGCTTTATTACTCAATGTTTGAGACATAGCTGCTAATATTCGTTCTTTAGCAAGTGGTTTAGCGCTTGGCATTAATCTTCTATAAAAACTATTTCGTTAAATGTATGATCACCTTCTCCAAATTGAGCGTTTACTGCTTGTTTAGGTTTTGTTGTTGAGCAGTTTACACAACTTTTATAACCAAATTTAGTTAACCTTAATTCGGGCATTGGTTGATTACATACTATACAATCTATGTAAGTTATATTGTTCATGTGTTAATATGTTTAAGTTTTCCCTATACATATTACAAACTTTGTAAAAATTTCCATAAATCTGTTGGAGTTTCTAACATATACACTTTCCCATCCTCCATTTCAACACCTAATAATTCACCATTAGCATCAAATCTATCTAAAACCCACCACCAAATTACATCAGCTGTATCGTATCCATATTTAGCTACAACTAAATTCTCTATGGCGTGGTAATAATATTTACTAAAACCTAGTAAATCTACTCCATAATCTTCATATAACTCATGTTCGGCATGCCAAATGTGTTCTAGAGTCTCTACAGTATCAACAAATAAAGCTAATTCACGTTCAGCTTCAGTTTTAGGTGATTCTTTTATATCTAAACCCTCGCCATATTTCTTTTGTAGAAGTTCTTTCATTTAAATTTAGATAATAACTTAGAATTGTTTTGAGGGTTATGTTCTGCTATATTATCCCATTTAGTAGAGAAAAATTGATGAGCTAATTGTTCTTTACGTGTTGATTCTGCGCTTTGTTCTGGGGTTTTACGCGTGGCTGCGCCAGCAAAATGATAAAAATTAACATACGCACGCTTCATAAGATACCCCGCGTATTCACATTTAAGAAAGAAATCCCAATCTACAACGTGTGGAGAAGGGTACATAACATCCCAACCACCAACTGCTAAATAATCGTATTTATTCATCATAAATGGTAAAGTTGAACCATTTAATTCTGCTTGTTTATATTGTGTATCTTCAAATTCCCAATATTGCTCTAAATCAAATTCTTCAGGTGATTTACCCAAATCTTTAATTATAAATTGAGGGAACATTGAAGGGTTGGGTTCAATTTGGTTCGCTGATACTACAACGCCTTGTTGTTTAAATGGTGTTAATTTCTCGTCCCAATTACGCGGGAATACGTTGTCATCATTAACTACTAAAATAAAGTCATGTGTTGCGTTGTAAACACCCCAATTCGTTGCTATAGGCAAACCTTGATTATCACCCAAATCTAATACTACAACATTAGGATATTTATCTAAAACTGGTTGGTTTAGTTCTAAAAAACCATCTACAACAACAATAATTTCATTATCATTGACTTGACCTTCAAATGCTGATTTAAGACATAAATCTAGATATTCCGGTTCCTTATAAGTAGGAATAATTACACTAAAACTCATACCTTGCTCCAATCAACCACCGGACTTAAATATTCGGTTTCTACGTGAGTTAAACAACCAGGAATACTAGAAACTAAATTACTACCTTCCTGCCATAAACGAGTAAATTTATTATGATCATCTGTAAAACCACGATCTAAATCACAATATGCTTTATGGATATTTAAATGTTTCTTAAATGTATTAAATTTACAAGCATAAGTATTTGTAGTTGATGGAGTAGTTCTCCAGTGAGTACTTTTAGTTACTAAAATTGTACTTTGAAGATTTTCATACATAGGTAGAAAATACTTATCAGAATGATCATATAATGTAAGATAATCAACATTCATTTGATCAAACCCTTCTAACATTATTTTTACCCAATTAGAAGTATGTATATAATCATCTTCTAAAAAATATATAATATCATCTTCTGGGATATCTTGTTTTGCTACGTGATTAACTACATTAAGAAAACTTTTAGCGTCATCACCTCCTTTTAATTTAACTATATCATTATATCTATTATTATATTTGTTAATAAAATGATCCTCATCAGGTTCACCATCAAACATAATAGTAAGTTTTACATCTTTTTTATGTTTACTTAGGGTTTTAATTAAATTTTGAAAACATTTTTCACGTGAAAACCATTCTGGTCTACTTTTTCCTACTGAATTGGAGGAAAAATTACAATGTCTTTGATAAATGTGTATCATGATAAAAATTTAATATATTCTTGTCCAAAATTGTCAATAACGAATTGTTCATCTTCTCCTGTGGTAGAATGCATATCAGTTCTTCGTTTAAACTCATCTGCATCCCTTTCTCTTTCATAAAACCATTTATTATACTCTGCATGGTCTGGGTTATTAAAATTATATTCAGATATGTCTACTACAAATCCAGGAGTTATTTTAACTGAACGATAACCTGAAGATATATAATGGGTGTTTAGTTTATCTCCAACAAAAGTATGAGGCCAATTAGAAAATGCTTCATGCCATAAATCAAATTTATCTAATCTAAAAGCAGCAAAGAAAATTGTATCATAAATTTCTAAATCATTAAATGATTCTCTAGAGTCAAAATATGGGTCAAATGTTTTTTCCATTGAAAAAAATCCAGGTTTTCTTTCACGTTGTAAACCTAATGATGCAATTTTAGGATCTGTATCAAATATTTCTAGACATTGATCAAACCAATCAGGTTTTGATGGAGAAAACCAACCATCATTATCTAATAATAAAATATGAGTAAAATCTTCTGGTTGGAAATATTCTGTAAGCAACATCCAAGCTCCACCTACTCTTAGATTTTCTTCTGGGAAGATAAGGCCTAAATCATATTTTTCTTGGTTTTCTTCTAACCATTCTCTAGTTCCATCAGTAGAACCATTATCACAAACTATAACAGTACTACCTTCAGGTCTTACTTTATTAAGTAGTTCAATAGTACCTTGTGTATAAGATTGCCTTTGATATGCAACTATAAAAATTAATAATTTATTTTCCATATACTACTCCGGCTTTATTATAAATGCCTTCAATTAAGGTAATAACATTATATGTTTGAGCCAAATTAAAATCTTTTAAATTTTTATAAACATCAGGATGGTTAGGACACGAACCTTGATAAGAACCATATGAATTAGGTTGATTTACTTGGTCATATTTTTTACTAATTCTATCATATTCTTGTTTAAATCCATGACTTAAAAAATTAGCAGACTCAATTATATTTAAAGCTTTACCTCCTATTTTTATATAACCATTTGATCCTAACAATGAAATAGAACTTTCAATATTATGTGGTTCTGTAGCTATTGTAGATTCAATAGTACCACCAAATTCACCATAATCAACTAAGGAATATACTGTATCTTCAATTACTCCATCTTTATGTTTAGTAGTATATAATTTAGTAGCAAGTACTTCTTTAGGGGCTCCAAGTAAATGTTGTAATATATCTAAATAATGAATCCCAGTTTCATATAAAATACCTCCACCTACTTCTGGTTCACCTCTCCATCCTGAGAAGTATTCAAGTGGGCGTTGCCATCTTTGGGTAAAACTAAAACCTCTAATTTCCCCTAATAATTTATTTTCAAGTACTTCTTTTAATAAATGTACTGTTGGGTTTAATCTAACTTGTAATACACAATAAGCAGTTTGTTTATTTTTTTCAGCATGTTTTTGAATATCCTTTACATCTTTAATATTAAATGCTACAGGTTTTTCAATTAATACATCACATTTATTAGATAACGCAAATTTAGCCTGTTCTTTATGTAAAACATTTGGGGTAGCAATAACAATAAAATTAACATCCTCGTTTTTAATCATTTTTTGATAATCAGTATAATGTGATACATTATACCTTTTACCTAAACTTTTAGCTAATGTAGGTTGTATATCACAAACTGAGATTAGTTCAAATTCTTCATTAGCTTCTATTGCTTCTATATGTCTTGGAAATATACCTCCGCAACCAATAATTCCTACTTTATACTTCATCTGTTTGTGATTTTTCTAATTCAACTAATTCTTTTTGAAGGTCAGATTTAATTTCCATAAGTTTATCATATTCTTCTTCAATATCTAATCTATTAGGATTCGATGGGTGATAATTCCAAACTTCTTCTATTACTGTATTAACAGCCAGAATATCTTCCATTAGTTCTCTCTTTTTGTTCATACTTTTTTGGGTTTAAAATAATTTTCATTGATAAATTTAGCTTTAGCTTCTGCTATAGGACAATCTCCAGTTATTCCTAATCTTTTAATTGCTGGCTGATCATAAACTACATAAGGATAATGACCATCTTTAGGACCTCTAAGCCCTAGTTCTGATTTAATTCCTGTCATATGAAGTTTCATTTGACTGTAAGCCATTAAGCAAAGAGGTTCTGCTAATCTAAAATTAAAACCTAAGTATTCATGATAATATTTACTAGTTTGACCTTGATTACAAATTGCTCTAATTTTAGAAGCATCTAATTTAGAATTTTTGGGAACACAAATCATTCCACCTTCAAAAGTATTTATATTTTTTGTTTTTTGGAATGAAAAAGTACCTACATCTGAAAGCATTCCTGCTAATTTACCATTTTGTTCTGCTCCAAATGATTGTGATGTATCTTCAATTACTACTAAATTATGTTTTTTAGCAATTTGGTTAATTTTATCCATTTCACATACTTGACCATATAAATGGACAGGCATAATAGCTTTTGTTTTAGATGTAATAGCTGCTTCAATTAAATCAGCATTAATTAAATAATCTTCTTCATTAATATCTACAAATACAGGTTTTGCACCTGCTACAATAATAGACGTTACAGTAGAAATAAATGTAAATGGAGTTGTTATAACTTCATCATCAGCTTTTAAATCCATAGACCATAAAGCCGCTATTATAGCACTACTTCCATTATTAACTGCAATACAGTCTTCTAAGTCAAAGCGATCTTTAACATAATCTTCAAAAATATTTCTAATTACTACAGGCATTATTTTAATGTTTTTTGGTACCAACTAATAGTTTCTCCTAAACCACGTATATAGTCAGTAAGTTGATAATTAATAAGTGATTTAATTTTTTTATTGCTAGCTATATGACATTCTACATCAGCTTTTCTAGCTGGCTTGTAGATTATATCTTTTACTTTATAGTCCATTCCTTTCATAATAGTACAAATATCTTCTACAACTTCTTTAATAGTAATTTGACCATCTGTAGATATATTTACTGATTCTTTAGGAGATAATTTATCATAAACTTTTATAATAGCATCTACAGTATCATGTACATAAATAAAATCCCTACTTTGCAATCCATCACCCCAAATTTCTGGTGATTGACCATTAATTAAGTTAAACATAGTAACAGGAATTACAGCAGCCAAGGGTGGTTTTGAATTTTGTCTAGGACCATAATTATTAAATGGTCTAACTATAAAAGCATCTAACCCAAAACTATCAACCCAAGATTCTAATGCCTTGTCAGCACCTACTTTTCCAGCAGCATATGTTGTTTTTGGATTTAAAGGATGATCTTCATCCATAGGTTCATAAACAGCACTACCAAATACCTCTGAGGTAGAGAAATGGACTAATGTTTTAAATTGATTTTTACGTTGCAATTCTAAAAGATTAACAATAATATTTGTATTACAATGAAACCCATTAGAAGGATTCATAAATGTATAATTAATTGGTTTTGTGGCACAATTAAAAACTATATCAATGTCGTGTTTATTAAATATATATTCTAAAGAAGTATAGATTTCACAATCATCCTTATAAAGGATAACTCCTTTTTTAAAAGCATCTTTTAAATTATCTTCATCTCCAAGAAACATATTATCTATTACAATTACCTGTTTTGCTTGTTCTGTAAGTAATCTATCAACTAAATGACTACCTATAAATCCAGCTCCACCTGTAACTAAGATTGTACTATTTTTTATTTTAGGTCTATTTTTCATTTTCTTTTATTAATATATTTAACACCTGGTCTTATGTTTTTATTAACAAATGTTAAAGCTCCAATTATTGCTTTATTGCCTATAGTGCAGCCCATTTGTATTATACTATTAGGACCTATATAAACTCCATTACCTATTTTTGTTGATTTTCTTTGGATTGGTTTTTTACCTAATGAAGTAGCAAATTTTACTGTATGATGAGTATAAATTTGAGCACCAGCTGAAACATGGACATGGTCTCCTATTTCTAAACCACCACTTCCATCTAATACAACATTAGGACCTATCCAACAATGTTTTCCTACTTTTACATCACCTAAAATTAATACATTATCATATACAGAAGTACCTTCACCAAAACCTTCTTTTTCAGCTCGTTCCCATCTGTCATTCATATAATCCCCTAAAGATAAACTTCTATTATGATTTATTTTTTTATCATAGTAAAGTTTATTATAGAATTTTTTAAAAATAAGTTTCAGTAAAGACATATTTAGAAATAGTTTTTATGATTTTTCTAGTATTAACTCCTTTATAACAAGGTAAAGTTATAGTATTTTCTTCTAAGAATTTAGAATTAGGTTGAACATTATTATATTTTGCTTTATAATAAGAGGTATTACTTAAACAATAAGTACCTATAGTAGATTCTACACCCTTAGTTTTTAAGTATTGAATTAACCCATCACGATTTATTTTTGAAGGAACTGTAAATACAACTGATTGTACATTATGAAATGCTGGGTAAGTAGTTAAGTGAGGGATAAAACCTAATTCAGATAAAGCTTCTGTGTATTTGTGTTTAATTTTACTTCTTATTTGAATATTTTTATCTAATTTTTTTAAACCTTCAATACCCATTATAGCTTGCATTTCATTCATTCTATAATTAAACCCAGAGGTAATAAATTGAAATCTATTTTCTTTAAAGATAGCTCCGTGATTAAGTTTAACTTCAATTTCATCAGCATATGAAGGATTATTAGTAGTAATAGCTCCACCTTCACCTGTTGTAAGTAATTTACGAGGATGAAAACTGAAGCAAGTTAAATCTGCTATGTTTCCATTTTTATTTCCATATTCACTACTACCTAAGGCACAGGCAGCATCTTCAATAAGAGGGATGTTATGTTTTTTACAGATAGCACTAATTTCATGAATATTTGAGGGATTACCTAAAGCATCTACAAATATAACAGCTTTTGTTTTAGAAGATATTTTTTTCTCTAAATCTTCAGGTAACATATTGTAAGTTTTTAAATCTACATCAGCAAAAATTGGAATTGCCCCAATATTTTCAACTACATTAGCTGTAGCAGGAAAAGAAAAATCTGAAACTATAACTTCATCATCTGATTTTATCTTAAGTATTTCTAAACATAAAGCTAGTGCTGTTGTAGCTGATGTAGTAAGAGAAACATTATTACATTTTAAATACTCTCTTAAATCATTTTTAAACTGGTCTACATATTTTCCTTTGGTAAACATTCCAGTTCTAAAGACTTCTTTAAATTGTCGCCTAACATCTCTATAACGAATATATGGTTTGATGAGTCTTAACATATAATATCTATAAATTGATTTGTTATGGCTTTTGGGGAATAAAATTCTTCCATCCACTGTCCTATACCCATTATATATTCTAAAAGTAAATCCGGAGTTAGACCTTTTATATAAGTTGATAGATCATTATACAATTCTCGTTGTGTAACTCCAAGGGAAACTAAAGGTATTTCAGGTTTTCCAGTTAAATATTGGATTGAGTCACTTATATTATTTACTGTGCTAAATGTAAGGTTACCAGCAACTACACTTTCTAAAGTAGATACACCATATCCCCCTACATTAGGATTAAATTGATCTATATAAAATATAGATTTTTTCTTTTCTTTAATAACTTGAGAGTGAGATAAATTTTGAAGCACTTTAAATTGAAATTCATTAGGATCTAAATCTAAAGCTGCTACCGATTCATTAATTTGCTGTGTGCCCTTAGTATTAACATTTGAAGGAATGTGTAATATAGTCCAAGGTTTTTTATTTAATTTAATTTTAAAATCTGAGATGAATTGGTCATAATTAAAATTAAAATTTTGATAAATATGAATAGGGGTATCATTCTCTTCTTTATTTGATAATCTAAATAAATCTATTCCATATAAAGATTTATGGAGTCTATGTTTTTGAGGATGTGAATTATAATAACTTGCATTGTTTCTATAATTAGAACCTGCATGCCAAACTAGTATTTTAGAATCTAGTTCAATAATATCTAAACCAGTTAATGTTTTAAATTGATCTAACATCCAATAAGTAGTTCCTAAATGGCTATTTTCCTCTCCAAAAATTATATAATCACTATCTTTAATATAGTCAATAATTTCTTTAATTTGAGTTGGGTTACAACTTAATACATCATAATCATGTTGAAGATAGTAATTAAATATATGTTTTTTTAAACATATAGATTTACATTCTATATCTGATGATTGGTTCAATAAATTAGAATATTCAGTAAGAACATTAGCATAATCTATTTCTGCTAAAAAACTTATCTTCATGATGAATGCTTTTGTTTATAACTTTCAAATGTTTTCATTAGATGTTGTTCAACTTCATAAGGAACAGCTTTATAGTAATTTCCCTCAGATAATTCTACAAAATTAGTTCCTACATTTTTAATAGTGTTTAATGCACTTATCATAAGTTGTTGTTCTGTATTCTGAATACGTAAATGAATATCCAATAAAGTATCATCTTGGTATATTTTAATAATAGATTTTTCTATAAATAATCCTCTATCTATTTTTCCATCTATTAAGTGAGTTGTTACTCCTTGTGGGATATCATCTATAATAGCCCATTTTATATTATCTAGACCTCTATTTTGAGGTAATATTCCAGGATGCATGTTAAGAACCCCAGTTTTAAACCCATTAATTATTATAGGTTTTAATATCCTAGCACCTAAAATAATTCCTAAATCTAAATCATATTGCTTAATTAAGTCTAAAGCTTCTTGAGAATTATGAGGTACTACGTGATAATCTATTGAATAAGATTCAGCAATTTTTTCAGGATGGGTTAAATATAAATCTTTTGGAGATATTCTAATTTTAGATTTAGGAAAATTTAATGGAACAGGATCAGCAGCTAAAATTACATCAGGTGTAAAACCATTAACTACTAAATTATGTATTCCTTCTTGAGTTTTCCAATGGGGAAAATTATATGCAAAAACTCCTATTTTCATTCACTTACAGCTTTACCTTTCATTTTTTCCCAATCACGTTCAGGTCTAACTTCAAGATTAGTTTTCCAACCTGCTTCTAAAGTATGCATTGGTGTACCTAATTCTTTACCTAATGTAATTAAAGCATTTACATCTTTAGGAAAACACACACCACCATATCCTAATTTACCATCAGGTCCTGGAACGTGTAAATGACTGTCTCCAATTCTACTATCACAAACAAAACCATATAAAGCATCATCCCAATTAGTACCTAAAGCATCACTTATACGTTTAAATTCATTCATAATAGATACTTTAGTAGCAAAGAAAGAATTATTCATGTATTTAGTTAATTCAGCAGTAGTAGCATCTGTATGAATATAATGACGATTCATAAAACGTTCAGCAAATAACTTTTCTACTTTTTGAGTTAAATTTTCTTCTCCTCCAAAAATAATTCGAGCTTGAGTTAATGTATCCAATTTAGCAGTTCTTTGAGTTAAAAACTCAGGGCAAAATATAATATTAAGATGTGGATACTGTTCTTGTAATTTTACTGTTGTGCCAGGTAAAACAGTAGATTTAATTATATAAATAGGACCTTTTTTAGCATGATTAAATACATTTTCAATATAATAACTATCCTGTGAACCATCTTTCTTCATTGGTGTAGGAACACAAACAAAAATAAAATCACAATCATGTACCTCCTCTAAAGTATGCATGCTTTTTAAAGGATCAACATCAAATATTCTAACTTCAGCTGTAGGGCCAAAAGCAAATGCTTGTGATTCACCTACAAACCCATTACCTAATACTCCAACCTTTTTCATTGGTTTTCTTCTTCTTTCAATTATATCTCTCATAACTTTTCTAAATTGTTAATGTAATTTAATAATCTATCTTGGGGTTGCCAATCTAATCTTTCAATAGCATCATTGTTTTCTCTAAGTGTTTTTCTGTAGTTACCTGATTGATCTGGGAGGTAAGTACAAGTAGTGTTAAATTTGTCTTTAAACATTTGATATACCTCATTAAGAGAATAATTACAACCTGTACCTAATTCCCAAGCATCTTCATGTTTAATTGATTTCATTCCTACTCTCCATAAACCATCTACAATATCATCTACATGAGTAAAATCTCTTCGTTGTTCCCCATCACCTACAATTGTAATAGGTTCATTATCTCTTATTTGTCTTCTCCAAATTCCAATAACTGCAGCCCAGTCACCATCAATTACCTCTTTAGGACCATAAACATTATAAAATCTTACAATTTCAATATTCATTCCATATGTTTTTCTATACATTTTACAAACTTCTTCACCAAGATATTTATATGCTGCGTAAGGAGATTGATATGGGTCATGATGTTTAGATGAAGAACCAGCATACACTAATTTCGCATTAGTAGTTCTTGCAAATTCACACATTTCTTGTGTACCTATTGTATTAGCTGAAAATGTAGCTGAAGGATTATTAAATGATGGTTGTATTCTAGATAACCCAGCAAGGTGGTAAATTAAATCATAATTTTGAGGTAAATTTGATTGGGATCTTTTTTCTTCAACTTTACCTACAATATATTTACATCCTTTTTGATGATTTTTTTTACTTCCAGTAGAATAATCATCTAAAGAATGTACTTTATGTCCTTCCTCTAGTAACCTTTTTATTAAGTTAGCCCCAATAAAACCAGCCCCTCCTGTAACTAATATTCTCATAATATTTTAATTTTACCTCTTAATATATCCCAAAACATCATCCAATCTGAAAGTTTAGCTTTAACAGGATCTTTAAATGCTGCTGGTTCATTTTTTTCAAATAAATAATGGCCAGTCCAAGCAAATGGGTAAATTATAAATGGGATTATAGGAATTAAATACCATAACCAATGATAAAATATTAAAAAGGTAATTATTAAAGTTACCCATTGACCTAAAAAATGTATTCTAATACAATTTTTGTTTTGATGTAATGTAAGGTACATCTTATAATAGTCTTTTAGTTTCATTAGAGTGTTTCGTAGTAAGAATTTTGTTTTTCTTGTCGTTTTATATCTTTAGGATGTAATAAACACCATTCTTGGATTGGAGGTAAATCCGCATGAGTTTTATATCCAGTTAATATTTCATGTACTTTGTTTACCCATTTTATTTCTGCGTTATTTCTGTATATTCTCCATTGATAATCCGGGAAATTTACCCAACCCTTATTATTAACCATCCAACCCCATTTATTAATATGTTCTTGAGTTAAACCTGAAACTGTGTTGATTCTAGGTACCCTAAGTACATCTACATCATTAGCTTCTAAAAGTTGAGGTATAGCAGCCAAAATATACTCATTTACCATTTCATCAGCATCAATCTGATAAATGTAATCACCATTACATAGACTTGTAAGATGATTTTTCATATTGGCAAAATGCCCATCAAATTTATAAGGATGCCAAATAAAATCGGGATATGTAACTACTGAGTGGGCTCTTAAATAATCTTCTACTGCTTTAGATCCGTTTTTAGAATCATATAATATTACAATTTCATCTTCTTCTCTTTTATTTTCAATTAAAAAAGGAAGTAGTTTTTGAATCTCATTTGATTCATTACAAACTGTAATTGCAAAGGAAATTTTCATGATTTTTCAAATACTCCAATATAATCCATAGCTTCTATAAAATCAGTTTCTTCAAAGTGTTTAATGGTTTTCATATTCATTTTCCACTTAAAATCTTTACCTTTAGCTTTAAATTTTTCTGATTCTTCTTTATCCATTAAAGTAGCTTTTACAGCTGCCCATCTCCAATTTTCTCCATTTGGACCATCAGCAAATACCATTCCTTTTTCTTTAATATTAATAGTATTAGGTATCCAAATTAATCCTGTTTCTGGATCTTCCCAAGAAATATCTTTATATAATTCTGGGAGTGTGACTAGTTGTTCTTTATGGAATTCTGAATCTTTTTTCATTAGACTATTAGTCCAAAATCCACAAGACAAGCTTAAATAATTTGTAATTTTATCGTTAATTTCAGTTTTATAACATAAATCCCCTCCTGATTTAGGGCAATCTATTATTTGATCATAATTCATAGTTACTTCTTTTTAGGTAATTTTAATTTTGGTAAGTTCATCTTAGGCATATTTAAAGGAACTTCTTTAGGTAATTTATCAAGATATTCACTTAATAGCCCATCAAACTTAGTATGCATTGCTTCCCAACTAAATTTTGTTTTACTTAAATGAGCTTGACGTTTACCTAGTTCTTGATATTTTTTATAATTTTCAAATGTGTCAACAAATGCTTTACCAACTTCGGGATGAGCAGGTGAGAACCATTTAGAATCTTCAAGAATCATTTTTGGTACAGCTGCACTTTTATGGACATTAGTTAATGATCCTTTTAACATAACATTAAATTCAGGATTTAAAAAATCCATATGGCCACTATACCCACTTACAATAATTGGTTTTTTACTTAAACTAAACTCAAGTAGAGGGCGTCCAAAACCTTCACCTTTAGTTAAACTAACCATAGTTTTTACTTTAGGATGATTATAAAGTAAATTCATTTCAACATCTGAAAGTTCACCATGTAACAAATATATATTAGGAAGGTTTTTAGATGCAACTGAACTTTTCAATTGGGTAATTTTTTTAAGGATTTGATCTCTATCTACATAAGATGCTCCCGCACTTGAAGTTTTTAAAATTAATGCAGGTTTATTTTTTTTATTTTTAAAAGTTTCATAAAAAGCTTTAATTAATAACCCTATATTTTTTCTATCTTCACCCATATTACCTTGCATCCAATGTCCTACTGAAAGATAGGCATAAGATTCTGGAATTTCATTTATATCTGAAATTAGGGGGGTAGCTTGCTTAGTATAAATTTGTTTATCTGTTAATGGGAAATAAGTAGATAAATCAGCTCCTTCAAATAACACTTCAAGTGGTCTTGTTATTTTAACTATACCTACTTTTTGTTTAGTTTTTTCATGGATTTTATCAAATTGAGAATCTAAAAATACTTTTTTAGAGTGCTCTGAGGATACAAAATTTAAATCCATTCTTTCCATACCTTCAACCCAAGTAGGATCTACCGCTGTAGTTTCCATCCCAGCAGTAAAACCTATATTAAATCTTCCAACAGGTTGGAATTCATTAGGTACTGTAATTTGAGACCAAACATCAGGTTTAGGCATTTTACCTTGCTGCCATTCTAAAGGTGCAATATAATCTAATAAAAATTTCCATTGTGAATGATCTTCACAAAATCCAAAAGGAGTAGTACCCCATCTTTGAGAAAGTAATTTAACATCATATTTATCACTCTTAATAATAGATTTAATTAAATCACGACTACGAGCTCCATAACCAGAGTATGTGTCAAAAGGGGAGGATATAATGAATAGTGGTTTTTTCATTCTTAATATGTATTCTTTAATTTAATATAACAATTTATGGGGTACTCTATCTTCTTTAACTTCATTAGTATTAATAAATTCATAATTTGGACGAGGTTTCCAACTTTTAAATAACTTATCAACGCTATCCATTACTCTTTTTGCCATTTTAGGAGAAGTAAATCCAGCTTCTTCACTATGAGCCCAATCATAACCTTCTTTTCCTATTTTTTCTCTTTCTTCACGAGTCATATTATATAATGAAGTAATATGAGTTACAGCATCTAAGGGATTACATCTATCATCCCAAATATATGGAGTTTGAGGTGAACCTACTAAGGAAAGATTACTTGGGTATACGGGAAATGCCCAATTACCACATTTTGTATATTTACCTGTATGGTTAGATGGGAAATCAGAATCAAAATCAATCCAATTTCCATCCTCATCTTCAAATCTCATTTGATCTTGCATCCCACCAGTAACATTAGCAATAATTGGGGTACCAGTTAATAAAGCTTCTGTTAATGATAATCCCCAACCTTCAGCAGATGATAATAAAATTTGAGCATCAGCTAAATTATATAAAGAATTCATTTGTTGAGTAGACAATTTTTGAGTAGAAAATTGAACAGTAGCATTATCTTGCCCAAAAATATAATTATGAACCGCTTGTAGATCTGTTCCATGTTCACTAATAAGTTCAGTATGAAGAATAAATAAACATTTATCTGCTTTTTCTTTAGGTAAAGTATCAAGGAAATATTTCCAAGCTAATAAAGCGTCTGGAATTGATTTGCGGCGAATATTTCTTGAATTGAAAAATAAAATAAAATCTTTTTCTTTACCTTTAGTAGCTTCATTTCTAAACTTTATAAATTCTTCAGAAGTTTTATCTAAAGGAAAGAACATTTTAGGATTTAAACCATGAGGGACATAATCAATAATTTTATTTTTTGCTTTTTCCCCTAATACCATTTTATTGATATTAACTGTTTGTTTTGAAATCCCTAATAATGCATCACAAGATTCATAAAATGCTTTATTATACATTGGTGCAGGTAGATCATCCCAAATATTTAAATAAATAATAGGAGTTTTTTTTCTAATTTCATTCTCAATTGCAAATAACCAATCAAAATAACGTGGATCTGTAATTATAAAAACAGCATCTATTTTTTCTTCTTTAATTACGTGTCTTAAAACATCAGGATTACCATACCCATTAAATGGAATTATAAAACAGGAAGCATCTTCAATACCTATTTCTTTATTAGTTTCTTGACTTAAATCAAACTTTTTACCTACATCAGGATGGTTGATTGCTGAGCCTAAATTTACCCAATTATAATGGTGTGCAGTTTGGATTACAATTTCTTTTCCTATATGCCCTACACCTGATGGGAGACGAATATCGTCTGTGATCAACAAAATATTTTTCCGTTGATCCTTTGGTAAATAACCTTCTTTCATTTTTTAAAGTTCTAAATCGTTGTGGTTTGTAAGTTGTTTTCTAAAATCTTCATCTGTAAGATACAAATGAATAGCTCGATCAGCAAGTTTTTGGAACGAAAATTTTCTTCGAACACACTCGATTTTAAAAGATTCAAACAAATCCTTTTTGATTTTAACACTTGTTAGTGTCATATCTTTATTAGCCATAACATATTTAATTTATATTTGAATATACGTATATAATTATCCTTCAAAAGTCGCACTACATAAGTGAGTTTTGTAATAAGGACACCATTTACAATTATTATTTATTTTATAAGGCATTGGTTTTTGATTATAGCCTTCTTGGGTGAAACAATTATCTAAAAATTTATTTAGACTTTCAGTTGCTCTATTTATTGAAGTTTTCCCTGAGGGAGGTCTGAATTGTTGGACGCGTTTAATAGCAAAATCTTGAGATTCCCATAATTTACGTCTTACAATAAAGAATTCAATATCAATATTACTAATAGGAATATTATATTGTTGAGCAAAGAATTTTTTATATAAAACTAACTGATATTGTTTAGATTTATCTTTTCTTTCTCTAGGACCCCAACCTTTAGTTGAAGTTTTTATATCGATTATAACGAATTTTTCTGTATCTTCATGGTATAACACAACATCTAAATAACCCATGTATTTAACGCGTGATAAACGCGGATTTGGGGCTATTACAATAGGAACTTCACAACCTACTAATGACCATCCCCGTTTAGAAAAATATTTACCTCTATTTTTTTTAATATATTCTATAATAGCAACACCATCATCAAAAAATTCTCTAAGTTGTTCTGGAGATGAAAAATGTTCTTTATTATTTGTTTGATAAGCCTCAGCATAACAATTTCTTAAACGCTCTTCAAAATCATCTACTAAATTAATTCTATCAGCTTCAGCAGCACTTTTTTCATACATTACATCAAGATACATTTGAAGTGTTTCGTGTAATGCAGTACCAAATGTCATATGAATACTTTGTTCACGAACTTTATGACCATCTCTATATTGTAATGCCCATTTTTTAGGACATTGAGTATACATAGATAATTGTGAATAAGAAATATTCTTCTCAAACGCAAAATTAACTGGTTCAGGAGGGTTATTTCTTATCTCTGTAACTATTTTGGGCAGTTTTTTCTTCTTAGCCAAATCTAATTATTTAAGTCGTAAATATACGAAATTTTTTTACGGTAACCAAATAAGTTACACATTTATTTCTCTTTTTATCCATTCAATTCTAGTACTATCTCCTTCATACTTATCTTTAAAATACGTTAATCTATTATTATAATAGTATATAGCTTCTTCGTAAGTAGTTATTTGATGATGTTGTAAAAATTCTAAATCATGAGAAACAAACCATCCAAAAGAATTAGAAAAATAAATACTACATACAGATAGATACTCAGGATTCCAATCAAACATTTTCCATTGATTACAATTTGGATCTAAAGGTGATCCTTTTTCAAATAAAATAGCATAATCATCTCTTACATCATATAAATTTAAACCTACTTCTAGAAAAGCAAACCCAAACTGGTTTTGTATGTCTTGACCTACTTTATATTCTTCTAAAGCATGATCTACTTTTTTATCTAAGCTAGGGAGTTTACCATATTTAGAGTAAATTTTCATTAAAGTTTTACTTGAAGCAATACCTACACTACTTCCAGCAATTTTTCTGTAATTATTCCATTCATGGGGTTCTCTAACAAACATACAAAGATAACCGCAATCATTATATGAATTATGTTTATTAACTAAATAAGTATCCCAATTGTCTTGAACAAAGAAATAATCATCTTCATTAAAAACATAGTAATCATAATCACTTTTATGTTTAGAAAAACAATCAGACCAAGCTCCATAGCTAATACCTATATTTTCTCTAATATTAATTTCTACTTCTGTACCTTGAATTTGTTTAGGAGTTATAGAAATTATTTCAGATAAATAAGAGTAGTGTTCTGGGATTAGATTGAAATTAAATATAATCTTGGATAGGGTATGTTTTTTTGTTTGAAGAAGTTCAATTTGTTTTTTTAAAAAGTACAATCTATCTTCTTTATATGCAGGAGATTCCATACGTCTTTCTCCTAACCAAAAACTAGTAATAAAACAAACTTTATTATCCATAAGTCATTGATTTAGTTGATATCCATTCCATTTGTAAATATTTTCTTTCTCTAACTATTTTACTTTTTTGGGTATAGTAAAAACCTAATTTTTTATATAATTCTTTTGCAAAGTTATCTTCAAAAACCCATAATGAAGCATATTCTTTGTCTTCAAGATAAGTCTCATAAGCCTGTTTTGCATAACCAAATCTTCTATAATTAGGGTGTATATCACAACCAACTTCATCACCATTAGTTCTAAAATAGCCTACAGCATCCATACGTGTCTCTATAATATACCATTTAGGTTTAGTACATTCAAACCAAATTCTACACTCTGGAAGGGTAAATGTTGAATCGTTCTCTAAGTTATTTCTTGTAGAATCATCATTTCTAATTTCTAGTAAAAAAGGTAAATTATTTTCAGTTAAAGGTACTAAATTCATTATATAAATTTTGAAATAATTATATCGTGGATGATTTGTGCATTATCTAATTGATCATTCCATAACATGCCTCCAGATGAATCTCTTTCATATTGAGAATTTCCCTTCCATTTAGGAATATATTTAACTATGTGTAAATCATCTTCAAATGCTTCTTCTTTTCGTTCAGTAAGAAAAATACTTCTATCTGGGAGTGATTTAAATCTATCAATAATTTGTTTTCTTTCCCAATTACCATGAGCATTAAATAATTCAGAAGAAGACCAAATAAATATTTTTTCTGTTGATTTAACTCTATTTACTCTTCTAATCCATTTTTCTTTAAATGTTGATAAAGGAATTATTTGGTCTTTAAATTCTACGTAATGGTAGATATTATCTTTAAAAGTAAGTTTAGATCTTGGGTGGGTATGTATCCAATGAATTTCTAAATCTAAATGATGACTAATAGGATAATTATCAGGTATATCAGCTTTATCATTAATAACCCTAACATTTCCACAACTATTTTTAAAATTTATGTTGCCTTTACTTTCTCCAAATACCATTTCAGTATTTAAATAAGTTTCATTGTGTTCACAAAACCTTAAATATTCTAAATCATCTAAAATTAAATTACCAATAGTAGGAGAATTATAAGAAGAATTAAATTTTTCATAAGTTCTCCAACCTAAACACGAATTTGATATTATAGAAAAATTATTTAAAGGTCCTTTATCAAAATTAAAAGGATAAGATGTGGTTTGAGAACCTAAAGTAATTTCTAAATAAGGGGATTTTAAAAAAGGTAAAACTACTGAAGATACTAAGAATGAATAATCAGTAAAAGATAAATTATTATGAGACATTATGTAAATTTCTCCTTCTAAATTCTTATCTTTAAGAATTACTTGAAGTGGAGTGTTTACCTCTTGTTTAGCAGTATAATGAATTCTTCCTCCATATGTAGCTTGAGTAATTTCAATCATTTCCATGCAAAAAGAATATCATCTTCAATATTCGTTATAAAATTATTTTGTCTTAATTTATTTATTAATAAATTTGTTTCTTTAGATTCTAAATCTTTATGTAACTCAATAACTATTTTTTTAACTACATTTAATAGAAATTCATTACTTAAAGAATCTATTATATCATACTCTCCTCCTTCACAATCTATTTTTAAAAAATCAATAGTTTTAAGATTTTTATCTTTAGTATATTTTTCTAAATTTATAGAATTAACTTGGTAGAATTTATTTGATGGGTTTGTTGTACTATTTTTTACTGATGATTCTGGGTCTAAGTAAAATGTAATTGGTTTATCTGTTTTACTAACGGCACAATTATTACCTATTACATTAGGAAAATTTGAAATAATATTATCTTTTATAGAATTAAATTGTTGTAATCCAGGTTCAAAAGTATGGATTTGTTTAGCATTTTTACAAATAGCATAGTAAGAAAAAATTCCTATATTACCCCCTATATCAAATACTATATCATTATCTTTAATATAACAATTTTCATTTTCATAAACTTTATTTAAGAAGATTTCATATATTGGTAAAGATACTCCTCTTTCATCTTTTTGATCATATTGATATGATTCAAGAATACCAAATTTATCAATTTGTTTTATTGAGGGGCATCCATCTACACTTATATAAAGTTTTAAAAGTGTTTGATAATCTTCACTGTAAATGGTAAATTCTCTTTCTAAAGAATCTATATCAGCATAAAACCAATATTCTGTATTTTGGGTAACTGTAAGATTACTTCTCCATAAATTTAATCCTGTATACCCATCACTAACTGTAACTATTAAATTAGTAGGATCTGGGAGTAGAGAACGGAATACTAATCCTTTATGATTATTATAAAATTTAATAAATTCTACCATCCTTTTTTAATACAGTCTACAATATATTCTCTTTCTTCTTGGCTTACCCACCAACCAACAGGGATTGAAACTATACTTCTAATAATTTTATCTAATGTTGGAAGATGAGAACGATATTCAGTTACACAAGTATGTTTATCATTTCGTTCATGAACTTGAGATACTGTAATATTACACTCATCCATCCACTTATAAAAACCAGGACGATTTTCTACTAACATAGAATAAATCCAAGATGCAGAATCATGACCTGTTTTGCGTTCTAGAAGGGTTACACCCGGAGTATTTTGCAATTCTTTATCATAATAAGCAGCATTTGCTTTATGTTTAGAAACTATTTCGTCTAAATGTTTAAAGTTTTCAATTCCAACAGTAGCACAAACATCATTCATATGAAATTTAAATCCCCATTCTTCAATATCAGCTTCACAACGAAAATCTTTTCTATCTCCATCACGATCTATCCCATACCAACGAGCTAATTTACCTCTATCATGTAATTTCTTATGAGGTGAAAGTAATAAACCACCATCAATTGAAGTAATATGTTTAATTGCTTGTAATGAAAACATAGTTAAATTACCATGAGTACCAATAGGTTTACCTTTGTAACTTGAACCAAATGAATGAGCTCCATCTTCAATTATAGCAGGTTTGAAACCATACATTTGGTATGTTTTATCTTGAATTTGTTTTATTCGATCTAAATCAATAGGATACCCACCCCAATGAACTAAAATAATAACTTTAGTTTTAGGAGTAATTTTACGAGCTAAATCATCAAGATCCATATTTAATGTTTTTGGATCAATATCAACCCATTTTAATTTTAACCCATTAGCTAATACAGGCCAATTTGAAGCTGTACAAGTCATAGCAGTAGTTAAAACTTCATCATCTGAAGTTAATCCAGGCCATTGAAAATCAGGAGATTTTAATAAATGTAAGGCTAAATGAAGTGCTGATGTGCCTGCATTTACAGTCTGAATATAATCATGGTTAAAATGATTTTTTAATTGATTTTCAAACTCATTAACTTTAGGTCCTTGGCCAATATAACCGCTATTAAGAACTTTTGATACTTCTTCAGCAGCTGTAGGTGCCATAAAAACTTTAAATAAATCTATTTTTTTAGTCATCTTTGATAAAGTTATAATATTTAAAATCTTCTATATTATCTGGGTGGAGATGAATATGTCGGCTTAATTTATTATTTATTAGAATAGTAATATCTGATATTTCTTCTGGGGTCCCAAGAGGTTCTATAAACCAACGTAATTTTTTAAGATTTGGGAAATTTAAAACTCGAGAATTATTAATAATAACAGTTACATTGCAAGGTTTGTTTGATGATTCATTCCACCCTACAAATACAATTTGATTTATTTTTGAATCATAAACAGGAACAGCCCATTGCATATCTAGATCTAAAGCATGAAAATTAACTAACCTTATTTGATTGCCATTCTGAGTAAGAAGTTTATGGTCCTTAAATAAAACTTTATTATTATTTGCTGTATATATATCTTCGGTTCTTTTTTCAGTAGTTTTGATAGAAGCATTTTCTAATTCTTTTTTCATAGAATCACTAATATAATTAAATGCTCTTTCATCTAAGGAAGAAATTTTAGCAGCATGGAAACATCCTAATCCCCATTCAATATTAATTTCCCCATAACCATCAGGTTTTTTATATAATACAGCATCATAATCATCTAAAACCTTAGAATTATCATAAAATTCAGTAAAATCCTTATAATAAGCATCATATTCAGTCATATGGATTTTTTCGTAACCAAAAGTTTTAGCTAAGGAATATCCAGTAATTAATTGTTTATGTACTGGGAGATAGGTGTTCCCGGCTCCAAAAAAGATAGATTGAATATGTTTATTTTCAGGGTGAAACCATGGAGAGTTTTGATACTTCCATTCAGTTAATAATTCATTATCTTTATCATAGATTGCCCAATCTACTTTTTCTTGCACATCCGATGTAATAGGGGTATGACTTACAACCATAATATCAAAGTCATCTCTAATTGGTTGTAACCCTAAAACTAAATCAAGTAATATTTTTCTTTTTTCAGTATTAGGACAATGTGCTGTTATGCAAATTAAGTCTTTCACAGTTTATTTTTTCCATAAACCACGCTCTACTAATTGAGCAATAATACCATAATTTACAATATCTTGATAAGTATCTGTTAAAGGTTCGTTATTAATAACTTTATTATTAATTAATAGATTTTTCCACCTACTAATTTTATCACTTATTCTATACCAAAGTCCTGTAAGAGCAAAAGCCCTTTCTTCTTTAGTAGCAAGTAAAGTCCCAGCACTAATATTAGCCATGCCATAGTCCAGATGTTTTTTACTGAATAACTCCAATTGCTCTTCCACGACAGCCATATAGCCATTGTAAATATGAGGATATTCTTTTTTAATAATTTCACTTGCTTTAATATTAGAACTTAATTTTTTTTCCATTTTAAATAACTTGTTTTTTAACTAAATATTTTTCAATTGCATCTAATCTATCATCAGCATCAGCTAACATTTCAAGAGCTTCATTTGCATTTTTATAAAAATCATCTGTTGAATGATCTCCAATACCTGCTGGGTGGTTTTCTAGTAAGTCTAGAGTTAATAATGCTTTTGCTTTATCAGCTTCTGCTGCAGATTTAAGCATTTTTACTAAAGTACTCATAATTGGGCTTTTTGAATTAATTTATCAACTTCTTCTTCTTCAACTCCTAATTCCCAAAGGATACTTCTAACACTAACACCTAAAATATCAATATAATGATCAGCTTCACCTAAGGAGCATTCATAATAATCAGCAACATATTCAGCTAATTCTTGATAATTTTTTTTCTTTTCGTTTTTAGTATACTTTAACCAGACTTTTTTCTTTGGAATCATTTCTTTATATATGGAATAAATTTGTTTCTTACTTTGTGGATTAATTTTTTGAATATAATTTGCAATATCAATGTAATCTATATTCATAGATACATATCTATGTATCATGTAAGAATTAAACTTATCCCATGATTCTTCCGAAATTTCTGTAATAGGAGTTTTATTGACTGTTATCTCAGTCAACCACTCGAAGAGGTTTTTCGGGCTGGTCATCTCTTAATTCTTTTGGTAGGGTTGCTTGTAAAATCTCTCCACTAACAGAATCATAAAAAATGGGAATAGGCATCATAGCGTCTTCATCTGTTCCAGCTACAAATTTAGAAATTTTTCTAATAAGGAATCCTTGAGTCCAGATTTTGCCATTTTTGTGTTCTACAGACTCGGTATTATTCAAGTCAATGTTCATTTGAGGTTGTTTTGCCATCTTTCTAATTTTTGTTTTGTTTATAATCTAAAATAAAGCCAATTAATACTATTATATTCATACCTAAGCTGGCTAAGATCTCATGTATGTCTTCATAAATTGTTGTCATCAAATGAATATGACCAACCATCCAAAAAGGTACGGCTAAGTTTTGGCTAATCCAAATAATAGTAAATTTAAGGAAGTTCTTCATATTCTATATTTTCTATTGCTCTACAAAAATAAAGCATTCCATTTTTCTTTAAAACTGTATCGCAATTCCAAAGTAATTTAAGATCAGAAATACCCTTTGTAAATTTAGGTGTTTCAGGTAGGGTGCGAATTAATTTAAAATGTCTATCTCCAAAAATTAAAATTTGGTAATTCATGTTATTTTAACTCAATTAACTTCTGTATAAGTGCCATACAGTTTATTTCTTTATCAATGCGGAAGTTGGATTGGTAACTATATTCATTAATATAAATTGCAACCATTCCTTCACGACCACTTGCATATACATGAGCGTTATCATAAAGATAACGATAAAGCTCTTCAAAATCACTAACGTTTGCATTAGCAATAATTTGACGTATTTCACGCCATTTAGGTTTAGCATTACTTAATTCTTTAAGTATTGATGTCATATAATTAGATGACACTAATACTGATTTATCTATAACTAATTTATTATCCTGAGTTGATAGTTGAGCAGTATTAAGACATTTACGTAAATCTGGGTAAAATTGGTTGGTAATTGTTTTGATATCTTGTAATTCAAAACTAGTATTTTCTTCTTCTAAAATCCAAGCAATGTGTTTAGCAACATCACCTTTACTAGGTGGGATAACCTTAAGTACTTGACAACGCGATTGCAGTGGATCAATAATGCGTTCAACATAATTACACGTCATAATAAAACGTGTACTACGAGAAAATGTTTCAATTACATTTCGAAGTGAAGCTTGTGCCTGTATCGTAAGAAAATCCGCCTCGTCCAAGATAACCACTTTAAGTGGTTTGAATGAAGCACTGCTAGCAAACCCGGATACTTTATCTCTAATAGTTTCGATACCTCTTTCATCACTTGCGTTGATATAAAGGTGATCACAATTAAGGTTATTAACAATAAGTTTAGCCAAAGTCGTCTTACCTGTACCAGCGGGGCCATAGAAAATAAGATTTTGAATATCATTTTGGGAAATATATTGATTAATAGTTTTTTTAATATGCTCATTCCCAACATAATCATCTAATGTTTTAGAACGATATTTTTCAACTAATAATGTATGATCATTTCTTACCATAGCGTAAATATACGAATTTGCATTTATATTTCCAAATTAAACAATAAATAATAAATCAGCATGTCTAATATCAACTAACTTATACCCTAAACTATCTAAAAATTTAAAAATATACTGTCTACTTGTTAATGACCCAGGACCAAATTCACCTCTATTACAATGAATTTCACAACAAATAATGGGTAAACATTTTTTTATGGTATTTTCAGCTCCTCTTATTAAATGTTCCTCAGCACCTTCTACATCAATTTTTAATAAATCTACATCATCAAAATTAAAAGAATCTAAAGTAGTAACTTGTTCTGTTACCCCTCCATGTCCTATAATACTACTAGCACCTGATTGTTCTCTAAGTTCAAAATTAACTGATGTGGTAGTATCATAAAGTCCTTTTTGGTGGACTCTAATATTAGGAATATTTTTTACATTAATACCTAAATGATGTCTAATATTAGAAGAAAGTTCAAATGCTTCTACATTTTTAAAATATTTAGAAAATCCTACAGATAAAAACCCATAATTAGCTCCTGCATCAATACATCTACGAAATGTGTTTTTATTATAAAAAGATAAAAGATAATCTAAAGTATCAGCTTGCCAAGTACATTTTCCTTCTATAGGATTATTTATAGCATATTCTACTAAAGCCCTATCTTTATCTTCTGGGAGATGAGACCAATTCATTTAATAATCTCCGTATATGTTAAATTTCTTAGGAGGTTCAACTTTAACTTCTACCTCTTCAGTACGTATAACATAAAGTTTTCCTTCTAAAGGAGCAAGTCTAAATTGAGCTTTTTGACCAGTTTTAGCAAACCATGCTTCTAAAGCTTCAGTAAGAGACTTATGGACAACTTTGTCCCCCTCTAGTGACCAACGATCACCAGGGGGAACTCTAGTTGCTATTAATTCTAGGAATTCTTGTTGTTCTTTCATTACATCATTCCATTCATCATTCCAGCCATAGGATCTGCTTCATCCTTTGTATCAGGATCATCAACTACAACACATTCAGTTAATAGAATAGTTCCAGCTACTGAAGCTGCACTTTCAATTGCAGTACGAGTTACTTTAGTTGGATCAATAATTCCAGCTTTTCTTAAATTTTCAACTGTTTCAGTTTTTAAATTATAACCATGGAATTTATCTCCAATTCTGCTTTCAGAGATTTTCATACTAAGGATCTTAGCAGCTGCTAAGTCATAACCAGCATTAGTTAAGATTTGTTCAAATGGGCGACCACAAGCTTTATATACAAGTTGGGCACCAACATTATCTTGAGTAATAGCTTCACGAGCATAAATTAGAGCTGCTCCACCACCAGCAACAATACCTTCTTCGATTGCTGCTTTTGTTGCATTAAGAGCATCATCAACACGGTCTTTCTTTTCTCTCATTTCAGTTTCCGTATTCCCACCAACATGAATAATTGCTACTCCTCCAACAAATTTCGAAAGTCTTTCTTGGAGTTTTTCAACTTCAAATGGCGTTGTCGCTTGTTCAATTTGTTGCTGTAATTCTTCAATACGTGCCTCAATTCGTTCTGGGGTTCCTTTTCCATCTACGATTGTAGTTTGTTCTTTAGTTACAGTTGCAGTACGTGATTCACCGAACCAATCCCAAGAGAATTTTTTAAGATCCATACCTTTTTCCTTACTGAATACTTCTCCACCTGTTAGTGTAGCAATGTCTTCAAGAATAAGTTTACGACGATCTCCAAAATCAGGAGCTTTAACAGCACATACTGCTAATGTTCCACGCATCTTATTTACAACAAGTGTTGCAAGAGCTTCATTATCAATATCTTCAGCAATAATAAGAAGAGGACGACCAGTTCCAGATACACCTTCTAATACAGGAAGAAGATCTTTTACATTAGTAAAACGCTCATCAGCAATTAAAAGATAAGCTTTATCTAGTACAGCTGCCATTGTAGAATTATTAGTTACAAAATAGGGAGATTTAAAACCACGTTGGAATTGAATTCCTTCTACAGTTTCAAGATAAGTTTCTCCTGATTTTGATTCTTCAATAGTAACAACTCCTTCACGTCCTACTTTATTCATTGCAGTAGCTATAAGTTTACCTACTTCAGTATCATTATTAGCAGAAATAGTAGCTACTTGCTCTAATTGATTTTCTTCTGTAATATCTTGAGAAATATTACTACGAAGTTCTTCTACTACTTCTCCAACAGCTTTATCAATACCACGTTTAATTTCAACAGCATTATCTCCATTATTAAGATGAGATAGACCTGCTTTTACCATTTCACGGGCTAATAAAGTTGATGTAGTAGTACCATCACCGGCAACATCTGCAGTTTTTATAGCTGCTTGTTTTACCATTGAGCCTCCTGCTTCTTCTACATTATCACTTAAAGAAATACTTTTAGCAACTGTAACTCCATCTTTAGTTGATTGAGGTGTACCTCCATTTGAAATAACTACGTTACGTCCATTAGGACCTAAAGTTGATACAACAGCATCTGCTAATTTATCAATTCCTGAAACTAATTGTTTACGGGCTTCAGGACCAAATTCGATTATTTTACTCATTTTTATTTATTTATTTTAGCTAAAACTTCATTTTCTTTACCAATCCAATACTCTTGACCTTCGTATTCAAATTTAGTAAATCCCATAGTAGGAAGAACAACAATATCTCCTTCTTTAAGTTGGGTTTCTAAAAAACTACCTCCAAAGATAGTGTGACCAGGGCCTACACCAACAACTTCAGCTGTTTTATTTGTATCATTACCTAGATCAGGTACAACAATATTACCATAACGAGTTTCTTCTACTTCAACTGGTTTAACGATAATGGCATTATATAATGCTTCAATTTTCATAATTAATTATTTAATAAGGGTTTTTAGTTCACGTGTTTTTGCTTCGAAACGTTCTACAAAGCTTCTTAATGAGTCGTAACTCTTAGATTTGGCATCATCACGAGCAATACATTCAAGGCAACCCCCTAATGTAGAGTAATGTCCTAAAGTGTTTTGGTATTCATGCCCAGCATCCGAAAATGTGGATTTTTGAGCAATATAACAATAATCATCTAATTGAATGTAATAAGGATCTAACTGTGGATCTTTGATAAATCTTAAATTTGATTTGCTAGGTTTAGCCATAACTTTATATATATTTTGTTTCGGTAAATATACAAATAAAATTGCGCTAGGACACGCTTATTTTATATAACTTTTATTTAATTTTGATTGTTTTTGGTTTTTTAGATTCCACAATTGGAATAAATAAATGAAGTAAACCATCTTTCATTTCTGCTTCTAATTTCTCAAGTTCGAATTTAGCTGCTACTTTATAACCTAAATTAAAAGATCTTTTGGCTAATCCTTTATAGATATAGCCACTATAATCTTCCTCTTCACTTGGTTTATTATAGATAATCTGTAAAAGATCTCCATCAATTTCAAGTTGAATATCTTTTTTAGTCAGACCAGTACAGGCAACTTCAAAATGAAGTCCTTTGTCATCATAAAAAATATCTAGTGGGTGGGGTTGTTTAGTTTCAAACGTTGTTGGTTGAAACCCTGAATCTGTATTGAACAGATTGCGAAATAATAAATCGAACGGTGTACGTTCATTGAATAATGTACTCATATCATTTAAATTTGTGAGGCCGAAGCTCTCGATTAATGTAAACAAAAACTGCGCGTGCCCTAGCTACTTGCAATTTTATATTCATGTATACGTATATTAAATATTTGCTTTCCGCACAACATAATAAAAACTATTCCAATTCTCACCTTCAAATGTAAATTTCATTAAACCTTCAGAGCTAATTTTCATAGTTGCTTGTGTAGCATCTTTATTATTATTTAATATATTTTTAATCATTTTAGAATCAAATGGAATCCTAGTTCCATATTTAATATCTGTTAAAGTAGTAAAAGGCATTTGATAATCAATCTTATTAGTATGTTTAAGATCATCACCAAAAGACATTACTAAAATATCTTGACCATCTAAATCTCTATCAATTGAAACAATTACATTATCACTTTCAAGTGCATTGTGTGCTTTAATAAGAGCACTTATGCTTTCATCATCTAATTGAGT
>Ga0181373_1000082_pt1 | contig 28584 bp, 43 predicted proteins | sample LowvirmetaG_3_FD_130159 | JGI IMG/M metagenome (GOLD analysis project Ga0181373, IMG submission 130159) | Marine viral communities from the Subarctic Pacific Ocean - Lowphox_09 viral metaG | ecosystem: Environmental > Aquatic > Marine > Oceanic | place: Subarctic Pacific Ocean | collected... | reverse complement strand
GCCACGCACTGTAAACAACGATCCTGCAGGCAAAGATGCTTATATCATAGGCAATGGTCCATCAAGAATAGGATTTGACCTATACAAATTGCCACAAGACTCTTATGGATGTAATGCTGTGTACAGAGATTATGAACCTGATTTTTTAATTGTTGTTGACCGAAGAATGTATACAGAGATAAAAGATTCAGAATACTTAGAAAAAAACATTGTATACACCAACCATTTTAATATGACCAGACTGGGAGGCAGTAGTCATTTGATACCTGAGAATCCACACATGGGAGCAGGCACCACCGCCATGCATATTGCAATACATGATGGACATACAAATTTAATATGTTTAGGTTTTGATTGTGCAGAAGACGGTCCAAATTTAAATGTGTATACTGGAACCAATGCTTATGACAGTGCGGAAACAGTGGTGCACCAAACAGTATGGGGCAGACAAATTACACAATTTATTAGAGAGCATTCAGATATACAATGGACTTTTGTAGAAGGTAATATTCCTAGTGACATATCGACATTGGACAATGTTTCTACAATGACTTATGAACAACTGAACAACAAATGCACAGCAACTTCCAATTAGTATACAATCACAAAATTGATTTTGATATTTTCCATGATGTGTCTCCTACATCTGTTACTATAAAATTTAATAATACCATAGTGCATCAAAAAGCATATGCACCAGGAGACAAAACAAATGAAGTAGTGCATTTTGAACATGCTGTACCTGATGGTGGTAAGAATGTTATTTGTATAGATTATGATGGTGGCAAAGAAAGTGAACACAGATATCTAAAAATAAACAGCATAGATGTTCAAGGATATAAACTTGATATATTGCACAATTATTATGATCCAAAAATTAATCAAGATTGGTGGCAAACTTTGTCAGACAAAGAACAAAAAAAATATCAAGAAGTTATACATGTCAACAACAATGCACATTTTGGTTGGTTCGGCCAAATCATATATGAATATTTTAGTGGTGCAGATAAATCAAAACAATATTTGTGTGAAGAAGCAGAACAAGAAAGAATTGCTTGGCTCAAGACTCCCTTTATATTCGAAGACAAAGACAAAATAAAATATCAATGGTCTAGAAATGAAAATTAAAATACATAATCATTACGAAAAACTTAAAAGTTGTATGTTAGGCAACGTTGATTTTAGTGTGTTGTCTCAAATGGATGAATACAAAAAAACAAAACTTCAAGTGATGCTTGAACGTGCAGAAGTCGATCTTGATAAAATACAAAATAAATTAGAAACATTAGGTGTAAAAATATTTCGTCCAAAAAGTTTAAACTGTGATAAAAAACTAGTCACACCATACTTTGATACCATAGGGCATAGAATTCCTTTGAATCCTGCAGATAATTTTTTTGTTGTAGACAACACAATAATAGAAACAGCAAGTTGGACCAAGGAAGCATCTTTTACTGGCATGTATTGGAGAGACATAATGCGTTCTGCACTGGCAGAAGGCAACAATTGGCTGACTATGCCAATGCCTTTGCATGATGTGAATGAAATAGATCTTATGGATCAAGATATACCAAATTTAGATCCTATCATCGATGGTCCTTGTTTGTACATTCATGATGATTATGTTTTTGTCAGCATGGTGGGGGCCAGCAACGACTTAGGTTACGAATGGATGAAAAATATTTTGCCAGGTAAAAAATTTATTGAAATGGATCCTACAAAATTTGCAGGGCACCTAGACTGTCACTTCAACATATTGCGACCCGGAGTAGTTGCAACGTTTCATGCCAAAGAAGATTTTCCCGCTTACTTTGACAATTGGTCATTTATTCAGGTTGATCATGTTACGCAACCAACAGAATTCATAGACAGCAGATTGCAAGATGATGACCAAGAAAATTCTGTGTTAGCAGTGAATAGTTTGAGCATAGATCAGTCTACAATTTTAATGACAGACACATCAAAAAAACTACAAAAAAACTTCATACAAAATTTAGAACAGCACAATTTTGATATAGAATTTGTGAATTTTGAGCATAGCCATTTCTTTGGATCTGGATTGACCTGTATTACACTGCCATTACACCGCGAAGATTAGTGTCTTGACAATGTCAGTGCAATAAGTTACAATTAATTAAATACACATATAATATGAGCAAACCAACAAACATTAAAGTAGGCTGGAAAGACATCAATATAGACTATGTAAAAGCCTCATTCAAAAAAGACAACACAGATTGTTACGGCCAATATTTGAATAGAGAAAACAAGATAGAATTGCAGGAAGAAATTGCAGGTGATGATCTTGCTAACACATTATTGCACGAAGTTATACATGCTATTGTGTATCATTCATCATTAAATCAACCAGGTGGTCCGCTCAAAGATGAAGATGCAGAAGAACAAACAACCAACTCTCTTTCCAATTGGTTGATCGGAGTGTTCAAAGACAATCCGTGGTTTTTAGACTTTCTCAAAACAAATATTGGAAAAACCACCAAATCAAAAAAATAAAATGAAAATTACAGCCGTTGATTCAGCTGAAGATTTATTCTTAGTCGAAGAAATGTTCACACAAGAATTATTGCTTGATCTATCAATTGATAATATCAATTGGCAGGTGCAAGGACAACAAGAAAATTTTCCACGTGGAGTAATTGATGCAAACACTTGTCCTTCTTCACATTCGTTTTACAAAATGGCAGAATATCTAAATGGGGAATATATTGAAACATACTTTACTAAGTTTTTTAAACGAGATACATTATTACATGTTCCACGTATATGGTATGACGAACCTGGATTTGCAATGAAAGAACATATTGATGGTGATGAAAATCCCAGACCAGATGTTGCCTTGCAAATATATCTAGGAAAAAATGAAGGCCAATCCGGCACAACATTTTACCACATGGACCGATCTGAACGTTATAATTTTGACTACAACTTTAACACAGGGTATTTGATGCAAAATAATAAGTCTCAATTACACGGAGTAAAACCTAATTCATCTGCTCACACAAGATTATCTCTGTATGTGGGTATGGATTTCCTCAACTAGATCAAGCACTTACAACTGGTTGACGCATTTGGAAAAATACCATATAATAGTATTATTAATAACCAACTATAAAGGTAACAACAAATGACAAACGCACAATTAGTATTAGATAAAATACAAGAAACTATATGTACTGAAGGAACCACATATGCAGGACGTTCAGGCACATTCAAATTTATCACAGGAAAAACAACTGCTGAAGGAACAATCAACGGTGTAGTAAAGAAAATGCACACAGAAGAAGATGCTTCAGTCACTTGGAAAACTGCTGGTTCATTCAAAGTATTAGTAGACGGCACTGTTACAAGATTCACAGGTATTGCAACAAAGACTACTAACCAAATCACTGCTGATGTACAAGCACAAGCAGACGTAGTTGCTCAAGAGCAAGTGAATGAAGAAATTGCTATCGCAGTTTAGATTATCCGATCTACGGATATCAAATGCAGAACAGATGGTCCTGACCGCAAAGACCGAATGGCAGACACGGTTTTGGACCAATGTTCGAGAGTCACTGGTACGAAAACATTTAAGCAACTATCGTTGACTGATCACAGGTTTCCAATTATAATAAACGGATGCCGCACTGTAATATAGTCATAAAAGATGAAGTAAATGTAAAACTAGAGGGACTAGATCTAGTCACTAGACGTAAACTTACCAACACATTCAAATATGAAATCCCAGGAGCAAGATATATGCCTGCTGTCAGACTGGGCAGATGGGATGGCACTGTGTCATTCTTTTCACAAGGTGGTCTCACATATGTAAATTTGTTAGATGAGATCATGCCCATACTAGAACAAATGAATTACACATTTGATTTGCAGGATGAAAGAGAACATTATGATTTAAAGTTTGAACCAGTAAACACAAACACTTTCGAACATGTCAAGTGGCCAGCAGGACACAACAACGCAGGCGAATCAATTCAACTGCGTGATCATCAAGTGGAAGTAATCAATAACTTTGTAAACAATCCACAATGTTTACAGGAAGTGGCAACTGCGGCTGGTAAAACAATTATCACTGCGGCACTGAGTAAACTGATAGAACCATATGGTAGAAGTATTGTGATTGTGCCAAACAAATCTTTGGTTACACAAACCGAAGAAGATTATATCAACATGGGATTAGATGTAGGTGTATACTTCGGTGACAGAAAACAAATTGGACATACACACACTATTGCAACATGGCAGTCATTGAACATCCTAGAAAAGAAAAGACAGAATGCAGAAGACAATCTGATAGAAGAATTCAAACGTGATCTAGTATGTGTCATAGTGGATGAGGTTCATATGGCCAAAGCAGATGTGCTGAGAAGACTGTTGAGCAACGTCTTTGGATTTGTGCCCATACGTTGGGGATTGACAGGAACTATACCAAAGAAAGATTATGAATTCAAATCACTGCATGTGTCACTGGGTGATGTGATCAACAAGGTCAGTGCCAAAGAATTACAAGACAAAGGTCTACTAGCAAATCTCAATATAGAAATCATGCAAATGGTGGACTTTGTAGAATACAAGAATTACAGAGAAGAACAAACACATCTTGTGACTAAACAACACAGAATCGATTACATAGGAAAACTGGTAGAGCAAATGGCCAAGAGTGGTAACACACTGGTTCTCATAGACAGAATCAAAACAGGTGAACTGTTGCAACAAGCAGTGCCAGATTCAACATTTGTCAGCGGTGCAACCAAGGCAGATGACAGAAAAGAAACATATGACGAAGTCAAAGAAAGTGAAGGCAAAGTCATAATTGCCACTTATGGTGTGGCGGCAGTAGGCATTAATTTGCCACGCATATTCAATCTTGTGTTGCTGGAACCAGGTAAATCTTTTGTGAGAGTGATACAGTCAATAGGTAGGGGCATACGTAAAGCCAAAGACAAAGACTTTGTGCAAGTGTGGGATATTTGTTCCACTGCAAAATTTTCTAAAAGACATTTGACTGAACGCAAAAAGTTCTATCGCGAAGCACAATATCCATTTAATATCACAAAGGTTGACTACCAACAACCATAAAGCATATAATAGTAATATATGCAAATACTAACAGTAGACAATGAATGCTTTGTACTGAATAAGATTCCGGATCAAGTGGATGAAGATTTAAGATTTTCTGTGTTAGACAATTCAGATCCTAACGAACCAGATTTTTTCTTTATGCCTTTGATTTATTTAGAATCATTTTCGTCACCATCAGTCACATTGAAAATTGCAAACAGTCTTATACAGATGCCGTTGGATTGGCACATACTGTTAGGTGACTCTGAAGTGGGCGAACTAGAAATTGTGCCACTGACATCATTGAACGACCGATCCTTTCAAGCATTTTGTTTCAACCCAATCAACGGACTATTACCAAAGTATCATGATGTGCAAATCACAAACATTTACAATGAAGTAGAATGGTTCTTTCCTAGAGTTAGAAACAATCAAATGATTGCTGTGCCATTAGACTTAGAACCAGAACCACAGTGTGCTTACTTTATCAAAGACATCAACAGAAACAATGACTCTGTACATTTGAACAAATTATTTTGGAATGGCCGCAATTAGTTACGACAATTTTTACAACGACACACCACTGATGATTATATCAGGTCCGTGCCAAATTGAATCACGTGATCATGCTATCATGATTGCTGAACATGTAAAAGAGGCCTGCGACAAACTGTCTGTGCCATTACTGTTCAAAGCAAGCTTCGACAAAGCCAACAGATCATCGATGAGTGGGAAACGTGGAATAGGCATGGATGAAGGATTGAGAATATTACAAACAATAAAAAAAGAATTAGATGTCTCAGTTACAACAGATATCCATTTGCCGGATCAAGCACAACCTGTTGCTGAAGTTGTAGATGTGTTACAAATTCCTGCCTTCTTGTGTAGACAAACAGATTTAATTGTTGCGGCCGCAAACACAGGCAAAATTGTCACAATTAAAAAAGGACAATTTCTTTCTTACACAGACACAAATAATATTTGTAGGAAAGTTGCTGAAGCAGGCAACAACCAAAGTGTGATTATTGAGAGAGGCACTTCTTTTGGATATGGAAACTTGATTGTGGACATGCGTGGATTTGAACACCATAAAAGGAATGATACTCCAATCATATTTGATGCTACTCATTCTGTTCAACATCCTGGTGGACAAGGACAATCATCAGGTGGTGACAGAACTATGGTTGAGCCTCTATGTATGAGTGCTGTGGCTCAATCTATCGCAGGAGTATTTTTAGAAGTACATGACGATCCAAACAATGCACCTTCAGATGGTCCAAATGCATTACATCTAGGAGACTTTCATGATTTGGTTGCAAAACTAAAAAATCTTGATCAGTTTGTAAAAGATGACTCAATCATATCTAATTAACAATCAAACAAAAACTGCTGTAATTCCTATCATGCGAAACGCATCATCAATGTTAGAATTTGTGTTGCAAAAAAATGGATTCACAATCTCTAAAGACAGATATCCAAAAGGAAATTTTACATACTATACAGTTTGGAGAAATCCATATGAAAGATTGATAAGTGTTCTGCAACGTGAACTGTGCGGAGTATATGATAATAATTTGAGCAGGGTACATGCGGCAATTGAAGATAAAATGAATTACTGGTCTAACAATCCACAATCAATGTTTGAGTTGGATCATGCTCTATCGCAATATGATACAGTTGTAGATATAGTGCCAGAGAAGGAAAAATTAATTGTGTATCCCTATGAAGCAATTGAATCAATGATGTTTGAAGCGACAGGAATTGTATTTGATAATCTTCCCAGACTAAATGTGTCTGCAGATTACCCTTCACCTGTAGTTGCGTTATGGCAAGGAGACACTGCTTACACACGTGAACCGTTATGGATGTCTGGATGGTGCAGAAACAAATATGAGAAAGATTATGAAATCTATGAACGACTTTTAAATTCTGAAACAGTTTCTATCATGGAAGAATATTGACTCTGTGCAACTTTACGCCATGCATAAAAATTGTGTTCTAATTTAGGCAAACACTGTTGATATAGATTTTGTAGATCAACTTGTAGCAACTGTTTGAGTCCTTTTCTAATTGCCATTTTTTGCCAATGATAAGATGGAAATGCTGGATCTAAAATTTCCACAGCAGGAAAGTTTAATTCTTTTTGAAAGTGTTCTAAGCCAAATGATTCAAGTAAGTCATATACGTTTTCATCACCATACAATACAAAAGGTCTAGAACCAATTATTGGTTTCAAAGTTTTTTCTGTGATCCAAGTCAGTCCACTTGGTTCATCTAAAGTTTCAGTCACAATATTTAAAAAATGATTGTTCCATATATCGATGTTGCCCAAAGAATAGATGTCGTTTGGATAATAATTTTTATCTTGCACATCAGGATTGTTATCTATACTTGCATCGCCTTCATGTGGCGGAATATTATCTTGCAATGAATGTTTCCCTTGAAGTGTTACAATTCCTGTCTTTGCACGTTCACTGTTCCATTCAGTCAACATTGTGTACATAGCATCTCGATTGTGTCGCCATTTTCCTTGATAACACAAAAACAAATGTTCAAAGGATTTAGGTTGCACATCCTCCCATGTGTACTGTACAAATTTATTATCACAAATATTCAACCAACTTGCTTTATAGTCTGACACCAACACACGATCATTGTTTTTATATTTTGAAACGTAATCGGCATATCCGCCGAAATCATCCCACCAATTCATAATGACTACTTTGTGATGATCATTGTTCAACCAACGTTCAATATTGTCTTGCACTTCTGCAGGATTTTGTGTCCAGGTGGTATCCACCAACAACGTCTTATCATCTACTATGTCATCATACACCTGTCTTACCATAGGATAAGATGCCCAATGAGTAGGATATTTGGATATTGCTAACATAGAAATTCCTGCACACGCGATATCATTTTATTGTGTTCATGTTGTGCATATGTAGTCCAGTTGTGAAAGTTGTGTTCTATTTTGGGCAACAGTTTTTCATACCAACTTTTTACATCGGTTGTAGATACCTCTTTCACTATATCTGCAATATGATATGCATGATATTTGTACCAAGGGTCTGGAGTATGACCAAAGTCCTCGTCAAAAATTTCAAATCCTATTTCTTGTAGATGCTTGGCTGTGTCTGGGTGTCCATACACAATAAACGGCCTACCTCCTATAATTGGTTTGAATGTTTTCTCTGTGATCCATACTGGTTCATATACTCCAACTTGGCTTTCAGATACAATATTCAAAAAATGTGAACGCCACAATGTCATGTCGCCCAATGAGTAGATATCAACTGTCTTTGGAAAATTAGGATCATCATTGCTTGGTTCCATATTGCTATTACCCCAACTGTATTCTATTTTCTCTGTAAAATTTTTTTCCGTTCCATAAGATAACAATCCTTTAACTTTTGTGTCTTGCAACGCACGGTACAATTTTTTCCTCCATGGTTTTTCTTTGAATCCGTAACACATAAAATTATAATCAAAATTATTTGGTTGCACTTGATCCCATTTTACTGGTTGAAAATATTGTTCACAAGTTTTTAACAGCGGCCAAAGATAGTGCAGGACCAGTATATCGTTATGTTGATATATGTCGTTTCTAAACTCGCCACGTAACTCGTCTAACCAATTCATAACAACAACTTTGTGATTATTATCCAACGCCTGACTTACCAATTTTTCTATTTCTTTGTTCTCTCTCCACATAGTATCAATCACTGTTACTTTGTCGGATACAAATTCATTATATACTTGCGATACCAAATTCCATGTGGTATAATGTTGTGGATGATGAGAAATGATTGGCATAGGCAAGTAATTATGTTACAATAGTGTATGGCTGGTAAGTTTTTAGATATAAAACAAATGATGAGAGCAGTTGATACCAGAGATAAAAACTGGTTTCAGAATTTGTCAGAAGAAGATAAAAAATTATATTCACCATACATGACACTGAAATGGACTGCGTCAGTTGAACACAAAGATCGTGCTGTGCAAGAGTTTTATATCGAAGAAGCCAATTCGAATATCAATAAACATCTATGGACTCTTTCTAAAAATCATAAAGGATTGTTATGGAAACTGAGTGCCATGTGTGGATCAACTTTTGTGTTGTTTCACAAATGGATATATCCCAAAAAGAAAACAGGATCAACCAAATCCAAAATGAAAGAATTACAGGATCTTTATCCTAATGCCAAACAGGCAGATCTAGATGTTTTAGATGCAACCATGAGCACCAAAGATTTCACAGCACTCAAAAAAGAACACGGCATTACTTGACAACACAAATAACCAGTGTATAATAGTAGTAACCAATTATCCATAGGAGGTTAGTATGGCACCACACATAATAGAATTGATTGTACTTGCAATATCATTTTGTATGCTATTGTATCTTGTATATCTTCTAGGCAGAATAAGAGAAAATATAAGAATGTTGAGAATGCGTTTTTCACAGATGCAAGATGATCTAAGAAGTGTGTCTACAGACGTAGATCACCTGCGTAAGAAAATCTAAATACAATATGACTTATGTGGTGGATGACAAATGTATCATGTGCAAACACACAACCTGTGTGTCTGTGTGTCCTGTAGATTGTTTCTATGAAGGACCAAACATGCTGGTCATCCACCCAGATGAATGCATAGACTGTGGTGTATGTGAGCCTGAATGTCCTGAGGATGCAATCAAACCTGATTCAGACAGTATCATACACTGGACAAATATTAACAAAGAGTATGCTGACAAATGGACACAAATTACCGAAGAAAAAGAACCAATGGAGGGATATGAAGAAGCAAGTAAAATACCAGACAAGACAGATTTATTCGAGCCAGGCGATTGACAACTGTGGTATTTGTTGTATAATATAATTTTAACAAGGAGAGTAACATGAAAAAAGATATTAAAGAATCTTATGATGCTATTATGGACGACAAGGTAAATGCACTGAAAGATCTTCCGTTTCAAGTTAAATTTATGTCTATGCAAATACTAGCATGGATGTGGTCTGCTGTATTTGGGATATACATTATCGAAAGCATATATGCATTTGGTATATCTGCAATCGCACATGCATTGTTCATAACAATGACTGTACTGACAGCAATTTATTTCAAACAAGTACGCAGACAAAGGATAGACGGTATATTGACACGAGCACCTGGCGGCGAACATGAGTAATCAATTTGAATTTGATCTTGAGCCAGAAACAGAAAAAGATGTTATAGAAGCAAACGAAATTGTTTGGTCTGCTACATTAGATTGGATCAAAAAATATGACTCTATGATCATTGCGGCCAATATGCTTAATTCTGCATTAAGAATTTACAAAACAGAAATGTCCGATGAAGATTACAAATCCTTTTGTGCCACATTGTATGAAATGACTGACCTAGTTCAACCCATGCACTCGGGGAGTAAACATTGATTGCAAAATTAATATCATACTCGCAGGTAGGTGATCAAACATTTTTAGGCCTAAATAGTTTGAACAAAATGCCCATGGACTGTCAGGAACTGATTGCCTATTGTGCCAGAGTCAGTAATCCTGCAAACCAAATGAACAGTGACACTTCTGAAAAACTGATTAGGTATTTGATTAAACATCAACACTGGTCACCATTAGAAATGGTGTCTGCATGTTTGGAAATCAACACCACAAGAGACATAGCACATCAAATTGTGCGACACAGATCATTTTCCTTTCAAGAGTTTTCACAAAGATATGCAAACCCACAAGACATGGACGATACGTTTGAAGTGAGAGAAGCACGAATGCAAGATCCAACGAACAGACAGAATAGTATTGCAAGTGCTGATATGGATTTGCAGTTGTGGTGGGATGCAAAACAAAAACATGTCATAGAAGTTGCAAAAAACATTTACAATGAGGCACTAGAAAAAGGCATAGCAAAAGAACAAGCCAGAGCAGTGTTGCCAGAAGGATTAACCAAAACAAGATTGTATATGAATGGCACACTGAGAAGTTGGATACACTACATAGAATTACGTGGAGGGCATGGCACACAAAAAGAACACATGGATATTGCTCATGCTTGTGCTGAAGTGATTGCAAAAATATTTCCAATGGCTGAGGATTTGATAAGTGACTGATTGGTTAAACTATGCTGTGCCTCGCAAAGCAGTAGGTTTATACATCATGTACATTCTACAACAACAACTTTTTTTAATAGGATTTATGGTTTTGTTTACAGGAACGTCACCGTCATTATTTTTACATCAAATTTTGTTTATATTAGGAGACTATTCATTTTACAAGAACATACACAAGATGTTAAAATAAGTTATGCCAACTTGCGAATATTGTAACAAACATTTCTCACGACAGTCCACTATGGATGTGCATATGTGCGAGCCAAAACGCAGATGGGCACAAAAAGACAACAAAGTCCATGTGTTGGCATTTGAAATATTTCGTAGATTTTATGAAATCAATTACAACAATCAAAAACCAAAAACATTTACAGACTTTGCACAATCACAGTATTACAGGGCATTTATAAAGACAGCAGAGTTTATCACAGCAAACACTCCTATCGAGATAGGTGCGTTTATTGATTGGCTTTGCACATCAAAAATAAGAGTTGACTCATGGGCCAAACAGGGTACTGTGGACACATACATCAAACAATTAATACGCACAGAGCCAGTACCTCAAGCACTAAACAGGACTATACTTGCAATGGATGAATGGGCACAACAAGAAAATGCAAGACTAGAAGACTTTTTCAAATATGTAAATTTGAATAGAGTCACGCAGATGATAGCAAATGGCAAAATATCACCATGGGTGATGTTGAACTGTGAGACAGGCAAAGACATGTTGACCATAATGCATGATGATCAGATAAAAATAATATATGAAATGATTGATCCGGAATGGTGGAAAAGAACATTCAAAAAACGTGATGAGGACAAGGATTTTGTGAGAAACACTTTGAGAGAAGCAGGAATAGAATGACTATAGACAAGAAGATAGATGAAATAAAAGAAGTAATGAATATATTTGAAGATCCACTAGATCGATATCGATACCTAATGGAAAAAGGAGAGCAGGCTGATCCTTTCAATGAAGAATATAGACTGCCAGAATTTAAAGTTTCAGGCTGTATTAGTCAAGTTTGGTTAGTACCAGAGTTCAAGAATGGAATAATAAAATTTCATTCAGATTCAGATGCACAGATTACAAAAGGAGTAGTCACGTTATTCAGTTACATTTATGGCGGACACACACCAGATGAGATAACAGCAAATGAAAGAGATTTGACCGAAGAACTAAACTTTGGCAACATACTTTCGGTCAACCGTCGCAACGGGGCATACAGTATGTTGCTGAAAATAAAGGAGTACGCAAAATCATGCAAAACTTAATAGACAACATTATACAGTGGCACAAAGATCGAAATTTGATCGAAGGTAGCACTGACAAAGACCAAGTGTTAAAACTTGTACAAGAATTGGGTGAACTGAGTGACAATGTTTGCAAAAACAATCATCCTATGCTGATAGCTGATGATCTAGGCGATATGATGGTAGTGATGTTGAACATCATGCACAGAAACAATCTTACTGTAGATGTGTGTTTACAGAAAGCATACGATTCTATAAAACACAGAACAGGCAAAATGGTTGATGGAATATTTGTTAAAGAAGAAGGAATTACGGACCCAATGCCAAAAGGAATGGGAGGCAAAAAGAATTAGCATGGCAAAGAAAAAATATTTTACCATACATCATGTTGACACATATCGTGAATTGTTTAAGACAGACGACCCAATCGAACTGGTGCATTGGTTCAACGACGAGTCAGTAAATATCGAACTACACGAAATGTGGGTTGCATATGATGGTAAGTTTCATGGTGCAGAATTTATAAAGGAAAAATTTGTAGAACGTAAAAGAATAGATGCGGCCGCAAAATATCAGGAGCAAAAAAATGGCAATTAAAGATGGTACCCATTTGCCAACAAAAAAATTTAGAGAAAACTATGATTCTATATTTAGAAAAAAAATTTCAACCGACGATTTGAACAAATTATCTCCTGACACAACAAAACAATTCTTAGAAGGTATGGGCAGAAAGAAATGAAATATTTGTTCATATTGATCATTATCTTATTTTTGTTTGTGATTCTCATCAACCAACAAATACAGATAAATGAATTGTATGATATGTTTTATGACCTGCAGAGTATCTTCGTATTAGACGAGTCTATTGAAATACAATACTATGATTATTGATGAACAAGCATTACCAGAAGGTGGTCCATTATTTTCTGGATATCAAAACCAAGACATTATAATTTCACCTAGGCACTTTGATCCTATTGCCAGTGACAATGCAGAAGAGGCAAAACAGCACTATGATCGACTGTCTGAACTACTGCATAGCAATCGATTGTTTGTGGCGCCATTTTGTGACGCTTGTTTAATCTATAGACGTCTTAAACACGCAAACGATCTAGGAGCCAAGATACTAGAACACAAAAATTTATTTTGGTACACTGACGGTTTTCTACAAGAAGAGGTACACAAGTGCGTTGATCAATCTTATGCAATACCAAGCAATTTTGTTGCAGAGTTTTCGGGTAAGATTATTGTTCCGCAAAAACCAAACACAAGTGAATCGCGATATGTGTGTCTAATGAACAACCACAGAGATCACAGGGATCAAACCTTATTGAATCTGCATCATCGATGGTTACTCAATCGAGGTAATGTGGTTTATCATCAACGTACATTTGATGTGCCTGGATTAATAGAACAAGATTTATTTGCTGATACTAGAGAAGTAGATAAAGAAACATACAAGGGTCATATCACAGACACACCACTATACAACGATATAATGATAGAACTGGTCAGTGAAGCGTTCATTAATAATTTAATTTTTATCACAGAAAAATCCATACGTCCAATGACTGTTGGAATTCCAGCTATCTATGTTGCTGGATACAAATACGTACAAGCACTGAGAGACTGTGGATTCAAAGTTTATGATGATGTTATCAATCATCAATATGATAACGAACCAGATGACATAATAAGAATTAACAAGGCAATTATTCAACTTCAATCTACACTAGACAGTCATACTCCACAGCAGTTTTATGATGCAACCATCCAAGATACGTTGCACAATCAAAAACTATTGCAAGACAAATATCTTAACAAAACTGCGGATGCTTTTATAAAACGTTGGCTGGAAGAGATAAAAACTAAGCACCAAATCTCCTAGTGTATTAAATACACACATAATGGAACACCAAGCAATACAACATAAACATATTATTGTAAGAGCAGAATGCAACAATCCTCCGATGTGGCCAGACGATGCAGTGGCATGGTGGAATCAATTGGTCAAAGATATAGGGATGAAAAAACTAGATGTAGAACACAATCCAATCTGTGGGTATGTAGACACACCTGGCAATTCAGGACTGACCATTGCAGGCATTATTGAAACAAGTCATATTGCTATGCACGTATGGGACGAATTAGATCCTGCACTTATACAGTTAGACGTATACACTTGTTCATCTTTGGACACCAAAGTTGTAATGAAAGCATTAGAAGAATTCGACCCTGTAGGTATAGAAACCAAATTGTTAGATAGAGAGTATGCACTCGACGACAACACTTGATAACGGATTAGGAATATTATCACGTGAAGAATATGTGCCTAAAGGCTGTGGGTATCGACAACATTACAAGTATGAAATAAAGTTAAACACCTGGGGCGTAGGTGGTGACAGAGTCGAGTGGTTAAAAAGTAATTGCACAGGAAAATTTGGTTGGCATTTTATTCCTAAACCAGATGTAAATCAACAATATGACTTTTACGAAAATCAAATTGCAGTAGTAACATTTGAACATCAGTCTGATGCAACACTGTTCATGTTAGTATACGGCGACGATTGACATTACCACAATAACAATTTATAATACAACTATGCCTGATATAGATATCGATGTAGCAGATAGAAATGAGTTGTTGCAACATGTGAAGCACACTCGAGCAACTATCATTGATGACAAAGGCACTAAGCCTCACAACACAGGCGTATATTTTACAGAAGCACCACGTATACCAGGCACCGACCAGTGTTCAATTGATTACAAAGTTATGGACCAATTAGGATACTTCAAAATTGATGTTCTCAATGTAAACTTGTATTCACAAATTAAATCACGTGATCATCTGCAAGAACTGTTCGATCGTGAGCCACCATGGCACAGGCTTGATGATAAAACTTTTGTGGATCAATTGTTTCATCTCAATGGTCACAGCAATACAGTGGCTAAACTGATGCCTGCCAATCTAGAACAACTTGCGGCAACTCTTGCAGTAATACGTCCAGCCAAATATCATTTGATACAGAAGACATGGCCAGAAATACTGGAAGAGGTATGGGTCAAACCGAAAGACGGCAGTTATTTCTTTAAGAAGGCTCATGCATTTGGGTATGCTGGAGCAGTTGTGGTCAATATGAATTTACTTGACTCTGCGTACTAGCTGAATAGTTTTGCGTCTGATTCTTTTGTCTTTTGTTAGATCAGTTAGACGTGTCACAGGCCCGAAAGATACAGAACAATCTTTGGCTGAAAAGGTTTTCAACGCATTTTTAAATTTGCCGAAATCCTTACCAATAAAAATGTTGATAGGCAATTTTCTATTGCTTTCCCACCACCATGTTTGCCCGAACTGTAAGAAGTCCTCTATCAAGGATTTTGGCACTGAGTCCACACAATATATGCTCAACACTTTAGGATCAGCATTTTGTATGATCCCAACTTGTTCTATTTTTCCAACTTGCACCAAGGATAGAAATGGGTAATTTTCTTTAATTTCTTCTACATTCAACTTCATTGTAGGTAATTACCAGACAAGTTCACACAGAGCAAACAGTCTGGCCTATAAATACTACAAATGCTATGCAATATGTTACTGGATACATTCTCGACAATCAAATTGATGTGCAAATGCACACAGACGGCCTCGAACGGAGACATGAAAAAGTGTACGAAAGACCTATAAAATTATACAGAGAATTTGACAATTCATTTACTATCGTGGTCAAAAATCAAGATCAGAAGAAACAGTTTGTGAATGATGCTTCGTGTGAACTACAAATATCAGATGAAGATAATAAACTTGTGGTCACTGTTGCTGGTGTTGTGCAAGATGATGGTTCTAGTACAGCAACCAAAGGACATATCAAGTTTACAATCACAGAGTCAAACATGTTAGATCTTGATGGCACATTCTATACAGGTGCATTAAGATTTACCGGCAATGACTCAACTGTGCAAATACTGTATGCTGACACAAGATTTGATGCTGGCATAAACTTTGAAGTGGTAAAAGGTGTATCACCAGAATTTACAGCATCACAAGAAATTAATACATTTACTGCAATCGATGATGAGTTTTCTTCCACATCGGTAAATGCAAATCCAAACCAAAATTCAAATGATGGCTTGCACACGGCGGCATACTATTTGACTAATTTTACAGGCTCAATCAAAATAATGGCCACTATGTCAGCAGGTGCCTCGTATGGTACTGATGACAAAAAAGCAGAATTCTTCCAAGTTGATCGACAAGACTACACTGAGCAATCAGGCATCAAGTATGTAAACTTTACAGGAGTTTTTGAACGTGTGGCTTTTGTAGTCCAGATGACAGATTCATCAACAGTGTTAGCAGGTGTAGATAAAATTCTATATAGATCATAATGCTGATTGCTTTACTTTTTTATTTGTTAATGGTCAAACATGCTCTGTGTGATTTCATGTTGCAAGGCAGACTGAAAGGTGGAGGCAACGAAAATAAATTACTTTCCAAAAAGAAAAATTTACATGCATTAGATCATGCTGTTGGAACATCGATAGTCATTTTAATTGTAATGAATATTTCACACGATATGAGTATGTTGACTCCATGGTTAGCTATTCCGTTTTTTGCAAGTATAGATTATGTTTTGCATTTGATAATCGACTGGCGAAAAAACATCATTACAAAAAAGTATGGACTTACAATTAGTGATAGAGCATTTTGGAAATTAACTGCTATTGATCAATGTTTTCATTACAGTTGTTATTTTTTATACTGTTGGTTATTTCTTAAGTACTGGTTGTAAACTTCCAATAATTGTTGTACAATAAAGTATGTCACAAAACAATTCAGACAACTCGGCTTTGCATACCGCAGAAGCAAACATCATGGATGCTCGTCTTAAGATTTCACAATTAGAATACAAACTGAAAAGGTTAGTTCCTGTGCTTGAAGAAATTGTGGAGATAGCAAATCTAGAGGGTGCAACAAAACTAACAACAGCAGTAGTTGTCAAACATAAAGTAGAACAAGCACAAACAATTATTAATGAGTGAATTTGTAAGTGATCCAATGTTTTGGATCAATAGTATATGTATAATTGCATCAGTGACAGCATTACATTTGATATCTGGTAAAACACCCAACGAACGCAATACCGGTTTTTGGATTACTATCTTTGCCCAACCATTGTTTTTTTATTTAGGCATGGTGACAGGAGCATGGAGTTTGATATTTTTAAGCAGTTGGCGAGCATACGAAAGTGTGCGTGGCATATTAAACAATCCGAGAACTCGCTTTGACAAACACAAAAAATAGTTTATACTGTACATATGTTTCCTGAACTCAAACTAGCAGTAGAGTCGCATCTTCCGTCTAAAAGAAAAAAGACACCCAGTGGATGGATTTCATTCAATGCTCCTTGCTGTGTACATAATAATGAATCTGCAGATACCAGAATGCGTGGGGGCATGATGTTTTTACCAGACAGTGGTATTCAGTATCATTGTTTCAACTGTGGCTGGAAAGCAAACTATACACCAGGCAGATATTTGAACAGACGTTTTAGACAGTTAATGCAATGGATCAATATTCCAATGAGTGAAATCGGCAAACTGAGTATGCAGGCTATGAGCCATGCTAGTGAAGGAGAGATTGCAAAACGTACACTAGATAGTGAGATAAAGTTTGATACTATAAAAGTGCCGGATGATGCTGTCGTAATACAACAACAACCAGATTGTGTTAACTACCTACAATCACGTGGCATCAACGTTACAGACAGTTTATTTTTTACTGCTCCATCACAGCGTGACAGAGTGATTGTTCCTGTTACATGGCAACACAAACCAATTGGGTTTGTTGCAAGAGCCATGAGTGTAGACACAAGGCCAAAATATTTTGCAAATGTGCAACCAGGTACAGTATTCAATATGGACAATCAACATTGGTCACGCAGATTTGTAATTGTAGTAGAAGGTATATTTGATGCCATTGTACTAGACAGTGTTGCTATACTTGGTTCAGAGGTTGCACATAAACAAAAACTTCAAATTGATTCTTTGAACAGAGAAGTAATTGTTGTACCGGATAGAGATAAAGCAGGAACCAAACTGATCGATCAAGCAATTGAATACAATTGGTCTGTGAGTATGCCGCCATGGCATGATGATGTAAAAGATATTAATAATGCAGTGTTGCGATACGGCAAAGTCTTGACTATGCAAGCCATACTGGCACACAAACACACAAACAAAACAAAGATAAAATTACATGAAAAACTTTGGCTCGCTTAAGACCCCACTGAGGTATCCTGGAGGCAAATCTAGAGCAGTAAACTATCTAGGTACTTTGTTGCCAGAAAGAGTTTCTGCATATAGAGATCCTTTCGTAGGCGGTGGATCTATGGCACTCTATGTTACAAAAAACATGCCATGGGTGCCTGTTTGGGTCAATGATTCCTACTATCCATTAATAGCATTTTGGAAAACTTTGAAAGATCAAGGCAGTAGAATGGCCATAGACTTGTTAAAGATTAAAGCATCAACATACAATTCAATTGAAGATCAAAAACAAATGTTTCGTGATGCAAAAGAATTAATTAATACAGGCGACGAATACACTGTAGGAATATGTTTTTTCATTCTAAACAAATGTTCGTTCTCAGGATTGACTGAATCAAGTTCGTTTTCCAAACAAGCATATGACGGAAATTTTACAATCAACAACATTAAAAATCTTGTGCATTATCAAAAACTTATTAAGGAATGGAAAATTACTTGTACTGATTACTCTAATATACTCAAAGCAAACTGGGGAGCACATGATCTAGAAGGCGACTTTATATTCTTAGATCCTCCATATGACATAAAGGCAAATCTGTATGGGCGTAACGGAGAACAACACAAAGGGTTCAGCCATGATAAGTTTGCAGAAGACATAAAAAAATTAAAAGCAAACTTTATGATTACATACAATTCAAACCAAACTATAACCGATTTGTTTGACACATTCACATTGATGGAGTGGGATTTAAAGTACACCATGAGAAGTACAGGTACATACATGAAAGACCAAAAAGAGAGAAAAGAATTACTAATAACCAATTATCCGAATGACAGAGTCATTGGAATGTAATATAATATAAACTGTGGAATATACAAAGGACTTACAAAAATTATTCTTAGAAATGTTTCTGGCAGACAACGAATCGTTTGTTAGAGCACAGAACATTTTCTTCTATAGACATTATGATGCTGAACTGCGTGAAGCGGCCAAGTTCATTCATGAGTATGCACAAGAATATAAGACATTGCCAGAAGTTGAAATGGTCAATGCAAAGACAGGATCTACTTTACTGAGTGCGGCTGATATTGATCCAAAACATTTTGAATGGTTCTTGGATGAGTATGAATCATTTTCTAGACACAAAGAATTAGAGTCGGCCATATTGAAATCTGCAGACATGCTGGAGAAAGGTGAGTATGGGCCTGTAGAAGGCATGATCAAAGATGCAGTGCAAATTGGTTTGACTAGAGACATGGGTACTGACTACTTCGAAGATCCAAAAGCAAGACTTCAAGCACTCAAAGACAACAATGGGGTTATGGCAACAGGATGGAAGAACTTTGATAAAAAACTGTTTGGTGGATTTAACAGAGGTGAGTTGAATATATTTGCAGGTGGATCTGGTGCTGGTAAGAGTTTGTTCTTACAAAACTTGGCTTGCAACTATGTTGAACAAGGATTGAATGCTGTGTATGTGACATTAGAGTTGAGTGAGAACTTGACTGCTATGAGAATAGATGCAATGATGACTGACACAAACACAAGAGACATATACAAAGACTTAGACACAATTGATCTCAAAGTTAAGATGAAAGCCAAAGAGTCAGGCAAGTTGCGTATCAAATATCTGCCGAGTGGTGCAACTGCAATTGATGTTAGAGCATATATCAAAGAGTTTGAGATTCAACACAATATCAAATGTGATGTGATACTGATTGACTATCTGGATCTATTGATGCCGATTAACAAACGTGTATCACCATCAGACTTGTTTGTGAAAGACAAATATGTGTCGGAAGAACTTAGAAACTTAGCAGTAGATTTGAACTGTGTGATGATTACTGCTTCGCAGTTGAACAGAGCATCTGTTGAAGAGATAGAGTTTGATCATTCACATATCAGTGGCGGACTGTCTAAGATACAAACAGCAGACAACGTGATTGGTATATTCACTAGCAGAGCAATGAGAGAACGTGGCAAGTATCAGATACAGTTCATGAAAACTAGATCAAGTTCTGGTGTTGGACACAAAGTAGATTTAGAGTTCAACATAGACACATTGAGAATACATGACTTGGCCGAAGATGAAGAATATCAATCATTCAAAAAACAAGCACCAAGCATATATCAAAATTTAAAAAGAACTTCTACAGTATCAGAAGAACCAAAAGAAGAACACAAAGCACAAGGTGATGACGTTGGCAAAGTCAAAGCAAACATTGAATCATCAAAGATCAAACAGTTGATTGCAAACATGAACAAAGACAATTAGTTGTAAAACTGATCAATCTTTAAACTTTCACATTCAATAACTTCAATATAATCAGAATTGTTTAGATGTTTTATTTTGCCTATGCCACGTATGACATCTGTGTCTGAATATGCAAATGGTTGATTGATTGTGCAATCCACATAGTAACCGTTGTCTACTCCCAAGGTTACAAAGGTTACATACTTTTTGTGTCCGCTCTTGTAGACTCTGCCATTAGCAACCAATCCAGCAAATTCTATACGATCTAGATACAGTGACCGTGTGTAGAAGCCTGGTAAGAATTTTTCCGATGACCACCATCCATACTTCTTGTACTGCCATGCAGGATCGTCAAACTGATCAGACTTAGACACTGTGACAGGAGTAAGTCCAACACGTTTGGCTTCTGTCTTGTATACCCATTTCTTGTAGGAACCGTGACAGTGTTTGAGTGCGGCTGACCAGAATCCTTTTTGGTTGTGTGCTTTCTGATAGGCCAGTGCCCATATCAATCTACCCAAGTTCACAGCATGTGCCTTGCACAAACCAAAGCCACTCAACTCTTGCAATGATGCAAACACTTCGTCCTTGCGTGGATGATCGCCTAGTCTGGTCATGAACTCCATCACCCGTTCTTCATTCTTCTTGGCGAATGCTCTGCGATACATGTCTGCTTCATAATAATTGCAACCAATCAACTGTGCTATCTGCACGATGGCATCATCTTCACACACTACAACGTCCGATACTCTGTCAGCAGTCCAATCATTGAAGAAGGATGCCTTGCGTCTGCCTTGCATAGCCACTGGTCGTATCAGTGCTGTGGCAAACACACAGTCTCTCATTGATGTTGGTCGTATGGCTCTAAACAACCTTCTCATGGCGGGTGACTCTCCTTGGGTTACCCCCAACACGTCTCCCCGACTCAACAAAGACGAAGTAGCCTCGTCTATCTCTGGATACTCGTATAACTTTGTTATCGGATCTATGTCCAGCAGTTGACTGAGTCCTCTGTTGGCCAGTATGTCTACTTTGAGATGTTCCAGATCCTCCACTTCGTTTTTGTCCAACAGTATTTGATTTGTTTGTGATATTAAAGATTTTGGTAATTGCCTTGTAAACATTAAGATGCCTCCACAGTGTTTTGATATACATTTCTTTTTGCCTTTCAGTTTGTTTTCTATTCGCTTTGCTTCCTTTGGGTCTATGCCTAGTGATTCATAGGTAAACTTCCTGGGCAGTCGTCCCTTGTACCCTAATCGTTTTGCCGCTTCTCGCTTGGCTGACTTGTCTTTGTACAACACATAATTTGATATACGTGCTGACTTGCCTGGCCAATGTTTGAATATGCGATTCATAACTTCTTCTTGTTGATAGTGAGGATAATCAATATCAACATCCGGTAAGTCGTCTCGCTTGGGATTGAGAAACCGTGCCACAGGAATGTCCCACTGCATTGGGTCAACGTCTGTTATTCCCATTAGGTAACACACCAATGAAGATCCAGCAGAGCCACGTGTCATGTGTGGAATGTCTGTGGTAAGATCTAAGATATCTCTGATTTGACAGAAGTAGTCAACGAATCGTAACGAGAGTATGATCTCCATCTCTTCTGCGAGTCTTTCTTGATACTTTGGTGTTGAAGGGCAGGTGCGTACAAAACGCGAGGTAAGTTTGCCTATTTGGTCTAGCGCCTTTGTGTCTTTCATATTGCCTTTGCTTTTGTTTGCCTAATGTTTGATTTGACTCAAACAGTAATAGTATTTACTTGGTTGTAAAAGTTATAATGTTAAGAGTGAATTAAGTTACTGTGATTGGCGTAAGTGAATTACCGGCGTTAGTCCAGTTGTAAACTATTCTAGCTAACTGCCATTCTGTTTTAGATAGTAAAACAATTCTGTCAGCAGTATCATCGCTGTCATCAATTGAATCGCTATGCCATACAAGATTTTCATCATACTGGCCTGGACCAATGTATTGTGGTGTAGATGAATCAACCATGCTCTCATCCGCGGCAGAACTTCCATCATACATTGTTGAACTATCAAATTCAACATCATCTGGATCTTGTTCTGCAGATCCAACTATAGAACTTGGCTTCGCGGCCAAATAATATTTGGTTGTTTGTGTTGAATCAAAATTTACTGAACTTGGATCAAATGCATACGAATCTGTTAATGATAACACATTGTTAGAATGTTTAGTTAAATTGAAATGCATTTCGTTGCCTGCATATAGCGGTGGTCTATATGTCATTGCATTCAGTAAGAATGAATCGTCTTCTTTGATCATTGCCCACCATACATTGTAAGTTGAGTTTTCATCACTAGTAACCCATGGATGACACAATTTCCATCTAAGTAAATCTGATCCGCCTGCTGTTACTTCGTTGTATTTTAATCTTGAAGGAACTACTTCGTTTGATCCAACTTCAAATTTATCGATGTGAACACCCGCACTTCCGGGAGAGCAAGTAGCAACCAAGGCATGATTACCTACACTTAGATCAGTATCAAATGATAATGTTGCTGAGCCATCAACCTCTGCTTGAGCAACCTGTGTGCCGTCTAAAGTAAGAGTCACTGTGTACGCTGTGTCTGAATATGGATTTGTAGAATCGCCTGCATCTTGGCCTGCCGCACTGATTACTTCATCAGTAGCCCAGGCATTGTGCATGGTCGAAAATGTAAGTTTGTATGTGCTCATTAATTGTTACTCTTACTACTTATAATGTAAATATTTATGTGAGCGAATTAATACTATCAGGCAAAAACGTGAATGCCAATAACTTCAACTTGTGGCAACATTCTGTAATAATGTTGGGTAACCAAATTGACAGCACTATAGGATTTATAATGAATCAACAAGTGATGAATATAGATTACAGTCAAATCAGTAGAATATATGGCATCAAGACACCTTTACCACAACAACCTGTGTATTGTGGTGGTCCTATGGCCACAGAAAAAGTGACCATTATTCACAGTTTAGATTACATGATTTCAGGCAGTAATCAAATGAACGATTATTGTGCTATCACATTTAATGAACAGATTGCTGAAGATATTGCACGTGGTAAAGGCCCTGTGCATTACAAAATAATGCTAGGATTTTGTTCATGGCAAATAGGACAACTAGATGCAGAAATAGATAATAAAATTTGGTTAGAAGATGACTATAACGAAATAGTTTGGGCCAATTATAAACGCAAGTCTAAAATGTGGCACAGAATACTATCTAGAAATGCCAATGAAGCCAGCAATAATTTTTTAGATTCATTGGTACCATTTTAAGCATACCTATCATTAACATAGTATAAATTAGTGTATGAAAGCACGAGGCAAAGCAGAAGTCACATACAGAACTCCTGTAAAAAAAGTTACCAGTATAGGCCACAGCATCAGAACCAAACCAAAAAACAAACAAAAACGTAGAAACTTCAAAGCATATCGCGGCCAAGGAAAAGCAAGATAATGCAAGTTTCAATGATAGGATTAGGTAAACTGGGATTGCCTGTAGCAGAAGTAATGTCTGAACTACATGATGTAAAAGGATATGATATCAACACCAGTATCAAGAATGACAAAATACAGATTTGTAATTCACTGTTCAATGCATGTTCTGGGTCGGAAATAATTTTTATTGCTGTGCCTACTCCGCATGATCCAGCATATGGTGGTGAAGCACCTTCTTCAGAATTACCTACAAAAGATTTTGATTATCAATACTTGAGATCAACTTTGTCAAACCTTGTAAATTACGCTCCCAAGGATGCTATGATAGTAAACATATCAACAGTACTACCAGGCACACTTAGACCAATGTTGACAGAACTTGGTATTAGTGATAGATTCATTTACAATCCATATTTGATTGCCATGGGAACTGTGACCGAAGACTTTCTTGCTCCGGACATAATGATGTTAGGTTTTGAATCTTGGCCAACAGATGAAAACAAAAAGAAAGCAGACAAGTTGATAGAATTTTATAAAACTGTGCAAACAAAAAGAACACCACACATCACACTAGGCACATGGGAAGAAGCAGAGTGCATTAAGATATTCCACAACACATATATTTCAGCTAAGGTAGGTATTGCTAACATGATACAGGATGTCACAATGAAGATTGGTCATTCGAACCCATCGGTAATAGCAGAGTCTCTTAGACATGCAGATAGAATAGTATCAGACAAGTACATGGAACCAGGCATGGGCGATGGAGGCCCTTGTCATCCTAGAGATAATATTGCATTGAGTTGGTTGGCAGAGAAGTTAGATCTAGGTTATGATCTTTTCAAATCGATTATGCAGGCAAGAGAGATACAAGCAGAAAATGTTGCTAAAGAATTATTAAGTCACAACTTACCAGTACACATATTAGGTAAGTCTTTCAAACCGGAAACTAATCTAACAGACGGATCAACATCTATGCTGGTTGGACACTATGTTGAACAAGCAGGACAAAAAGTTGTGTACGATCAATACAGCGTATCACCTGCTGTGTATCTGTTAGCACATCCTGTAGATTATTCAGCAGGCAACTTTGCTGAAGGATCAGTTGTGGTGGACATGTACAGAAAATACAATACCTTTTACGATAAAATCAAAGTTATACATTACGGAAGAAAATAATGCCTAGATGGTATTATAATCTTGCTGTATCAGGATGTTCGTATACACAAGGCGAATTCTCACATGTGGATAACGAATACAAGATCACACATAGGGGTCTATCCTGTTATCTAGAGTGCAACAATTACCAAACAATCAATGTCGGACAGAATGGACTAAGCAATCGTAACGCTATAAAGAATCTGACACATCTGAGAGATATGAATGTCATGCATTGGTTATTAATAAAAACAGATCCTATCAGAGATCTTTTGATTGATAAACTAAACGCTACCGATGAAAACATTGATAAAGAGCAATTCAAGATGTGGCTGTCATGGTGGCACAAACATCATGATTGGAATCAACTTGCAGATGATTATGACACATGGTTGGCAGAACAGATACAAAAAAATTTTCCAGGTCAAGATTTTTGGATAGTAGGTGGATTGTGCAGTTTAAATCCTGAACCATATGAAGCACGTGGTATTAAAGTATTATGGCCATCATGGGTTGACCAGTTCACTACAGAGGCAGCTGATTGCCAATGGGATGATCTTGAATGGTTAGTCAACACGCTCGACGGGCAAGACAAAAACCAAACTGTAAAGATAATGGATAGTGTTGTTAGAAAAAATCAAATACGATTGCAACATGAATGGTTTTCTGGTGACGGCCAACATCCTGATCGCAATGGTCACAAACTGTTGTATGATGAAATTGTTCAGTGCATATTTGAATCAGGCGAATGATGAATAAATTTATTATTGATCAATATTTGTCTAGACAATTTGCTAAAGCAGATATGGGAGATTTTTTTATATCTGTTTGCAATTTTTTGTCAGCGTCTGAAAGTAATAGAGAATTCAAATCATATGATGTTTCGTTTATAGAAGTATGGCCTGTTATAAAGTCTGCATGTGAATACTTAGACATTGATCCAAAAACATGTTGCCTAATACCCTACTTTGAAATTATAGATCCAGAGCCACATGATCTTCCTACAGTTCAAAATGAATTGATTATAAAAGATGATGCATTAATCCATGCTGTAAAAAATACACAACCTATAGTTCCTCCTGGTCCAAAATTTTTGCACATGGTTGGAAGACCCTCATGGCAACGAACTGCGATCACCGCGTGGTGCTGGTACCATCATAGAGACCGCATAAAAATTTCATATCAACCCAGTGAAGAACAAAAAGAACAGCAAGGCTTAGATGGATTTTGGAGAGGCTCGCGTACAAACAATGAATGGAAAGAAATTTTTACAGCATGGGTTAATCGTGACGAAGAAACAATTGATGATATAAGAGACCTTCAAAACATTAATGATTTGTATGATTCTAATTTCCATTATGGTAGTGCTCTTCCTTACACAGACACATGTTTAGAAATTGTTTGCGAAACTGTAACTGAAAATGAATACTGTCTATCAGAAAAAGTAATTAGACCTATACTTAGAGGCAGACCATTTGTAGTACTTGCGGCACCTAAATATCTTGAATGGTTACGCAACAAAGGATTTGACACATTCAATCATCTATGGTCAGAACTATATGATCAAGGAGAACACTGGACAAGGATAGAAGAAACATGTGATACCATCAATAATATACTAACCAATTTATCATATCAAGAAATATGGGATAAAACAAGACGGCAGTGTGATCATAACATAGAGATACTTAAAAAATTAGTATTAGAAAATTAATTTTCGATAGCAGTAATTTTCAACATGTACCTGTCGACAGCACTGTTGTTGGCTGTGTGATGTTCTGTTGTCCACACATTCAATCTAATACAGTCTCCTTTTTTCCACGTCCATTTTTTATTGTTGAGAATAAAGTCTTGTCCATCAACATTATCTTCAACAGCAATAAAATATCTCACTGCCTTGAAGTTGGGATTAGGATTGTCCATAGAATGTTCTATGTCTGCTAAACTAGGATCTTCGTTGATCCAATTTTTGATTTGTGAGTGCAAAGTATCCACATGTGGCAATACTTGTTCGCCTGGCTTTTGCAGTTGTGCATAAGTTTGTTTGTACATCAAATTAGGAAATTGTGTTGTGGCCCACTTGTCTAGCAATTCATGTGTGCCTAATGTATAAGTGACATCTTTATGATCTGAACGATTGCTATTGGTTATTTTCTTAATAAAATTTAAAGGAGGTACCGATACATTTTTTACAAAAGTATATCCAGGCAAATCATATTTTGCATATTGTAATGTGTCATGATAATAATCAAAATTTTTATTATCCATGTGTTCTACATATTCAGAAAGTTTCATATGTTGATATTTACATACTAGATACATACACGTATGAAATTAGAAGGAACATGGAACCAATTTTCAACAAGACAATTTAAGTATCTTGGTAATATTGTTGCCAACTCAGATGCAAAAACTGTGTGCGATATAGGAGCATTTGCTGGCGGTGTGTCTAGATGTTTGTGGAAACACATCAAAGACTCAGACAAAGAACTGTACATGATAGACAATTATTTGTTCTTACCAAAAAAATGGCGACAGCCTTTCTTTAACACTGTGAGGAAAACAGTTGGCACCAGTGAAAGAATTCACACAGTGCTGGAAGACAGTCACACATATGATTGGTGTCAACATGATTTTGTTGTGTTTTCACATGAATCGTTTGCACACTACGACACAGATCTAAAAAAATTGTTAACATCTAATGTTGATACCGTAGTGATTGACTTACCATTGAACTGTTTTGAACGCACCAAATCAATGTTGGAACATATCCAGGCAGGAAAACTGACTCCTAGATATTACATCGATGGAACTATTGTGTGCGGTAAAGAGACTGCATGTACATTGCCAACTGAGTCAGGTGAACTGTTTGGTCAACCCATACAGTATGCAAAGAAGGCAAAAGGTTCTTACCACAATGCAATCGATAATATTCTTGATAACTTTAATGTTTAGTGTTGGATATAGCGGCTAGTAAACCAGG
>Ga0181373_1000081_pt1 | contig 28652 bp, 32 predicted proteins | sample LowvirmetaG_3_FD_130159 | JGI IMG/M metagenome (GOLD analysis project Ga0181373, IMG submission 130159) | Marine viral communities from the Subarctic Pacific Ocean - Lowphox_09 viral metaG | ecosystem: Environmental > Aquatic > Marine > Oceanic | place: Subarctic Pacific Ocean | collected... | reverse complement strand
TTGTCATCAATAATCACTCTTTTGAATCTATTAAAAAAGAGTGGCTTAAAGCTATATCTGACTCTTCCTTAGATCTTAGAGAGAAAAACATTATGGAAAAAACATTGGATTGCTATTATGTTTAATTACCCTGTTATAAACATATTCGGAAATGCAGGAAAAGGCTCTGGCTACAGACAGGCTGTAACGAATATTATGGAGTGTTTTCTTGAGTCTAAAATAAAATGTAACTTTGGAGCAATAAGAAATCATACAAATCCTAAAAATTTTAGATCAAATAATTTTGTCGCAGATATAGACTTCATACTATCTGCTCCGCCCTATCGAGGTTTTAGTTCTCGTTATAAAATATCTTATTTTTATTGGGAAACTGATCGATTTCCTTCTTCTTGGAAAAGGGATCTTTTAAAGATGGACGAAATATGGTGTCCTTGTGACTTGATGGCTGATGCTGTAAAAAAGATCGGCTTCAATGGCGTTATAAGAAAAGTTCCAACGCCTATGCGCAGAGTCAAAAGAACTGCTATCCCTATAAATTTTAAAATTTCAAATGATATGGTAATCAATGATTCTTGCTTTAAATTTTATTCTATATTCCAATGGCAATATAGGAAGGGCTATGACGTGTTAATAAAGTCATACTTGGAAGAGTTTTCATCCAATGAAAATGTTATTTTAATATTAAAAGTTAATAAGCTGTTTCAGGATAATTTCAAAAGAGATATTTTGAATTATATAAATAAAGTTAAGTCTATGATTGGGCGTGTAAAGACTCCAAAAATATTAATTGTAGACTACTTTATATCAAATAAGGACATGGATGCGCTTCATGATCTCTCTGATTGCTTTGTGCTGCCCCATAGAGGTGAGGGGTGGGGTATGCCTATAGCTAGAGCTATGATGCACGACAATCATATTATAACGACACGCTATGGCGGCGTTACGGAATATCTAGATAATTCGACAGCCGGTATAATAGAACACAGGTCAATACCCGTTATGAATATGGAGTGGTGCAACTTATATGAAAAGGATCACAAGTGGGCTGAGCCGAGTGCGAAATCCTTAAAATCAAACATGAGAAATTTATTTGACAATGAAGATTTATGGTTTAAAAAAATATTAAATAGAACAAATTTAAAGGAAGAGCTATCTTTTCAAAACTTTATAAATGTAATAGAGAGTGAATTCTCAAGCAGTAGGTTTCAATGAAAATATTAGATTGGTATAATCACCAAGGTCATCAGTATGAGTTCTCAAAAACAGGTCATGAAATATATTTGGTAGGTTTAGATAACAAAAAACCCGAATGGGACATTGGAGGAAGGCCTTTGCGAGATAATGTTATTTTATCATCTATAGAAGATGGTATAAGGGCAGAGCCGGACATTGTAATGTGGAGAAGAGGGTCTTCTTACAAGTGGTGCAAGAGAATGGTTAAATATGGCGCAAAATGCATTGGGGTCGCACAAACAACATATCTTGATTATGTTGTGCCTAACTTTGTTGATATCCTTGTCTGGAACTCAAAAGACGCTATGAATAAATTATATAAAAATTATAATTGGTGTGAACATGTATACATACCACATGGCTTTGATCCTAATGAATTTGTTAATATGAAATTGGAAAGAAAAAACAAAATACTATCAGTGTTTTCTTTATTTAAAGAAAGGGGTAAGATATTAGGGTATGATTATTGGAAAGATGTTAGTTTAAGAACAGGTCTTTGTGAGCTTTGGGGACATGGAAACGAAAACATATCTGAAAATATGGGGTCTGCAAAAACTTTTTCTGAATTAATAAATGTATATAACTCTTATAAAGTTTATTTGAATACATCTGTAGAGTCTGCTATGCCAAGAAGTAGGGCTGAGGCTATGATGTGCGGAACGCCTTTAGTGACCACCCCTTACTATGACATATCAAACTATATAAAGCATGGTGTTAATGGATTTATAGCAAATAACCCTTATGATATGATAAAATTTTCAAAAAATATAATTGAAAACAAAAATGTATTCCTAGAAATGAGTGAGGCCTCTAGGAATACATCTATTGAGTTTTTCAATATATCAAGATATATTGACCAATGGAACAGTTTACTTTTTACTTAATATCTTCAACCGCAGTTTTAGTTTTATTTAATTTTCCGAGTCCGGCGACTTTTGATGGTTCATTGTTATCCACCCTATAAAGATACTTACCGCTCAAGTTCGTATAGTTTGCGGCTTGAGCAAGTGGAAGTAGTCTTCTTGGGGCTTTAAGTGTTTGCTCTGTCTTGTTGTATGTAACGGGGACTATTGCGTTTTCGTCATTTCTCTGAACCATATATATAACAATAGGGTAATAATTTTTTGGATCTGTTCTTTCTGTCTTTAAATTTCCTGCTCCAATAGCAGATGTTGCTTGAGCGTGTGCCTTTATTTTCTTGGTTATTTTAAAATTGGACAAAACATAGTTTAGGTCTCTTTCAGGATTATATCCTTTTACAACTTTCAAAACTTCATTCGCAATTTTGTTGGCTAGATTGGAATTGAGGGAGGGAACCTCCCCTTTAAACCCTTCAAGTGTTGCTGCCTCTGCATCCTCTTTTGCTTTTTTTGCTTCCTCTTTTGCTTTTTCGGCCTGAATTTCTGGATTCCCCGCTATTAAAACTTTATGCGTAATTGATGTTTTCTCGTTCCTCAGGTTCTGATTATATAGTTCTGGTCCATCTACATCACTTCTTTTATCATTTTCTGCCATTATAACAATATCTTTAGTGCTATTTTGGGCCAAAACAGCAAGCCTTCTGACTTGTGATGTTACAGTTTTGCTTTCGGCGGACATATTGAGATCAAATGGATCGGATGATAAAGAGCTATCTTGATTTATAAAAAATATAAGAGTTTTTCCAATTTTAAAATCTTCATTTTTTTCTTTGTTATAGGTTTTTAACTTTTCTAAAAAAGTAAGCTTCAAAGGACCTAGTTCTCCGATAAGTCCTCCATGTCTTCCTTTCATAAAGATGGCTTTTTCTTCAGCCAATGCTTTTTCGGCTGCAGTCTGTTGCCTTGTTTTTATATCTTCTTCAGGCTTGGCTTCTGTTGCAGACCTTACACTTGGATCAAAAACGCTTAAAGCAGCAATAATCCCGCCTTCACCAAGTTCCAAACTCTCATACCACTTAACAAGGGAATTCATCAGATCAGCAGACATAGCTTCTCTGTTTATATAATGTGCGCGGAAAGCACCTCTTTTTTCATCTAAGTGGCTCTTGATATAATTATGCTGATTTTTGCACGCAGTCGCAAAAGTGACTGCGTCATTATAGTTATCTGGGTTAACAATCAAAGAAGGTCCAGTTACTTTTTTCCCAGGTAGTCCAGAAGAACTTAGAAGTCTAAGGGTTTTTGCCAGCTTTTTTTTATTTTCAAACATAGCCTTGTACGCATTTTGAACGCCATTAGTTTCCATTTTTTCTTTTACTGTGTTGACCTGTGCTTCATATTTGTCAGCAGCAGTTTTTGGCTCAAGGGCCGCATAACTTCTCTTAACTCCAAATGTGTTATCTAAGCTCATATTTTCCTCATTTTGGTTTGATTATACATATAAAAAAAGAATTTTAATATAAATCTTTTAAGTTATAAAAAATTATTAATAAAAAATCTATGCAATGTGTACATAATATATACTTAACAATAGATTTCAAAATATAAGTAGATACTCTTATTAATTACAAACCAAACAACAAAGAATATGAGAAAAGATATTATAGTATTTATAGGAACAATTGGTTCTCCTACATTTGATAAGTGTAAGCTTAGAATGGAGAAGCTAAAAAGAGAAGATTCAAGAATAAGAGATATTGTAATAATAAAAGATAGATCTCCTCAATGTGCTTGGTTGAATGAGATGATTTCTCAATCTGGCAAAGCCACTTGGTGTTTGCAGGTTGATGAGGATATGTATTTGAACTCAGAAGCGATTACGACCTTGTTGAGTATTGCTCAGAAAAAAGAATCTCAAGGAACTGGAGTTGGTCTAGCTCACGGTATGTTATGGGATTTGTTTTTGGAACAACCGGTTGGTTCTTTAAAACTTTGGAGATCCAAGATTTTAAGAAAATTTAAATTTAAAAATGTTTTGGGTTCGGATAGAGATCTTGTAAACAAAATGGTTGCCAAAGGATATAAAGTTGTTTCTACAAAAAAAATATTGGGTGATCATGATTCAGCTCCAACAGATGAAATTGGAGCTAAAAAATACTATGAGTATGTTCATAAGATAAGAAAATTTAATGGAGATGATAAAGCAGAAAAATTTGTTAGATCAATAAAAAATAAAAATAAATTTATATATGAAAGAGTAAAGTCGGCTTTATCTGATAATATTGTTAATAAGAGTAAAGACGGTAGGTAAAATGGGAAAAAAGGTAAGTGTAACATCGATAACTCCAACCTTATTCTATAAGATAGATGGAAAACTTTGCAGAACTTTGGACAGATTAGATTGGCATTTAAAAAGTTTAAAATTGCAAAGACATGTAGATATGAAAATTCTAGTTGTTGACCAATCAAAAGATGAAGATATTATTTTGGAATTAAAAAAAATATGCTCAAGACACGGAGCAGAGTATCACAACATTAAAACAAATTTAATTTTCAACAAATCTCTTATGATAAATTATGGTTTACATCTTACAAAATCAGAATTTGTTGCGATTTTGGATTTAGATTTAGTATTTCAGCATCATGTATTTTGGAGGTGTTATTTAAACTACAAAGAAAAGGGAAACTTTTCAAACACAAAAGTTTTATATTTGAAAGATAAAAAGTTTTTAAACTTAATAAATCTAAATGCAGATAAAGCTTTTCGTCTCAGGCCGAAAATTCATGGAAACCTAGCAAGGCCACATAGTAACGGCAAAGGTATACAGGGAGGAATTCAGTTTTTCGAAACAGTGTTTTTAAGAGATCGTCTTTTTGGTTGCAACACAAACATCAATTTACTTGGCGGCTATGACAATGATCTGGTCGTGCGATCAAAAAAACTTGGTGTGCCGGTAAGTGACTTTTACCCTATAAAAGATAAGATTTTTTGTCTGCACATCCCACATGTAAAATATAAAAATATATATAATATAATTCCAAATGATAATAATGAGGTTATGAAAGAGGTTAGGAGAATAAACTCAAAAGCTGCTTATAAAAGTTTTCCAAAAAGTTTTATTTATCAGCAAGAAAAAATTATTGGATTTAGAATAATAGACAATGTTTCTTACTATGGAAATGAACACGGAACGCTTTTTGAAATTAAGTCACTGAAGTGTCTTCAGATGGCTAGGGGGTATTTTGGAACATGAAGCATTATCTTATAACTCGCTTTTGCGCTTATTGGCCTGGAAATAAAAGTTATGATGACCCAAGCTGGTTAAATCATCGTTTTGAGCTGTATAAAAAGTACAATCAAAAATCATTAGAAAATCAAAAAAATAAAAACTTCGAACAGCTTATTATATGTGATGACAGAATTACAGACGATATGTTAAGTTATTTTTCAAATTTAGATTATAAAACCAAAATTATAGTTGAAAACGAACATTGGTATACCCTTGTTTTAAAAAATATAGAGTATGATGAAAAGTTTTTATTAACAAGATTTGACTCAGATGACGTTATAGATTCTAATTTTATAAATTTAATACAAATGTCTGCAAGAAAAATAAATTCCGAAGACGCCCTGATCGATATAGCGCACTTAAGAAGATACTCTTTAAATAATAAGAATTTATACCAACATAAATACAGAGGAACATCTATGTTCGCAACTCTGGTGTGCAACTCTTTAGATCCCTCTAAGTTTTTAGTAAATCATATAAGAGCTAAAGATAATTATAAAAATATAATAAGAATACTTGACTTAAAAGCTTATCTTTTGATACATAAAAAAAATCATTACTCAAAAGAAAAAGGAACAGTTGTGCGCAAAAATTTCAATATAGATAAAAAAATCTTAAAATCTTGAGTATTGTAATAAAATACGGAGTCATTCATGAAGGTCGCATCGCTAACACCAATAAGATATAGCTACAAGGAAGATGGCAGTCTGTCAAGAGATATGGATAGAATTAAAAACCACATAGTTTCTTTAAAAAAGCAGATAAAAAAAGACTATGATTTAGATATTTATATAGGAGATGGCAGTAGAGATTTGTCCATACAAAAAAAAATAAAAAAAATATGCAAAGATTATGGGGCAAGATATCTAGTTTTGAACAGGAGGGACTTTTTTAATAGAGGTTTGCTCATAAATGATATGTTTAAGATGATAGATCGATGCGACAATGTTCTTTTATTAGACCTAGATCTGCTGCTAGATCCAAATCTAATCAATATGTTTTTTGAAAAACAAAGAACATCTAGCTACAAAATACTCTTAGCCGGAATAAACTTTTTAAAGATATACAAAATAGATGAAGACCCTTGGACTTTTGACGTTACAAAAGATCTTTTTAAACATCAGATAGTAGAAGAGATAAGGAGATTTAGGACTGCTAATGGATTACAGTTTATGAAGTATTCAGACTACAAAGATTTTGGTGGATTGGATGTAAATTTCAACATATACTGTGGAACAGATGATGAAATACTCTATAGGTTTAATCGCAAAGGTCCTGGTCTTACTGGAATACCAAATAGATCAGAATTTTGTATAAACACTTTAGATAATCCAATTGCATTTCATCTTAATCATAATTCTGGTACTTTAAAAATAAACAACACTAAAGAAGATCCAAACGACAAATTCATAAAGGCTTTATGCTGTAAGGTTAACAGGTATTATCTTTATAATTTTTTATCAAAAGGAAAATTTAAAGTTCAGAATAATTTATCTGTAGAAAAGAATTATATGTGTAAAGAAAGCGGAAAAATATTTTGGGGGAACGAAAAAGAAAAAATTATTCCATTTGAAAAGATAAGTGTAAATGCGATTATAGAAGAATATATAAAAAATACTTTAAAAAAATAATATTTAGTTTTTTATGAGTATAAAAATTGTGTTAGCCTGTTAGCGGCCGGGAATTTATATGTCTGAAAAAATAATAGCGTTTATACCCGCAAAGGGTAATAGCGACAGAATAGTTGGAAAAAATAGAAAATTACTTGATGGGAAGCCCTTATTTTTGCACACAGTAGAAAAGGTGTGTGAGATGAAGATTTTTGACAAGGTGTATATAGACACTGATTGTGAAAAAATAATCAAACTATCTAGGGAGGTTGAGGGTTTGAGCGTAATGAGGAGAGATCCTAAATATGCCTCAAATGTGACTAACGGAAACCAACTTCTTATGAATGAAATAAATTTTGACCCATCTGGAACAATATATGTTCAGATACTATGCACATCTCCATTTATAAAAAAAGAAACTATAGTAAAGGCTATCGATGTAGTGAGGGACGGCTCACAATGCTCTACTCTTGTAAAAAAAGAACATCTTTATTTCTGGAAAAATAATAAGCCTAGTTATGATATTTCAAACATACCAAACTCAAAGACAATAGACCCTGTTTTTATAGAAACTATGGGACTATATGTTATAAGAAAAGATGTCGCGATAAGTGAAAAGAAAAGAATAACAATCAATTGTAGCTTTATAGAGGCATCTCACTTAGAATCTATAGACTTAAATAATCCAGATGACTTTCAGCTGGCAGAATACATTGCGAGTGGTATAAGGGAAAAAAATAGAAAGTTTCTAAATAATTTAAAAGCAAATCTAAGCAGCGCAATGCTTTCAGATATACTGGATGACTTAGGCATTGTGCAAAAATTAGTTGTAACAAATCTCAAGCCCAATATAATTAACTCTAAAATATTAGGATATGCAAAAACTATAAAATTAAGAAAGAAAAGACCTAATGAAAAAATAGACGGTATATATGAGGCTTTAAAATCTTACAACAATATAATTCCAGGAGATGTAATAGTCGTTGAAAACGAATTGTCAGAGTTTGCATATTTTGGAGAGTTAAATTGTAATTTGGCGATTAGGTCTGGAGCGATAGGAGCCTTAATTGGTGGAAAAACAAGGGATTCAGAATCTGTCAAGTCTTATAACTTTCCGGTTTTTTCGGAAGGGAATACGTGCCAAGATGTTAGAGGTCGAGCGGTTCTTGGTGATATGTCATGCTCTGTAGTTATAGATGATGTGGTGGTATATGAAGGAGATTTAATTTTTGGAGATTGCGAAGGTATAATTGTTATTCCAAAAAATAAAATAAATCTAGTTTTAGATGAGGCAATTAAAAAAATAAAATCAGAAGGTGATATAATTTTTGACATAACAAAAGGTTATAATATCGATAGTATAACAAAAAAGCATGGATTTTTTTAGGGTTGTAAAATGTTAGATCATATAGAGTTAAATATTAAAAATGTAAATAATTTAAAAAATTTAAAAATATCAAACGAGACTATGAATTATTTTAAAAAGTTTGATAGAGTAATATTTTGTACGATGGGCAAATCTGCTTTTGCGTGTAGAAAAGTTGTTTATACGGCAAGAAGTTACGGGTTATTGTGGCACGACCTAGATGTGTGCCACGCTTTTCATGGCGATGCCGGAATCGTTAAGGAAGGAGATCTTTTGGTATTTGTATCCAAGTCTGGAGAAACAAAAGAGACGATAGATGTTGCTAGGTATTTTTCAAAGTGGGAAACTATTTCAGTTACAAGTGATGAAGCTTCTACTTTATCTAAAGTTTGTAAGAATAATTTATTTATACCTCTAGAGGAAGAGGGTTCTCCTTTTGGCTATTCACCTATGATTTCTACTGTTTTGTACATGATTACACTACACCATATACTGTGTGAGTCTATAAAAAGTAAAAATATAAAAATAGATGAGTATGCTAGAAACCATCCTAGTGGCAAGATAGGGAGAGACTTAAAAAATGCTGGATTTTAAATTATTGAAAAAACCATTTGTCGTTGCAGGCCCATGTGCCGCAGAGTCAGAAGAGCTGTGTTTAGAAATTGCCTCCTACTGTAAAGATATATGTGAAAAAAATGGATTTACATATATTTTTAAAGCAAGTTTTGATAAAGCAAACAGAACAAGCATAAAATCCTACAGGGGGCCGGGGATTGATGCCGGCATCGAAATTTTTAAAAAAATAAAAAGCAAAGGAAACTACATATGCACAGATATACATACTCCTGATCAGGCTGATATGATATCTGAATTTGTAGACATCATTCAAATACCGGCATTCTTGGCAAGACAAACAGATTTGGTTGTGAATGTTGCAAAAACTGGCAGAATCATTAATATAAAGAAACCACAGTTTATATCTTATGATAAAATTAAATTTATAATAGATAAGTGTACAGCTAGTGGAAATGATAAAATAATATTAACAGAGAGGGGCAGTGTCTTTGGCGCAAACGATTTAGTCGTTGACTTTAGAAATATATATGAAATGAGAAAATACGGATACCCTGTAATGATAGACTCAACACATAGTTGTCAAAAGATGACAGCAGGAAGTACAACTTCTGGCAACAGAGAATATGCGCCATATTTCGCAAAAGCTGGGTTTATATTTGGAGCTAATGGACTATTTGCAGAGGTTCATCCAGACCCAGAAAAGGGCCTTTCAGATAGTGCAAATATGATAAATTTTAAAATGTTTGAAAAACTTATAGTAGAATTACGGGAGATGATATAATGGTTATATATGTGGACATAGATGAAACTATTTGCAAAACAGAATCTGATAGAGATTATTCAAAATCAAAAGCTATTAAAAATCGTATAGAAAAAGTAAACTCTTTGTATGACGAAGGACACACGATTATATACTGGACTGCCAGAGGAACTGTAACTGGTTTAGACTGGAGAGAGGTTACTGAAAAGCAGTTTAAGAAGTGGGGTGTAAAATATCATGATCTGAAATTTGGTAAGCCGGCTTATGATCTCTTCATAGATGACAAAAATATAAACTCTGATGCTTTTTTCAAGGAACAATAACATATGACTATAAAAAATACTTTTAATAAGAATATGAATGTAATAATACTAGGTAAAGGCCCGAGCTGTATAGAAATAGACCAGAAAGGAGACCAATATATCTCTAAATGCGGCAAGCACACTTTTGACAAAAGCACTCACCTTATTTTTACTCTTAATGACTGTTTTTCTATGACCTCTCACGTTGACTTTGCATTCTTTAACGACTACGAGAGATTTGTTTTGGTTCCAAATGATAAAAAGATAAAAAACATCTGTATTCCAACGTATATCCACATAGGATATATTGATAAGTTAAAATACAAGAGGGATAGAGTTCCAGAGTCTCACCCACTTATTAGTAAGAAGATCGCCGAACTTAGTAATATAAATATAGAAAAGTATCAAATCCATACATCAAAAAAACTAGTAGATAATCTGCCTAAATTTACAAAGAATGTTTCGAGCGTATTGCATCCAGCAATGCTATATGGATGTGAAGTTTTAGGCTTAAAAAATTTCATATTTTTTGGGATATCAACAACTAGTACATATCATCCCAAGTTTGGGAAATACCCTGGTCAATCAGGACACAATCGCGCCTCTTTTTTGATTGCACAAAAAATAGCAAAAGAAAAGGGTTTGAGCATAAAAGTTTTTTAACTTTAAGAGATTTAAAATGAAAAAAATACTGTTAATTGGAGCTTCTGGAAATCTTGGAAGACAACTTACAAAAATTTCAAAAAATTTTGACTGCCCTACGAGAAATGATTTAGATATATCGAATTCAGAAGAACTTATAGCTTATTTTATTAAAAATAAATATGAATTAGTTATAAATTGTGCCGCAATTACAGATACTGAATTTTGTGAAACAAACATATCTGATTGTATTAGTGTAAACACTGTTGGTGCCGCCAACTTAACAATGCTTCAGGATCAGTTTAATTTTAAAATAGTTCATATATCTACAGACTATGTTTTTGATGGAAAAAGAGGAAGTTATACAAATTTAGATCTAATTAATCCTATATCAAACTATTCTAAATCAAAAGCTGCAGCTGAGCTTATAGTTAGGATGAACAGAAAAAACTTAATAATAAGAACTTCTTTTTTCCCTCTTGAGTTTCGCCATCCGGCTGCTTTTGTAGATCAGTATACAACAAAAGATTTTGTAGACATTATAGCGCCTATGATATATAAAGAATCTATTTCTGACAAAACAGGTATTGTTCATATTGGAACAGAAAAAGATTCTGTATATAATAAAGTGAAAAAAAGATATCCAAACATTAAAAAAATGAGCAGAAAAGATATAAAATCTGTATATATTCCATATGATACATCTTTGGAGTAGAAAATGAAAACCGCATTAATAACCGGAGTGGCAGGTCAAGATGGATCATATCTTTCTGAGTATCTTCTAAAAAACAACTATACCATTTATGGAATATCAAGAAGAAAAAGTACTTCCTCTGGTTTGAAAAATTTAAAAAACTCTCTAAACAGTGTTAATTTTAATTTAATAGAAGGGGACCTGTCAGATTCAACATTTATGAGTCGTTTAATAATGGACATAAAACCTCATGAGTTTTATAATCTTGGCGCACAAAGTCATGTCGGACACTCTTTTAAGAATCCAATAGAGTCATTTAGAACAAATGCAGAAGCCGTAATTATGCATTTATCTTTTATAAAAGACCTATCACCTTATACGAGGTACTATCAGGCTTCAACAGCAGAAATGTTCGGAGGGGTAGACTGTCCGGTTTCGGGTTATAATGAACTTTCAAGGCTAAATCCAAGATCTCCATACGCGATAGCGAAAGTTGCAGCACACCACTCTGTTATAAATTGCAGAAATGCTTACGGAATTTACGCGGTTTCTGGAATATTATTTAATCATTCATCTCCCAGAAGGGGGCATGATTTTGCAACAAGAAAGATAACCTCTACGCTTGCAAAAATAAAACTTGGAAAAGAAAAATTTTTGCACATGGGAAATTTAAAAGCATTTAGAGATGAAGGTCACTCCAAAGATTATGTTGAGGCAATGCACATGATGCTAAATAATGACAAACCAACCGACTACGTAGTCTCTACCGGTGATGGTGCAACCATAGAGGATATGTTGAAATACACCTGTAACCTCGCAAGTCTCAACCCCAATGATATATACAAAATGAATAAAAAATTTATGAGGCCTTCTGATGTCCCTTATTTAAAAGGAAACTCTTCAAAGATCGCAACTGATCTTGGATGGAAGCCAAAGTATTCATGGAAAGAATTGTTAAAAGATATGTATGACAATGATCTTGTAAAAAATAGTTAATAATTATTTTATAAAATAATTATTATTACTTAATATGAGTATAAAATTATGTGCGGAGGTTATACGATGTCAAGCATGGTAATAGGTGGTGCGGGGTTTATAGGCTCTAATATTGTAGAGTACCTTTACAATAACACAAATGAAGAGATACACATATTGGACAATCTCAGTGCCGGGTCTTATAAAAATATAGAAAAATATCTAGATAGGGCAACATTTCATTTTGAAGATATTGGGAAGATTAATTCTAAAAATCTAATAGATAGTCTAAGGCCAGATAATATATTTTTGACAGCATCAAAAGTTTCTGTACCCGAATCAATGTCTAATCCAAAGCCATATTTCAAAACAAATATATTAGGAACTATAAATATTTTAGACGCAGCCTTATCCGCAGGGTCAAAATTGGTTTTTTCTTCATCCTCAAGCGTTTATGGCGACTGTGAGGCATACCCTGTAAAAGAAATTGACAAAAAGAATCCAATATCTCCTTATGGAATGACGAAGGATCATGCGGAAGATATAATCGCTTATTACTGCAAAATAGGTCTAGATGCAACTATACTTAGATATTTTAATGTTTATGGACCAAATCAAAGTAATAGTTCGGAATACTCTGGGGTTATATCAAAGTTTGCAAAAATAAAGGTGGAAGGAAAAACTCCAACGGTTTATGGAGATGGAGAACAAACAAGAGATTTTACATATGTAGAAGATGTCGCTAGGTTTAATTATTTGGTTTCCAAATTAGATACATCGGGTAACATATATAATGTATGTTGCAGCAAAGAAACGTCATTAAATAAGCTTCTTCAGATTATGGAGTTTGATGATGTTTTCTACGAAGGTGAAAGGTTTGGAGATATAAAAAAGTCATATGGTGACAATTCAAAGCTTTTAAAGGATACTGGGTCACGGTTTGAGTATTCTATAGAAAAGGGCTTGAAAAAATATCTTGAATATGAAAATAAAAAAAGATTAAGCTGAATATACTGATACCAACATACTAGGAGTGCAAGATGAAAGGTCTTTCTATTGGAGTTATAGGGCTTGGCTTTGTTGGCGGAGCCATGAAAAAAAGTTTTGAGTTAAAAAATATAGACGTTTTAGGTTATGATAAATATATTAAAGAATATTCTGAAAACCTTGTTGATGTTTCGACAAGAGATGTAGTCTTTCTTTGTCTTCCTACAAAGTTTAAAAATAATGTAGGATATAATAAAGATGCAATTTATGAAAACTTAGACCTGCTTCAAGCTGCAGGTTTTTCTGGAATGGCAGTTATAAAAAGCACAGTGGAACCGGGCTTTACAAGGTCTTTAAAAGACAAATATTCTTTTGAGATATTGCACAATCCAGAGTTTCTTACAGCGAGAACAGCATTTGAAGATTTTCATGAACAAAAACATGTAGTTCTTGGTCAGAATGAAGGAGGCAGGGGAGGGATACTTCTTTATTCTTTTTATACAGAGAACTATCCTGGAGCATCTGTAACTATATGTAAGTCGGAAGAGTCAGAGGCAATGAAGCTTTTTTGCAATAATTTTTATGCAATGAAAATTATGATATTTAATCATTTTCACGAAGTATGTTCTGAACTAAATATAGATTTTGATAATGTTAAAAAGGCGATGTTTAAAAACAAATGGATAAATCCAATGCATACAGATGTACCAGGACCAGACGGAAAATTTGCATATGGAGGAGCTTGCTTTACAAAGGATACAAATGCACTTCTTGAACTCTCTTATAGGAAGGGCATACAACATAAAGTATTAGAAGCCTGTGTTCTTCAAAGAAATATGATAAGAAATGATAATGATAATATAGAGGATTAGTATGAAATTCTTTTTCGCATCAACTCTATTCTTTTTGGCACAAATATTGGCATGGTTTCAGTCTAATTCTGGAATTTTAGATGAGCCTTTTAAATCAAACTATATAATCATAGCTTTGGTTTTTGGGCCAATAGTTTCTTTGCTTTTTTCTTATGCAACGATAATTATGTACTCTGCAGTGCCATTATGGTCTATAAGATTTATAAGTTTTGCCGTAGGATACCTTGTCTTCATTCCATTGACTTGGTATTTTTTGGGAGAGCCGGTATTTACTTTTAAAAATATATTGTCATTCTTTTTGTGCTTATCAATTATATTTGTTCAATTTTTTTTAAAATAGGAAAAGATAGCTGATGAAAGAGTTACTGGAAAATTTTAAAAGCTTTGATAAATTTTTAAAAGATCAATTGCTAATCGGACTTTACATTCAGTGTACATGGGCTTTAATAACACCTATTGTAATGAAGTTGCAAGGTCTTTTGTGGACAACATCTTTTATATCTTTTTATTTAATTATGATGAGGATGGGAGGTTTAGTTGCTCCCTACTTTAAAGGCACACATATTAAAAAGTCTTATAAGATGATAATATTTATAAATACCATTTATGTTTTAGCCACATCTTTATACTTTTATGATCAAAGTTTGTTTTTATATGCAGAGTCTTTTCTCTCTATATTTTTTTGTATAAACTCAATTGTTTTGCACATTGGCTGGGATGTCTGGGTGGTCAACAAATATGGCTCAGATACGTTTGAGGAATACAAATACTGTGCGACTTTTAGAGATGGCATTGCAGGGATTGGAGGTAATGCAATTGTAATTGGCATATTTTCTTTGCTGAATACGACTCAGTCAATAAGATTATTTTTATTTTTAATGATCTTTGTACTGGTGTTACAAGTATATAATTACAGAAAGCATTATAAAAATATGGATACAGAAAATGAATCAGAATAGCTGTTTTAATAATATTTATTATTTTTTTTTAAAAGTAGGTAAAAAATGAGAAGAATAAAATCATCAAATGAGTTTGACAGAATTTTGTCAAAAATAAAGAATAGAGAAAACTTTGCACTTGTCAGAATGGGTGGCAAGGAAACTGCGATATTGAGCAATAAAAAACTAGACCTTTCAAATATACTGGAATTTGACTTTGATCCAAAAAAAGAAAATCATTTATTTTTCAGGAATATGCTTATACAGTCATATAAGACGGATCATGAAAAGTACATTGTTGGCATGCCATGTTATTGCTGCACAAATGACGTTCAGGCAAACGCCTCGATGGGCCTTATCGCAAATAAAAAAACAGCAACCCTTGCAACGGTATTTTCAAATAATAATTCAAAGAGAGCAAATGAGGTTTTACATTCTCTTCTGGGCAGAAATATAATAACCGTAACGAGCTGGAGGGCTGCAAGTGTTCAGAATCCTGCAATACCTCTTAACGTCAGATATTCATTTAGACTTAGAAATAATGCAATAGAGAGTTTGAATATTATAGAGGACATTAAAAATTTCGTTAGAGCTAATAATATAAAAAATTATGTTTTTCTTATTTCTGCGGGACCTCTGTCGAACGTTATAATAAACAGTCTTTTTGAAGAGGAAAAGGAAAATTGTTATTTGAATATAGGCTCAATGTTTGATCCTCTATATTACGGAAGACCAACTAGAGATTTTCACAAGCCAAGTAGTCTAAACAATCACAAGATATGCGTTATGGATTTGTTGGAGGACAATCATGTTACATAAAATATACGTCAGAACACTAGAAAGCTACCCAGAAAGAACAGAATGGGCAAAGAAAGAACTTGCAAGGGTTGGTATAGTAGATTATGAGTTTTATCAAAATTTAGACAGATCTAGTAAGATATTAGATAAATGGAAGGATGAAGGAAAGATAAAGTTAGGACCAGAGTGTTTCCAGTGTCAAAAACTAGACTGTTCTTGTAGGGCAAAAATCTTGACACGCGGTATGGTTGCGAATTTCATATCTACACTAATGCTTTTTGAAAAAATAATTCAAGATGAAATGCCAGATGATACTATGTATATGATTATGGAAGATGACATATACTTTCAGGACAACGCAAAAGACGTCATTGAACACACATTTGGAGAGGATTTTAGAAAAACTTTCAATACAAAAAAGCCCCTTTTGTTAAAATTAGGCTGGGGGGATATGATGGAGTATAGACAAACACATTATGAAGTTTCAGCGGGAATGCATGTATTTAAGAAAGAGTCAAATAAGTTTTCAAATCCGTGCTATGCCGGAAATAAGCACTTGTTTAAGTTTCTTTTAAAAGAATTCAAAAGAATAGAAACGGCTTGTGATATGTGGATTCACAGATATATGTCTCCGAAGGTCGAAAATTATGAGATAATTCCCGCCTTATGCAAAGAGCTTTCTCATGTTGGAAGCATACCCTCTGCAATGCATATAAAATATAGCACTGCCACAAAATTCTTGGATTTGTTTTCAAGAACTCAAGACCAGCGATATATTGATAAGTTTATTGAGGCTGAAAAAGAATATTTTAATTACTGGTTTAAGTATGGAAAAAACGAATGGGGCATAGACTGGTAATATAGTAATTTTATTTTAAAAATAAAGCACAACAAGACAAAGCACGGGTTATTTGAAATGATTATAGATCTCACAGAAAAGTTTAACCAAATTAGAAAGTCCAATGAGGAGAAAAGAGATATTCTGACTCATACCGAGTATCTAGAAAAGTATTACAATGTAAGGAAAATAATTTGTAAAAGCGGACTTGAGGTTTTGCTTCGTGAAGAATACGATAATGTATTTGACATTTATGAAGAAGATGAGTGGTCTAAGCTTGCTTCTTTGTCCGTTGACTTATATGAGGCAGAGGATGATCTTTTTGATTATTATGAAAACCTTTTTAAAAAACTAAATATGGAGATGGTGGAAAGATTTGGAGACATCGATCATGAGAGATATCATTTATTTGACGAAGAAAGTATAAAGTTTTCTAAAGTCTTAATAGAGATTGACAGGCTTATGATGATGGTTGCTAGATTTAGAGAGAACTTTTGCAAAAAGATAAGCGATGAGTCTTTTATCTTTTCAAGCTATCTGGACTACATAGTCACCAGTGATTATTTAAAATTAAGCATTTTGGAAAATTTCATAATGCAGCATGGTCATTTTCACAGAGAATAATGTGTTTGTAAGTATAGTCATTCCAGTATATAACAATATAGAGTATATAGAGCAGTGTTTAGACAGTTGCTTTTATCAAACATATAAAAATTTTGAAGTAATAGTAATTGATGATAATTCTTCTGATAAAATATATGAAGTAACAAAGAAATATAATGTAACCTATATCAGAAACAAGAAAAACATGGGTCCTTCATATTCTAGAAACATTGGGATAAAAGTGTCCAAAGGAGAGGCTGTAAGTTTTATAGACTCTGATGACATAATGATGCCAAACAAATTAAAACTTTCAGTTCCTCACTTAAAAGGTAAGATTGGGATGACTTGTGGCAATTATAAAGTTTTATTAAACAGGTTGAGGCTGTTGCCTAATTTTTATTCGACCAAGCTAAAAATAGATATAGACCTGCTAATGAGACAGAACTTTGTGGCATGCGGGTCAACCACTGTGAGAAGGGATGTCTTCGATGATGTTGGTCTCTTCAATGAAAACTATTGGATAGCAGAAGATTATGATATGTGGGTTAGGATTTCTGAAAAATACAGCATAGAGTACATACATGATGTTCTATATTATTATTCTGTCATAAAGAGAGGGAAGTCTTTAACTCAAGATGGTAGTCGCTCTATTGAGCAACATATAAATATATTAAAAATAAAGGAGGAGTCTAGAGAAAGAAGAGGTGTTTGAGTTTTGGTTTTATACCCATATAGAGGTGAAAAATGATCGATTTAAAAAACAAAAATATCTGCATGATTTCTACTGCTTTTCAATCTGAAGTATATTATTTATCAAAATTTTTTAACAAAAGGCTGATAAAAAATAACCAAATTACCTGGATATCAAAATATAGCGAAGATGCAACAGACAGAAGGATTGTTCAGCTAGAGGAAGAAGAATTCTTCATGTTCTTTGTGAAGAATAATTTTGATATAATTATAAGTTTCGGTGCTGATATCGGAAGTGATTGGGCAAAGCAATTTTCTGATATAATTATTGATATACCAACCATAAATTCAATAGCCGAAAACGAACCTTTCTCTTATAACTATATTTTGCAAGCTCTCTGCCTTAGTGACTATATATACGGTTTGCTTGAGTCAAATCATAATTCCAAATATATAAATATGCTGCCTAAAAACAACCATTCATGTGGTAAAAAAATAAAGTTCTATCACAATGCTCCATTCAAAGGAGATATGTCAGACAGGAAAACAGATGATATTATTGATGCATTTTTAAACAAAAATCAAAAACTTTTAATCTCAGGATATATCGATGAGTATAACATATCTAGGCTGACAAATAATATCGAATATATTGGAGTTCAGCCAAGAGCGAAAGTAAGCGATCTTATGTGCAAGTCAGAGTGGCTGCTATCTCCTTCGCTTTACGAAGATTTCGGCTTGCATATATACGATGCAAAAAGTTACGGATGCAAAATTATGTCAAGCTCTATATCCAGTATATCTAATCTTGGCGATTATGTTGTTGACGTTAATAAAAATATTAAAAAGCAAATAGAAAAATTTATAAATACTTACTAAGAGGTTCAGATGGATGAGTTGAATAAGAAAAAATTATATGAGAATATTAAAGACAGCGCGGTAATTCAGTTTTCTGCAGCATGGTGCGCTCCATGCAAGGTTATGACCAAAAATATTGAATCTATGTCAGATAATTTGAACGCAATTTTTTTTAAGGTGTATGTAGATAAGTACCCGGAGTTATCTTCGGAGTTCTCGATTAAAGCGCTTCCAACGCTCATATCTTTCAAAGACGGCAAAGAGTCGGGTAGGCTCATTGGCGTAAGAACAAAAGAGCAAATATTGGAATTTGTAAAATAACGGAGCTTAATATGTCAAGCATTGAAGAACAAAATAAAAAATTAGAGGAGTTGTTAATGAGTAATAAAGAAAGCAAAATAGATCCAGAAGTCTTAAAGAAGCTAAAAGGAAAAGCTTCTGTTCAGCAAGATAGTCAAAAACAGGTCGCGATAAATCTTGCGGTTGTAGGTGTCGGTCAGGCTGGTTCTAGGATTGCAGAAGTTTTTTTTAATAGAGGTTATAACGCAGGAGTTATTAACACCTCATCTCAAGATTTAGAATATATAAAAGTTGACAATAAGCTTTTACTAGAAGGTTCTCTTGGTGGCACAGGGAAAGATCTAGATCTAGGAAGACAAATCTTTGAAGAAAACGAAGATCTTTGCTCTAAGTTTATAGAGGATGTACTTGGTTCAAATGATATGATGTACCTTGCAGTATCTGGGGGCGGAGGAACTGGGTCTAGTTGTTGCGACACAATAATTCCCACAATGGTGTCCATGGGTTGTCCTGTTGGCGTTATATACATTCTTCCAAAAGACACAGAAGATGCACTATCAAAACGCAACTCTATCGAGACGCTATCTCGACTGGCAAGGATGTCAACAGAAAATATGATATCAAACTTAGTTGTTGTAGATAACGCAAAGATTGAGCAGATTTATGGGGGCTTGTCTCAGGCGAAATTTTGGGACACTGCTAACGATGCAATAGTGGAGCCTCTAGATATCTTTAACAGTCTTACGGCAACTGCATCTAGACACACTTCTTTAGATCCCTCAGATTTTGCCAAGATAATCTCATGTGGAGACTGCTCTGTATATGGAGTTGTCGAGGTTGATAATTATATGGAAGAAACTGCGCTTGCAGAGGCGGTCATCGAATCTTTAAATTCTAATATGCTCGCAGAAGGTTTTGATCTAAAACAGACGCGTGTTGGTGGAGTCATCATTACCGGAACGAAAAAAGTAATGGATTCATTGCCGGCGATTAATATTAATTATTGCTATCATATGATATCTGATGCAACAAATAACGCCAATATTTTTCAGGGTGTGTATGATGTTCATACCAAATCAGATTCCGTAAAAATTTACACCTGGTTTGCAGGTTTGGGATTGCCCAAAACTAGAATCGAAACTCTTAAAAAACAAAGCAAAGAGTTAGAAGAGCTTGCAAGATCTAAAGAAAAATCAAGAGCAAGTGCTATGACTCTTGATCTGGGAAAAGATATGACCACATCAGTATCAGATGAAATAAACAGAAAGATCAAGAAGAAAAATTCTGCATTCTCAAAATTTCAAAGAGGTCGGGGATCTATAATTGACGCGAGAAGAAAGAAATAATATAAAAATGCAGGTCTAAATGGGCCTGCAACATATCATTACAAACTACAAAGGAGAAAAAATGATCACTATTCTATTAACATTATTTGCGTGCGGAAGTGCGGATAAGAGTCAAACCACAGAGGGTGCAGCGACCACCACAGAAGCGACGCAAACTACCCCTGTGCAAACCAAAGAAGTTCTTCAAACTAGTGGCACAGCGCAAACTGTACAGGTCGCCGATGAGACTACAGCAACTGAAGCTACAGCAACTGAAACTACAGAAACTGAAGCCACAGAAACAACGACTACAGAGGTTACAAATGATTAGTTTTTTACTAACACTTTTAATTGCATGTGGGGCTGAAGAATCAGACGACACAGCACTAGCTCAAGACGATACTGTATCTTCAGATACAGGCTCTGCAGAAGAGTAGTCATTATGTCAACAGAGGATAAAATATTTTATAATGAGTCTTCTTGCAAGTCACTGGGGTGGAAGCCTCAGTGGCTAGGCTTGCAAGAGATTGGTTATGACTTAATCACTGCGGTTAAAAAGTTTCAAAAAGAAAATGGACTAAAACCAGACGGCTTAATTGGGCCGATGACATTCCGAGTTTTGAAAACACATGTCGAACAAGATCAAGACATTGAAGAAAAAACACCAATAGAGCCAGGAGAGAAGAGTATTCTTTATAATGGCAAAAAATTTCCAATTAATTGGGACAAAGTAGTACTTCCATCAGATCCCGGAGGTATGGAGCATGATAATGGCTTTACCAAACAAACTAGAAAAAGAAAGATTTCAATGTTTGTTGCACATTGGGACGTTTGTTTGAACTCAGAAGCTTGCTTCAAAGTTCTTAATCGTACAGATAGATCTGCGTCAATTCATTTCGCAATTGATAATGACGGCACGATTTACCAGTTTCTAGACATGAACCATATCGCATGGCACGCATCACATAGGTTGGTAAATAGAAAATCTGTAGGCGTAGAAATATCAAATGCTTATTATCCAAAATATCAAAACTGGTACAAGAGAAATGGATTTGGTGAGAGACCTCTTGTTGAAGGGGCAACTGTACATGGCAAGCCAATGAAGCCTTTTATGGACTTCTACCCAATACAAAAAGAAGCACTTACAGCACTAATGGAGGCGGTTCACAAAGCTCTTGGCATACCTTTAGAAACAATAGAGCGCGATACGGTCTCAAGGGAAGTGACGTCTGGAAAGTTTTCAGGATTTGTTCATCATTACAATGTAACAAAAAAGAAAATCGATTGTGCAGGTTTAGATTTGAAAGCACTTTTTAAAAAGATAAAATAATCTGAATTTAAATAAGACTTCGAAAATATTAAACGCTATGCTCAATACCCTCTTAAATGATCTTTAAGAGGGTATTTTTTTTTCATCATTAAAGTTTTTTAGCATATAGATAACAGCATCTTTTAAGACTTTGGCCTCATCATATGTTAATATAAATTCAACAAAGTCATTCTCTGTATCTATTGCAAATGATATCCCACTATCTTCATCATTTATCTTGTCCATATATGCAGATATTGCTGAAAACTTATCATTTTTATTTATTGTTTTGTCAAAAGATACAGAGTCTTTCATTATAGAAAAAATATCCTGTCTTCTTAAATGCTTTTCTGATTCTTTCATATTTATTTTCCCAGTATATAAAACATACATCTTATATTAATAAAAAATATAAAGTCAAATAAGGCGTATCAATATGAGCAACAATAGATTCTTACAAATAAAATATATATTTAAAAAAATAGCAATGAAAAAAGTATCTAAAGATTTAAGATATCATATTGAAAATGATATTTCTCCAATTGAAAGCATATTTAGGCCAACTTCTGAAAAATATTTTTCTGTAATAAAAGAAGCAAAGCATAACACAATGTTATTAAAACTAGCAGAGCATGAGTACGAAATCCTGGCAACGGACATAGGAGAGTTTGGAGAGTATGAAGGTGAAAGAGTTCCTTTAGATTTTCCTCTTCCTGATGATATATACAAAGATGCCGCAGAGTATAAGGGAAAGAAAGTTAAGCTTAACAGACCTATGCGATCTTCTGGTCCAAAAAAATATAAGGTTTATGTCAAGAATCCCAAAACAGATAAAGTAAAAAAAATAAACTTTGGAGATAAGAAAGGTGGTTTGAGGCTGAACATTCATGATGCCGCTGCAAGAAGATCCTTTGTTGCCAGGCACAAGTGTAAAAAGAAAAACGACAAAATGAAAGCAGGGTATTGGGCTTGCAGAATTGGAAGGTATCCGCACTTAGTTGGCGGAAAGAAAAGATATACGTGGTGGTAAGGCAGAATGGAAGATTATTGTGATCTCGAAGATAAGCCGTTTCTTCTGAAGAAGAAATAGAAAATAAATGAACTTATAAAAAAACATGAAGGGAAAGTCATGTTATTCTTACTATAGTTTGTCATATAAGAGACTTTGCATTGGAGAAATTGTGAAAAAATTTTCAACATTAAAAAATTACTTAAATAATATTGGCCTTAAAAAAGAGGCCGGCTATTTAGAATATTTAATAAAAATAGCTTCTGAGATTAGCCTTAGCAGAAAAATTAAAGAAGAGATTAAAAGAATTGTTATAAAAAACTCAATGAACATTACAGATGAAGAATCTTTTAATTCTTTAAATGAAAATGGAATGATACACAGTATTGCCAGTAAGTTTATAGATATTTTAAATGAGCAAAATATAGACAGGGGTCAAAAATTAACTGCACTTAAATGGTGTGTTTTGAACTATTTGGATGATAACCCTTCTTTAGGTGAAACGATTGATAGTGAAGATTTAATGATATATATCAACGGAATCATGACACTGTATTTGAACAAAAATAGAATCTTTTTTGACCCAGAAACATATGAATTTGATTATTTTGACAGTCATAATGCCAGTGATATTCCAGATTTATATGATGGTGCAACAAAATTGTCTAAATTAAAAAACTTTTTTGCCAAATATATTTATGAAATTGGATCTGGAGACTTAGAAGAGTTTTTTGAGAGTGAAGGAGAAAGAGCTGAGGAAAAAAAACTAGAGACTTTTTTGGGTCGCAAAGAAAGAATCGCAAGAGTCGAGTCCGGTAAGATACCGGTATATGAAGACTCTAGATTCAAAGTTATTTTGCTGGACAATCATGACGCCTGTCATTATGGCTTCTTTGCCAGTACAGAGTGGTGTATTACGCAGTCAGATGATATTTACTGGAAAAACTATACTGGTTTTGAAAATCTAATGTTTTTTATAATTGAAAATATGTCGGCAAAAAAAGAAGATCGAATGAGGAAACTTGCTATTCCATATCAGTTTGGAAAAATTTATGAATCAGAAATGAGAGACAAAGCAGACGGAGAAATATCTTTATCAGAAGTGAAAAATTATCTTGGAAATAAATACGATGCAATATTTTCTGCAATTGAGCAAAAAGTTGAATCTGTACCAACTTTAACAAAAAGTTTTGCAAAAGGCATGAGAGTAAAAAGAGATGAATTTAGAACTCTTGACTCTGAAAGAGCTTCTGAATTATTTAAAAATATAAAAAATAAATTTCTTTTAGAAAATTCAGATTTGACTGAATATGATATTATTTTTTATATTGCCAATCTAAAAAGCAAAGGCTTATTTTCTTTTAAAAAAGAAAATATACCACATATTATATTACTTTTTAGCAAAGCTTTTGATCGTCTATTTACTGACACAGATGAAAGTTATCATACTATTCTTAACAACTTTGAAATAAATGATAAAGATCCTCTAAAAAAAGAAAAAACAGCTTTTTTGACGAATGAACTTTTACCTGCTGCATATTTAAAATTTGGAAACACCAACCTATTAGAAGATGTCATGAACAAAACTGGCAAAAGACAAGATATATTGAGATCTTTTAATGAAGCGGAAATGTCTTTGGCTCTTGATCATATTTCAAAAGAACTTTTGATAATAGGACAAAATTTTATAAAGAGTAATAATCCAGATCAAGTCTCTGAAGACTTGATCACCCTGATAGATAACCAGACAAAAGACTTTGCACTTGCAAAAGTCTTGTCTGATTTGCAAAATGTTACAAAACTTTATAACAACTTATTGTCCATGGGTTTTAGTAATGAACAGCTTAATGATTTTTTACGAGAAGTAGAATTTTTGCTTGAAGATATTGAAAACAAATATGGAAATGACCATTATGAATTTAATAAAGATGTTCGCGAGGCCATAAGTAATGTCAGCGGGGAAAGAGGAAATCTTTTGCTTTTAGATTAACTATATTTAAAGAAATAAAAATTTATACCTCTCCTTTCTTATCTCTATATAATTATAAGTGCTATTTTTTGTACTTATAATATTCAAAAAGCAAAGCTTGTTTTTTATTAATAAAAATTATAGAAATGAGGTGGATATGTCTGAAAATAAACTATATTTAGAAAAAATAAACTACGGCAAAAAAGATTTAAGCCCTGTAATGTCAGAGCAGACTTTGGAATATCATAGAGATAATTTAGCAGCAGGATATGTTAATAGATTTAACGAAGGTAAGGGTGACTCGAAATTCAATGAGGCTGGTGCATTTTTACACAATATTTTTTTCCCGCAGCTCTGTCCGCCGTCAAACTCTAATAGGCCAAAAGGTGCATGTCTTTCTTTTATAGAAAAAGAATATAAAAGCTTTAAAAACTTTAAAGAAGAGTTTTTAAAGAAGGCGATGTCAATTCAAGGATCTGGTTGGGTATACCTTTCTAGATCGGGTGATATAAAAACAATAAAGAATCATGAAATTAAGAATGACATAATCTTATTAATTGATTGGTGGGAGCATGCTTGGGCTTTAGATTATCAATCAGATAAGAAAAAATACTTAGAAAATATATGGAAGGTAATAGACTGGTCTGTTATAAATGATCGATTAAATTTGAAAAAAGAATCAAGAATTGAGTATATAAAGAAAATACATGGTATGACAAAATGAATTCAATAAATAAATTAGCAAATTTTTTATTTCAGAGCGGACTAGAGAAAGAAGCCGCAGAACTTTTGAAGATTGCAGCATATACAAAAGAAGATCTAGAGAAGCAGTTTCCAAATCTTTTTAAATTTTATAGAGATGATATAAATCCAAACATGGCTGCAGGAATGTTCAAGGGTGTAGAGAAGTTGCTTGACACAGACCCTAACGCTTTGTCGGGTATTCAGAAGTTTGAAGATCTGCAGAGTTTGCTAAAGAGTCAAAAAAAACAAAAGATAGATAAATTTTTTAGATCAATAATAAAAGAATATGGAAAAGATGTACCTATAGAAGAACTGGAGTCTGCAAGAAAAAAAGGTTTGAATAAAGAGGAAATTTTATTTTTACTGAGAGATAAGCAAAATCATTCTTGGCAAGAAAAAATTGATATGGCTTATCAGTTCAATGATAATAAAGCCAGGATAGAAGGTCTTGGAGCCAGTGCCTCGATAACAAAATTTGAAAATATTGACATTGCACATTCTAAAATATTTTCAAATTTAGGTGGCGATAAATATTTGAGAGAGTTTTATTCAGGAATAAGAGATGAGGCCCTTAAATCTAGTGACGTTGTTTATAATTCAAAAAAATATATTGTTGTCGCAACAAAGTCTGAAACAGCATCTCAGTATTGGGAACAGTCAGCTGTATCAATAGATAAAAATGGAGAGATCATTGCAGGCCTGTGTACGGCCAGGCATAATTTTAATTACTTTAATCATTATTACGACAAAGATTCTAGTCTTATATTCGTAATAATAACTAAGGACATACCAACAATATTGGAAATTCCATATACTAAATTTTCTAGCAAAAATTATGCATGGAACTTGATATCGATGCAGGTGAGAAGGCTATCTGACTTAGAAGAAAGAGGAGAGTCAAATTCAAAACTTAATGACAAAACAGAAATCGTTCAAGGAGAGGGTGCAACGGTAAATAGGCAAAATGAAAATGTTTTTACTGAAGATATCGCAGTTGCATTAGGAGATGAGCTTGATAATGTTTTATCTAGTATAAATAATTACATGGATAAAATATGGAGCGGAAAAACTGATCCTTTAGAGTTGAGCATTAAAAGTGATTATAGAGATAAATCAAGACTCGGTTTTGTTGCGGACTTTAGTCCTAATAAATTTTACAGTAAAGAGAATCTAGAACAATTTCAATTCTTCTCAAGTGGAAGATATATTTCAGATTTAATTATAGAAAAATCTATATATTCAGAAACTAAAAATATACCAGATGAATATTTAATAAAGCTGATAAGGTATGCATCTATTAAAGATCCTTACGAAATAGTACAGTACTTTACCTTCTCACAAATGTTTAAGGATAAATCTTTATTTAAAAAAGAATTTTCACATAAAATAAAAAACTCAGGTTTAAATATTATTTCTGGATTTATTTTTGATACAATGAAACATAAATCCGAGGCGGTATCTTCTGTTTATTCAAATCAAGAAATTATAGATATAATATCTGAATTTAGCGCTTTAGATATCATTGGAAAGGAAAATTCACAAAGTTATAAAAAGTCTATAATAGTTGAATATTTAAAACATTTAAATAAGGCTAAGACTGAGTTTGTGAGTTATGATGGTGAAGAAGAATCTAAACCATTATATATTGATAAAGATATTATCTATGAGGCTTCAAGTTTTGGTAAAAGTTTAGTCAGCGAAAGCTTTGAGCCTTATGAATATTTCAAAGGGGTCTCTGTAGATCTTCTTGGTGCAGAAATATTCCCAGATGTATTTTACAATATGTTTGCAAAAATTGATGAAGATAAGTTTGCTGAGCTTTTAAAAGAGGACAGGAAAAATCTTTTTTATGTTCAAAACTTTACTGATGCTTATATAAATCTTTTAAATTCTGATAGTATTAGCGAATCAGAAAAGAATATTTTTTCAGAAAAACTCAAAAGCGTGGTAGTTAAAAGCATCACTGAATTAGATATTTTTGATGAATCTTTTATAGCAAGAACATATATCAGCTCTCCTGGAAAAAGAAGATATTATAATGACTTAATGAAACTTCAAAAGATGGTTAGTTTTCAAGAAATTGAATCTAGTATAATAAATTATTTAAATAAAAAATTAGTTTTAAATAATTTTGAAGATGCGTTTACGCACATAGTTAAATGCACTGTTTTTAACAAATCTTTTCCAGAAAAGGTGTCGGATGAGTATATTATTTCTGCCGCAAAAAAAATCGGAGAGTCTTTAGTTTCTAGACCCGGCGTTGAGTTTTCTTTTGAAAATGCTGTTGATTACCTCGATGATGATTTTTACGACGGGGCTTTTAGTGACATCGAAAACATAGACTACCCTGGTATTGAAAAGGTTATAGATACCATTATTGAGGAGTTTTTTAAGAAAAAAATATTTGACTTAGAAGATTATGAGTCGGCATTTATTTCACTAGTAGGGTCAGCTCAAAACCTTCCGGCTCGTTTTCTTAAAATTTTAAGCCCAATTTTAAAAGAAAAAAATTCTCAAGATCTTGACGTTTCAAAGATAAGTTTAGATGCTAATAAAATAAAAGAAATTAAAGAATATGTCTCTAATGCATTTAATATGGTTCATCACTCAAATTTTTACTCTTATTTTAGATTAATTAGTCCAATTCTAAAAAATATAGATAATTTTAAAAATATTTTTGAGAGTTCTAAGTTTATAACCTTTATTAAAAATTTTAGATTTGACTCAACCTTTTACACGCTCAAAGAACTTGGAGATGAGCATTTGAATCTGGTTGCACATGTTTATCTTGCAGATTTAGGCAATAAGTCTTTTCAAGAGATAAAATCAGTTCTATCCATGCTTTACAAGCATGGCGTCGATATAAAGAACCTCGTACTAGAAGATAGGTCAGAATCAGGATATGCTATAGATAGTCGCTTTTTCGCCTCAAATGCGGGGTTAAAAGCGGCAGATACATTTAACTTTGCGGACGACTCAAGGTTTAAAGATAGAGTTTCTCGTGAAATAGCCGATACTGTAAATAATAAAAATTTCTATTTTATTAGCAGACTGATTAGCAAAACCGCATTGAAAGATTTCATTATAAAAGATGCTGAGTCCTT
>Ga0181373_1000077_pt1 | contig 29320 bp, 42 predicted proteins | sample LowvirmetaG_3_FD_130159 | JGI IMG/M metagenome (GOLD analysis project Ga0181373, IMG submission 130159) | Marine viral communities from the Subarctic Pacific Ocean - Lowphox_09 viral metaG | ecosystem: Environmental > Aquatic > Marine > Oceanic | place: Subarctic Pacific Ocean | collected... | reverse complement strand
TTTAACACCAAAGAGAAATGAAAACACCAATGCAAGAACTATTGGAATGGGTTAGAGCAACCTTACCAATGGATTTAGAAACGCCAAGATTGATTGAGCAGAAGATTGAATCAATGCTTGAGAAAGAGAAGGAGGTGATGTGTGAGTTTGCAGATGACTATCAAAGGAACTGCTTTCAAAAATCAGCAGATGACTACTTTGAGGAAACCTTTAACACCAAAGAGAGATGATTAAAATAGATTCAGAAGCAGATTTTGAAAAAGAAATGGAACAACTTCTTTTTGAAACACCCAAGTATGTAGGTGGTTATAGATTAGGAAAAGACCATTATGTTCAATTTAATTTAACCTACAAACCAAATTGGTTTCATCGTACTATGATGAGATTGTGTTTTGGATATAAGTGGGAAAACCTTTAACACCGAAGAGAGATGACAATCGAGGATATTGTAGCCTGCCTAATTGTACTAGCTTGGAATGGCTACCTAATTTATAAATGGAGAAAAGATGAGTAAGACATTTGAAACAAAGAGAGATGTTGACTTTCAGCTCAACGCTATTCAGCTGCTAATAAAAGACCGCGAGGGTATTGCGTTCCAAGACCAAGGTCCGCACGCAGCTGTCGATTACATTGTTCACAAAGAACACATAGATATCGCAGCGGTTGAAATCAAAGGAGTGCGTAAAGTTAAGTCAGTTCATGACAATCATTCGCCCGTAGTAGGATTAAGAAAACTAGTAGACCTACAAGCATTTGCAAGAAAGATGAGAATACCGAATGCTATTTTGGTATGGGCATATGAAGATGGAATCAAGTACACCACACTAAACAACCTCAAAGGTAAAATTTATTACGGAGGCAGACCGCCAAGGGCCGGCTCTACTAATGACCAAGAGCTTATGTTTAGAGACACTAACACTAATTTCAAAATCAAGACCTATGAATAGAAAGAGAAAACACATTCGTGAAGTTCAGAAGTATCTTGAAATGTTAATGCTAGATACTGTGAACTTATCAATCCATGCTAGTAGATTTGGATGGACTGATGATATTCAAAATCAATTAACCAACTCAGCACTGTTGATTCGTAAGTATCAACGCAGGCTGCGTCTAATTAAAATGTGATGAAAGAATGGATAAAGGACCACTAGACGAACACTTCGATATCAATCCAAATTCAGCTCATCAAGAGGATGATGGGCAGATGATTTACTTTGTGAAAATCAAGGTTGCGTATAAAGTAAGAAGAGGTAACGGGCATGTAAATTACTACCGTACAATGGAGCTACCTACAAGAATGAAAAGTATAGAGGACATGAACTCAAGCCCTGAGATGATTTTAAATCTAATGGCATCATTTAAGTTGACAGGAAAGAAAGTCTTTGACTTTCATGTCTCTGAGGAATTGAGTAGACAGCCACTGAGCAAGAGCTTTGCTCATAAAGAAAGCGATTATAAAAAATAAAAAAACTAAGGACAGATGCAAAAATTAATTTACACGGCTAACGAGCTGAGAGACTCGTTGACTACACTCCGTAACAACGGAATCAAGAAAGGTGCTTGGACAGGATTCAGTTCTCTGTTTGACAAGTATTCAGTTAAACGTGGGTCAACCACATATATCTATGCAGGGGCTCACCAAGGTAAGTCTCAGTTTGGATTCGAGTTGATGATGAACCTTGCCGAGTATGACGGTTGGAAGTGGGCTATATATTCTCCGGAGACAGGCTCACCTACCGAGGTATTTGCTGAGTTGCTTTGGGTATATTTACGCAAGCCGTTCCTAGTGAACGACAAGATTACAGCTACCGATGAAGAGACGGAAGTTGCTATTGAGTTTATCAATAAGCACTTCTATATTATTGACTCAGGTCTACAGGACCTAAGTATCGAAGCGTTCTACACTTCAGTTGAGAAGATTGAGAATGATAACTTCATTAAGATTGACGGATGTTTAGTTGACCCGTTCACCGAAATAAAGACGGATGTATCTGCGGGAGTTAGAGATGACATCGCTATTGGTCAGGTTCTCACGAAAGTTCGTAAGCACTCTGCTGATAGAGACTACCATACGATTGTAACTGTACACACTAGACATCAACAAGCTAAGTACAAGAACGGAGTTCCCTATGTTGACAAGCCTACCATGAATGATATCGCGGGCGGTATGCAGTGGAGCCGTAAAGGTATGATGGTTGTTAACGTATGGCGTTGCCCCTTTGGTCTTGAAGATGGTAATGGTATTCCTTACGAAGCCAACCAAGTTGAGATTACCGTGGTCAAAGCCAAGCCGAAGATTGTCGGTAAACTAGGGACCGTTACTTTATATTTTGATAAATTGTCTAACAGATACTACGAACTAGATGAACAAGGAAGAAAAAGATTTGCATATTCACAGCCTAATTCTTGAACGTAAGGTAGCCTTCGCCAACTTGGTGAGGGCTTACCTCAAGTTCAATATACCAAGTGCTAAGAAGATTGAAGTCGATGACAATGGGGACATAATCATCAATGACAATAAGTTTAAATTTGATGTCTCTGATTATACGGGAGCTATTGACAAGTATATATTTTTCAATCCGAACAACGGTAGAATCGTAATTCAAAATGGCGATGTTAAAAAAGTGTATCGTGTTGATGTTCAATTACATGACGAATAGACTATATTTGGAATATGAATACAAAAGATTTAATACTAGAAGAATCTGCAGCGGTTACCAATCTACTGATTCTAAAGAACGAAGCATATGGTGATTCAGCTCTAAACCCTGCCGGTATATTTGCCGGAGGCAATGCAGTTGATAACTTATGCTGTCGCATAGATGACAAGCTGATGCGTATTAAGCAGCGTGGCATTAACGATGAGACTGAAGATACTGTTCAGGATTTAATAGGCTACTTAATTTTACTTAAAGTGGCATTAAGAAGAGACTCATGAATTTCACAGGCAAGAATGGGGAAGAGTTAGTAGCAGAGTACATGAAGGAAAACGGGTACACTGTGACCCGTGCTCCTGAAAGAGTGTTCTTTGATTGGGACCTCAAGTGCGAGAACTACAGTCAAGAAATAACCATTGAGGTTAAGTACGACTCAAAGGCTTACATGTGGGCCAAGCGAAGGAAAACACCCGACAGCCCGAACCTGTATATAGAGTTCAGGAATACAAACAAGGATTCCGATTCAGGTATCCTTATGTCTAAGGCAGACTTCTATTTCTACATATTGAAACTACCGGACGGCAGGAACCTTTGTCACATGTTCGATAGAGTAGAGCTTTTAAATTACCTGAAGGTAGGCAACTTTAAAATTGTAGGCAACTCTTCATCAGGTGATGACAATGCCCTAGGTTGGATACCTCCCCTGCACGAGTTGATGAACGAATACAGTGGATACAGGGGCACCATAGACCTCAGCGACTATGGACAATGATATAATATTATTACTTCCAAAGCCGCCTAGCCTTAACATGATTTATGCAGGCAAGCATTGGACGTACAGAAAAAAGAAGAAAGATGAATATAAAGCAATCTGCATCGAAGCTCTTGAGCCTTACGATGATTTTACCTGCGAAAGTTTTCGCCTTGATATTACTTATAACAGCCGCTTCGATATCGATAACGGGATTCTTGTTTCGAAATTTCTCGCTGATACGCTCGTTGAGTTGGGCGTGGTTGAAGATGATAACCCGAAATTCTATGACCAAGTTAAAATCGGTTTTGATGGTGGGCTTCCGAAAAATACGTACCGTGTTGTCATCAAATGCAAAGGATATAAAATAAAATAAGATGATACTAGACAACCGTAACTACAAGACCTGTAAATTAATTAAGAACCGGGTGGACTTATATCTATTTGAGATGGCCAAGCTATTTGCTAACCTAGGTTCTGATTCATCTGCAGAAGAATACGCTGAAGCGTACAAAAGAGAGAATGAAATGATAGATAAAATAGCTGAACTCGACCCTGAGAAAGCACGTTCAATTAGGCCCTATGGCTCTTAATCTAACATACGAAGAGATAACATCTTCGGAAGCTGACTTTATAATATCTATATATTATGCTATATCAAAACTCGTCAAAGAAGACAGACCGGTCACACTATTGGGCTTGGGTCATGAACTCAACGTCAGCACCTCAGAGCTTTCAGACTACTTGCATTTTATCGTAGCAATACTAGACAAAGTTGAAGAAGAACAAATATGACAAAGGATTCATTGAGCTAGAAGCTATAAAGTCTTCTAATCAAGGATACCTTACTGACGAGCTTGGTGCTTTTATACTAGAGAGATGTGCTGAGATATCTAACTTCTCGTTTATTACAAACGGGAACGAAGAACTTCGACAGGCTCTAATTGACGAAGCAGTAATGAGGGTGTGTTTAAAGTTCTTAGACTACTACACCGAGGGAAAGTCAGCAGCCAACCTCATTATATCTATGATATACTCCACTATGACCAACAAGATTGTCTCTCTTAAATGGAGGGACGTTTATGGTGAGAGGCGCAAAGGAAATGTTTTCGTTATAGAGAACGGTGAGCGCAAGTCAAAACTAATGAGATACACTAGAGACGAATACATAAGTCAAAAATTATGATTGAGATATATGAAAGCATATTCATCACCGTAGGTGTTGGATTTTTATTTGCTTGTTTATTTATATTCGAACCTTGGGGTTGGGTCATAGATAAACTATTGCCGTATAAGCCATTTAACTGCGTCCTGTGCCTTTGTTTTTGGTGCAGCCTAGGGTTGTATATATTTATAGATTTGAATCCCTTACACGCAATATATTCAGCAGTGATTGCTGAGATGACATATAGAAAACTAATAATGTAAATTAAATAGGTATCATGAAATTAAGAAATTCAGCAAGAAACATTAACAGGATAATTATACACTCAACCGCAACGCCTGAAGGCAGAGAGGTTAGTGTTGATGAAATAACTAGATGGCATAAAAATCGTGGGTTCTCCACTATTGGTTACCACTATGTTATCGGCCTTGATGGAGAGATAGAGGTAGGAAGAAGTGTTCAAGATTCAGGAGCTCACGCTAAGGGATACAACCGTAGAAGCATCGGTGTAGTTTATGTGGGAGGTATGAACAAAACAATGTCAAAAGCAAAGGATACTAGAACCGAGCTTCAGGATGTTGCGCTAACAAATCTTATAAAGTCTCTGTTGAAGTTATACCCAACAGCAACTGTGCATGGCCACAATGAATTTTCAGACAAAGCCTGTCCTAGCTTTAATGTTCAGGAAGAGTATGGATTCATATGGGAGCCGAAGGAAACTAAAGATTTATTAATTAAAGAAGAAGAGGAGAATGATGAAGAATGACTTTGATTTAGCAGATGGATTTGCTGATTTCGTAGATGAGCTAACAACAAGCGAGAAAAACTCGAATGCTTGTTCTATTGACAACCCTGACTGCGAGGGTTGTGGGAGTTAGATATGAGCAAGTTATTGAAAATATTAGGAGGCAAAGCTGTTCAGGAAACTGCGGAAGCGGTTGCAAATGTCGTGGACCGATTTGTAAAAACTCCGGAGGAAAAAGAAGCTGTTCGTGCAGCTGTAGAAGAAGAGATATCTAAGAGATGGAACAGCGACATGCGTTCAGACTCTTGGCTATCTAAGAACGTCAGGCCACTAACCCTAGCCACCGTAATTATATTCTTAGTATTGATGACTTTTTTTGAAGGTTTTGGTATTAGTAATATAAGCGAAAGATGGATTGGACTATGGGAAATGGTAAGCGTAACAGTGATAGGCGGGTACTTCGCGGTAAGAAGCGTGGACAAGAGAGGACGTCTAAAGTAGAATGGTGTGAAAACTCACCGATAGAATGTACTTGCTCAGGCAAGGGATGTAAAAGATAAGGGGGCTAACGCCCCCTTTTTTTATTTATTAGATTCTCTAAATCCTTTGTCGTATTCTCCTCGAAGTTCTAGATTGTAAACCCTTTCTTCTAGCACATCTATAAGAACAATCTTTTTATCTAGCCTTTCGTGAACTGTTTTTAGTTCCATTTTAAGAGAGGTGAACTCAGCATATATTCCACCTGCTGCAAATACTGCTGCTAAAAGCCATATGAGCATGGACCAATTGTCTTTGACAAATGATTTAGACTCAGACATTACTTATCTTTATTTCTCTTCCAAAGAGCGTGTGAGCGTTGAAAGGTGTATAGTATTGAAACTATCAACAAAACTAATTTTAGCAAATCTTCAACAGCCGTCATAGAAACCGCAAAGGCTCCTGTGTTTAATAAAAATAATTTCAAGTCGTTGTGGTCCATTTTTTAATAACTGTCGTTAGATGAATCACAGGTATCGCTAGATGGCTCACAAGGATAATAAACCGAGCCCTGATATACATCGTTTTCATTGAACAGGTCATTATCGCAAGCCTCAGCTGTCGCTATATTCTTTAGTGATGTTGTTGATTTTATATAATCTACAATGCGAGCATTGATGTATTTAGCCTTGCTATCTATTTGAGATGTAAGTGCATCGATAACATATTGGTCTTGTACCGATTCTTCATGCTTTGTATTAGCTGCGCCTGAGCGCAACATAGCAACCGTAGCCTTAGCAGCGTACATAGCTAAAGTATATTTAACCAACTTAAATAACTCAGTCTCTTCCGTGGTAAGAGATTGGTCAAATACCTGTTGCTCTAAGTGCTCATACAAACAAGTACCTAGCAAATCTTGCAATGAGGTAAATTGCTCTAATTGAATTATAGACAACAACGCAGCACGGTCCAATCTTTTCGGTAAAGGAAAGTTTTGGTACAGGTAGTTGTCGTCTATGAAAATTACTTTAACCATTTTATAAATCGGTTGTGTTAGCCCCCTTGATACTTTCAAGGTTTATATCTTCTTCAACGACAGATAACTCCATCTTGTCAAATCCTACAGTCGATAGGATTCTGTTGATACCCCCTAGAATAACTTCTCTATTAGGTAGCGTTTCTGTTGCTCTAAATATTTGATAAGCCGTGACAAGTTCGTTCCCTGTTCCTCCGAGCTTACCGCTAACCATAACCCCAAAGAGGGTAGGACTAGTAATATTATGAGCAGTAAGGATTTTAGCGTCATTTAATCTTGATAATACGTCTATAGTTTTGTCTAAATTCGCTATATCTAAAGGCGTGAATTTCGGTGCGTCTTCTTCTTTTTTGACCCAACTGACAATGAAGTTATCCGCTTCAGGGCCTGTGAAAGACTCTTTGAATTTACTGTATTCAGATGCTTTTTGCTCATTAGACATATTCCGGCCAATGAAAGTAGCGAGTACCTTTGGCGTGAATCCATTAGCTGAGGAGTTTTTAATGTGCTTACCAAATTCAAAATCGCTCGCGATATAATGGAAAGCAGAAATATAGTTGGGGACTCCGTAATAAGGATTTCCTGAGTAAGGGTTAGCAACATATAGTACAGCCTCTTTAGCAGACTTATCGTACTTGTTAAACGCTTTGATTTTTCTTGGCTCGTTGTGCTGTACTGAGTTTGCTCCGTATCCAAAACTTCTTCTTACGATATAGTGTGTAACCTCTCCTTGCTCGTTTGGCTCTGCAGCTCTAACTCCTTTAGGGTCTAGAGACTTGAACTCTACGATTTTTGTTCTTCCTTTGTTCCAACGAACATAGAACGCAGCAGCACCTTTGTGTTCATATTGGAATGCAGCGTGAGAAATAACATCATACATGCCTTGATTGTTTCCGGCACAGTTATTCAAGAAAACCTTTAGCTCTTGCTTTGCTTTCTTGGTAGACATGAAATCATCTTTGTAGTCAATATCATTACCGGCTATCATCTTGGCCTTCTTTGTAAGAATACCCGAATGAACAGGAGACTGACGAAGCATTTTTTCTAAGATTACAGGAAAGTCATCATTGACTCCAAACTTAATGTAATTTCCTAAGTTGGTGTGGCCGAGCTTATATCGACCGTTTAGGTCGACAATAGCATTTTCTAGTTCGTTCGCTGATACACTTGATTCAGTAGCCTGAACAAATGTTTTTGATGCGAAAAAATCTACAATATTATTTACTAGTCCCATTAATATAATTTACAAGTTAAACCTCAAGTAAAAAGTGAGGAGAGTCTATAGAGCTATTGTCTATATTAAACCAATAACTACCGTATTTAATCCAAACTTTATTGTGAACCAATGTTTTACTTGAATTTATTCTAGATACATAAGCATAAACATCAAAGGAATCGCCCTGCATAGCAGGGAAAATACCTGCGTTAGCTAACTGAGACTTTGTTATTATTGTTTCTTCAGTAGTTCCATCAGAATATTCTTGCTGTACTGCAAGACTGTTTACATTGTTTGTATTCATTAGATAATTTCCACTACCCATGTAAAGTGCTAACCTACTGTTTGTGTAAGAAGTCAGGACGTTATATAGTATTGGGCTAAATCCTTCAAGAGTAAACGTAGTACCTGATATAGTTAGGGTTTCTTTAGGATAAGGTCTTTGATTTATACCATTACTATCTTCGCCATAAGCGAAGGTGTTGTACATACCTGCTATGTTATTTAGCAAAGGTGTAACGTACCCACCTGCCCAAGTAAAGTAGCAGTAATATTTTACGTTTCTTTCAGATGTTTCATAAGCCCAAGCAGGCAATACGTCAGAAGAAATCAACTCCATAGAGCCTTCGGTTGGTGATATGGCAAAAGACGAAGTTCCCAATATAGTGCCGACACCTGAATTATTAAACACTTTATCGTTTACTGCAGCTCTGTTATGAGCTGTTATCTGAGCAGATGTGTTTGATTCTAAGTAAGCGTAAAGATTGTACGTAGTGCTAGAGCCGTTAAAAACCTCTATAGCCGATGAGCCGTTAGTCCTCATGTCATTTGCGGCTGATAAAGACTCAGCTAAGTAAAGGCTGATTTTAGGAGGTACAATGAGCTTGTATGTGCTAGATGTATAAACTACTTCGTCAGAAGCATTTAATCCTTCTATCACCCAATCTGCTACATCACCAAAGTTTATAGCCTCATTCTCTATGTCAAAAGATATTGACATGATAGTATTGTTAGTTACTGCTACAACCTTACTTATTTCCTGAGAACTGCTATCTGTTATTTTAAATTTAACCTGAGTTATAGAAGAACCTATGTTTTCAATATTTGCCTGCGCTAGCCAAGAATCCGTTCTCATGTAATATGGAGAAGTCATGTCACCATACGTGTCATCTCTTAGTGTAATAGACATAGAATCGGCAGAACTTCCTGAAGACGGTGTTGTACCGTCAGTATTCTCAACACTTGAGCTTGAAGTGATATCGCTAGAAATCACAACGCTATCAGCATAAATAGAATCCGAGCTCAATGTATTATACTGATGAGCCTGTACCTCGCACAAATATGTGCTACTTCCGCCTGCATTAGAAATCGTAATGTAATATTCACCTCCTTCTAGAGTGTGTGTTACAAGGTCTATATTTAATACAATAAAGTCAGAACAGCTGCTCAGTTCTAATTGGTCTTGAAGACCTGTTAAAGACAGTACAGTAGGTCCTACTACTTTCTCAAAAGTTACATCAAATGAGTTTATAGCGTATCCTATATTTCTTATGAAAGAAATTGAGTTTACCGCACCTGTCCTTAATCGCTTCATTTACTCTCCTTTAACTTCTTCGTACTCTCCTGTACTTAGGTTTATATTTATGTGTCCGTATTTCTGCTCTAAGGCATCTTTACGTTCCTCTAAAGATTGTTCTACTCCACTAAACTTAGAAGCTACTTCTAGCTTCTTTAATTCTAGCTCACCCAAAACCTTAATAATCTCAGCTCTTGTAGCTATCAAATCCTTAATAGCCTCTAGTTCTGATTTTCCGATTTTCTTTTTCTTAGCCTTAGCCATATTATAATAGTTATATTTGTTTGAGACAAATATAACTTATATTACTATTGTTTTATTATTCTGTTGAAAACTTTATACACACCATCATCTAGCGTCTCGATATGAGATAACGCTTCATCATATGTGTTGAATGTTTTCTCTGTATTATTAACAAACCAATCCCAAGAACCATCATCTTGTAATACAAAACCGTCAATTAAATCTTCTATGTAATATTTAGTTTCAACCATTATACTATTCTCATTACTGTTATTGCGCCACCATCACCGTTGGTGCTAGTCACCTTATGGTTTGTTGACCCTGCGTGAAGGAATGTGAAAAACTCTAGGTATTGATTTGCGGTAACTGTCACTGCAAAAGAAGTGCTTGTCGTACTCTTATGACCGTAAGTGTTGTATCTAAAATACTGTAGGTTTGTTCCACCTGCAATTGCACTACCGTTTAATTTAGCCGTAGCACCAAAAGTGCTTCGGTTATTATAAAGAGATTGCCAATTAATATTCCATGAGATTAAATATGTTCCTGCAGAACCAAATGTGATTCTATTGCTAGACAAACTAGTGTTTGTGCTTCCGTTAATCTCTTGAGAGTTTATAGATATTTTAGCATTACTGCTAGTATATGTTACCGCTGTTTGAAATAAATACTTATCAGGTCCGTACATTGACCCGTTAGTACCATTGGTTCCGTTAGAACCTGCGGGTCCTTCCACACCTTGAGGACCTTGAGGACCCGTGCTCCCCGCAGGACCTTGAGGTCCTTGAGGACCATCAGCTCCGACACCTCCGTCAGCTCCATCAGCTCCGTTATTTCCTGCAGGTCCCTGTGGCCCTGTTGCACCTGCTGCACCTGCCGGACCTTGCGGTCCTTGTGGACCTTCGGGGCCTTCACCACCGTCACTACCATTAGTACCGTTAGTACCATTACTCCCTGCAGGACCTGCCGGTCCTTGCGGACCTTCAGGGCCTTGCGCTCCATCAGAACCATTAGTACCATTAGTACCATTTGTACCCGCGGGTCCTTGTGGTCCTTGTGGTCCTTCAGGACCTTCTGCTCCGTCACTACCGTTTGTTCCGTTTGTACCTGCGGGACCCTGTGGACCTTCGGGACCTTCAGGACCTGTACTTGTTGGTAGTGTAACTGAGCCGCCATTGGTCAGCGATAGTGTAGTACCGCTTATAGATAATGTTTGACTATCTGTTTCAGAGGTGATATATCCATATGCTTCTAAACCTTCAGTTGTAACATAATCACCTGATACTTGATAGGTAGAAGATAAGTCAGGTATGCGAGCAGAGTTAAGTGTACCGCTTGTGATTTTAGATGCAGGTAGGCTAGGTATTCTAGCTGCGGCAAAACTACCGCTTGTGATTTTAGATGCAGCTAAGTTAGGTATTCTAGCTGTAGCAAAACTACCGCTTGTTATCTTAGAAGCTGCTAGATTAGGTATGTCTGATGCAGCTAGGTTTAAAGAACCATCTACATCTATACCACTGAGAAACTTTACTGCCATCTATATGTGTTTTAAATAGAATAAAAGGGGAGGAATCAACCTCCCCTTCTATAATTAATTTACAAATTACGCTCCTACAGCGACAATTCGGAAGTCTACGCCACTAGGTAATTGAGCTGTTGCAGAACCTGTACCGTTCTGAACAATGTCAGTCACTACTAAGTTTCCGTTTTCATCGTAAACCTGTATGTTAGCGTAACCACCGTAACCTAATTCTAAATCGGTAGCACCTGAAGATGCTCCTGTAACCGACTTGCTTACAAAAGTAGGTACGCTAGGTTTGTTAGTTAAGTTATTGTAGTTTCTGTAGTAAGCAGAAGACTGTCCGTCTAACTTATCTGAATCGAGACCGCTACCTGCACCATCAACAGTTTTGATTTTAGCTAAAACATCAGCAGCAGTGTATGAACTTGCAGCTAGTTTAGTGCCTAGAGCTGTAGTCATTGTTCCTGCAAAGTCACTGTCATCATTTAACGATGCTGCAATCTCATTTAATGTATCTAAAGCCGCGGGAGCTGAATCAATTAAACGACCAATCTCACCTACAACAAACGCAGTAGTTGCGACCTGAGTAGTATTTGTGCTTCCCGCAGCGGTAGGAGCCGTTGGCGTACCTGTAAAAGCAGGAGACGCTGCAGGTGCTTTTGCATTAAGAGCGCTTTCCAATCCTGTAATCTCCTCTATTTCGTGCGTATGTGCACTAGGAGCAAATGTACTAGGTATGCTTGTAAGCGAAGTGTAAGCACCGTTAAAGCTAGAAGTACCCGCACCAATCAATGTTCTCATTTCACCCGCAGATATTCCCGAGTTTAACGAAGGAATTGTCCCGTTAGATAAAATTGCAGGTGTACCTGTATCACTTACTTTAGCAGTGTTAGCAGTAATCGCAGAAGCTTGAGCAGAGGTAATTCCCGTCTTAGCAGAGTTGTTACTGATAGCTGTAGCCTGAGCACTTGTAATACCTGTCTTAGCAGAGTTATTAGTAATGGCAGTAGCTTGTGCTGAAGTGATTCCGGTCTTAGCGGAGTTGTTGCTAATAGCAGTTATCTCTGAACTAGTGATTGTTCTAGTATCACCTGCCATTGCAGTCTCACCTGTAGAACCGATTACCATCGATACTTTACCTGAGTTGGCAGTAATTGCACTAGCCTGCGAAGTTGTAATAGTAGTTGTATTTCCCGCAAGTGCTGTGCTTGATGTACTACCTAAAGATAAAGAGCTAGTTCCTGCTCCAATTAATGTACGGATTTCTGCCGCAGTGATACCTGAAGGTAAAGAGGGATTCCCACCGCCATAAAGAATTGCAGAAGGCTCAGGAAGCGCACTAGTATCTGCTTTTGCGTTTAGTGCTGTCTGAAGTCCTGATGTATTGCTAATAGCAATTGTGCCTACAGAAAATACACCTGAACTTTCGGTAAGTGTAGTTCCATCAGCACTTGCGCCAATGCGTACAAAGCCTGAGCCTGTGTGTACTTTTACAGCAGAGTTTGCTGTATCATAAAATATCTGACCGGCAACACCTGTTGGTGCTGTGGCCAAATTTTGCAAGACTACGTTTTGAATTTCGTTGCCTGCTAAGTCTAAGTCAACTAAGTGTTTAAGAGCCATTTCTTTTTAATTTATTTTTAATTTAAGTATGCTTTGCCTTTGAAGGCGGATTTAAAACTCACAGTAAGGGAGTTATTATTTATATAATCAACTTCTCCAACAACATAGCTGTTGGCAGAGTCAACTACAGTTACAGATGGATTCTTGCCCATGTTATGTGTTATGGTCCAAGAAGTGGCTGTTGTGGTTTGGTTATGAGTAAAACTTGTTAACGACTCACCGTTAGAAGTGACGGTTCCCGTGAGTGCCACAGTGCTTGTAGAAACAGTAATGGGCAACAGATTACCATTACCGTCAGATAGCTGCTTAGAGCCGCTTAGTTCGTTGTTATCCGAGGTCTTTATAAGACCTTTATAGGTATCCTTCGGTTTATTTCCTGTAAGTGTAGCCATTTATATTTCTTCTTCCCAAGTATCGTTAATAGTCTCCCAACGCATAGATATCAAACTCCAAACTCTACTGTCAAACTCATAGGAGTTTAATTGAGTTTTGTTTACTGCAGCAGTGCAATTTATTTGTATACCTAATCCTAATCTCATTATCCTAAATAAGCAAGAACAACTCCTTGGTAACAAGATACCTCATTGAACTTACCTAATATTTGCATTCCCGTAGGAAGTACCTGCCCTACTAAACTGTCTCCCACTTCTGAGTCAGCATTGATACTTGCCTCTTGCAGACATAAAATAACACGGTATGTCTCCCCGCTAGGTGTCGTGTCACCCGCTGCTAATTTACGGAAACCAAAATCTCCCATTGAAGATTGAAAATAATTTCTGTCTTTAGTTATATTGTTTTCCATTTATGTTTCCCAATTTACATTTACTATATTCCAATCTAAATTTATTAGATTCCAATTTACAGACCAACCCGAAGACTGCTCTACAATAACCTCTGAATAGAAGGCACTGTTACCTACTAAATAATCTACTCTATTGTTATTCACCTGTATAGAGTCCGCATTATAAGCCTCTATATTAGGGAATATATAGTCAACAAATCCTTTGTTAACCTGCACTGCATTCCTGTTATTACCTTCTGTAGTGCTTGTATACATTACGGAAGTACAGGTGTTACGTTATGACTAGCCAATGAAGCTATCCAACTTTCCGTAACTAATTCTACATCTATAAACGAAAGCTCATTTTTAGAAGCTCCACTAGAGGCATTATAGTTCATAGTTAGACCATCCATCCAACCGCTAACCGTTACGCTTCCGTTATTATGATATAAAATACAAACTATGTCAGAGCGTCTTGACATATAGTCAATCTTATTCATTCTATTATCAACAGATGGTATCCTTACAAGGATGTTTGTTGTTATAACTCCTAGACCACTGTTGTTTGCTTTGCTCTCATTAAAAGCAGTAACCCCATCTCTCTTGTTATGCTCAAAGACCACCGAATTATTCATCGTTAGAGCTGTTATTGCTGTCTCGTCAGATGGGTCTAGAGTCATACTCAAGTCTTTTTGTAAGCCTAAGACAACTTTCTTGATACCTCCCCTAGCAGGTCGATTACAGTTTATGTCTATGTCCTCTAGGAAAATACTACAATTAAAACTCATATGTTATATAATAAAAAAAGGGGAAGGGTATACTCCCTCCCCCTTGTATTAATTTACAAGAATTGCTTACGCAATTACGTCAGCCCACTCAGCACTTTCGATACAGTAAGACAAGCTGTCTTCCTCACCTGTAAGTGTGATTTGGTAACGGTTCTTCTCAGAACGTCCTGTTCCTGAATTTCCATCTACAGTTGCAGCATACAATCCGTAAACCCAACCTACCATGTGGTAAGTTCCGGCAGCCGTCTCGATGAAAGCAACTAACTCTGCACCCGGTTTTGCGATGTTGTCCAAAGCATTACGGTGAGTAGTAGACATCTTAGGAATCTCGATAGAGATAGTAGGTACAGCAGAAACTACACCATCAGCAGATACGGTTTTAACTTCACTGAATACAGAGAAACCGTCTTTTAAATTGAACTGAATCTCGATTACATCGCCATCAGTATCCAAACCTGTAGTTGCCGGTGTAACGGTTACTACTTCGTTTGCTACTGAAACAACTGAAACCAAGTCAGCTTTGTTACCGATAAGAACACGCTTTAAACCACCTATTCCTAGGTCGTCACAAGAAAAGTTCACATCAGCTAGAGTGATATCACAAGCCATTTTTTTTAGTTTTTTAGGGTTAATAAAAAGGGGAGGAAGAACCTCCCCTCTTTAATTTATTTATGCGTGAGTGTAAACGATTTCCTCACCTTTCAAGTAAGAGAAACCCAACTTGAACTGACCCCAAATTTTGTCGCTTGACAATTCAGGTTCGTACTTCATGTCGATTGCGCGTACATCATTGTAGTCGTCAGTCAACATAACCAAGTTTTGTGGAGCACACAATACAAACTCGCCTGCAGCCAAAGAAGCGAAGTGTACAACTTCCATACCGAAGTAAGGAGGAATGTTTCCTTCTACAATACCCTGTGGAGTAGTAGTGAACTTCTCAGCGATAGCAATTTGGTAAGCCTGCATAGCAGCAGTTCCCAAGAAGAAAGCCGGTTTGAAATCACGGTCAGCGTCTCCGTAAACAGCAGACAACATATCCGCGCTCATAAGAGCGTAAGCAGCTTCCATGTGGTCCAATACGTTAGCAGAAGTAATACCACCTGCAATTACGTTATCGATAACAGAAGCATCAGCAGTCATCTCAGTAGCTAATTCAGTAGCAGCAAGAGTTAATGCTTTTTGAGCAGACAATTTAGCGAAGTAATCAAATACCCAATCCTTGAACTCAGCGTCCATAGTCTCAGGGTTGTGTTGACCTTTCTTCAATAAAAGACCACGGTAAGAACCTTCTAGTGCAGTTTTACAGTTTAAGAAAGACCACTTGTAATCAGATACAGTCATCTCTTTCTCACCGATACTAGCAGTAGATTGAGGGTCCCAAGCACAGATGTCCGTGCCAAAAGTTAATGCAGCGTCAAAGATAGGTACGTTAACCTTTGCTTTAACACCATCGATAAGACGGAAACGGTTAAGAACCGCTGCCGATTTTACCATAGAATCGATGAACAAGTCACGACTACGGTCGCCATAAGGCAAATTAGAAATAGATACAGCCATTTTTATTTAGTTTTAAAAAAGTTCGTTTTAATTAATTTACAATTTATTTGAATCTGTTAAAGAAATCATTAACCATACTTACCTTTTCTGCAGTGATTGCATTAAAGACTACGGTCTTGTCTTCTACAGTTTCAGCAACCTCTTCAGCTTTTTGTTCAGCAGCAAATTGCTCCTCAACTTGTTCTTCAGAAACTTCTTCTTCAGCAGAATACTTGTCTTCTTCTTCTTCTTCTTTTTTACTTTCAACAACAACCGCTTCTTCACCTGCAGGAGCAATGTACTTCTCAGGTTTCTCTTCGGCCATTTCCTTTTCTTCTTTCTCTTCTTCAGGCTTTTCTTCTTCTTCTTCGTGATTTTCAGCCATCGCAGCGATGTGCTTTTGAATCATTTCGACAGCAGACTTTAGGTCTTCAACGCTAGCGAACTTCTCTTCAAAAGAGGTCAATACTTCTAGAAGAGTAGCATTCTCCTCTTCCAAAGCAATAATCTGTGCCTCGAACTTAGAGACGTTAGCTTCAAAAGAAGCTTCCATCTTGCCTAGTTCTTTAGCAAAATTAAATTCATTCATGTTATTATTATTTACGGGTTTAATATCAGCTTGAATTTCGATAGAGAAGCCATTAACCTCTCCTTCTTTAATCGCGCTAAACAATTCGTCAGACTCAATTTTAGCCTTGACAAATACAGTTCCGTTTGGTAGCTTATAACCATAGTCAGTTGACTTATCGTTATCAGACTCTTTCATCCAAACTTCAAGCATCACCACATCTTGAGTATCATACTCATGGTGAATACCAAATTCGTTGAACAAACCTTTCTTAGAGTAGTTGTACATAATATCACGGATTGTATCTTCCGTGAACCTAACATAGTAATATCCGTTTTCCGGACTGTGGCGTAGAATCTCCTTATTAGGAATCATAATAGGTCCTACTACCTCTCTTCTTTCTTCGTTGGTAAACATCTCTACCACCTCAGTCTTATTGAAGTAGATGAAGTTTTCCTCAATCGCAGGTTTGTCCACGAGAGAAATCTTGTACATTCCCTGTTCAAAATCCTCAAGTGTAATATCGTATAATGGTAAATCCTTATCCATTCTTTTTGCTTCTTTTGTGCCAAGATGGTAACAGGTCATTGTCCTGTACATACTTAGCGTTTGATGGCTTTCCGTTCTTAACTAAATACATAAAAGCATTTAGTCTTGCTAATCCCCATTGTGTAGCACTTGTTACTTTAGGAGAGTGCCCTGTGTTATATGCGCCCATTCCCCTTAGCACCACACGTTTTGCAGCACCCATGCCAATCTTCTTGTCAGGGTATTTTTCGTTGTACTTAGTTATCTTGTTTTTTATAGACTTAATAACTTTTGCAGATAGCTTTCCACCTTTTCCAACACCTTTAGGATTCTTTTCAGGAGTGCTGCTCTTAGGAGCTTTGGGAGACTTTTTAATTGAGCCATCCTTTCCTTGCGTTGCAAGTTCATCTTTGACCTTGCGATTACCCCACGGGTTGTCACTGATGTCAGCACTAGCCTTAACTGTTCCTTTTCGGATTGATTCAGCTTTTTTAATCGCCCAATTAACTCCTGAAGTTCCTCCCCACCCAAGCCAAGCAACATAGCCTCGGTCTTTCCAAGGAGTGTTCTTATACTTAGGGTCAATCGCAGCATTCTTTCTATGACGATTAAAGCCTGCCATTTTAGCAATAGTTGCATAACTCAGTTTTGTTTTAGATGCCAATTGATTTGCACGGGTCCAACCTACAGAGGTCATTCCCTTAACCTCCTTACCATACTTCTTCTTCCACTCAAGAACTTTCTTAGCGTTGTTAGATGCAGATGCGGGATAGTCGTTATAAGTAGCCATATGAATAATTTACAATATAATAGCTTCTACCTCTCCGTAGATTCCTCCTTCATAGAGCTGACCTGAGATAGATTTAATTATCAATCCGTTTGAGTTTATATGCCCTATATCTATTTTAGAGTAATTCCCTTTTACATCAAATGCATATTCCTCTTCTATCAACCCATTAAATTTTATTTTAGGGCTGCTTAAATATTTTACATTATCATTGTCTTTAAAGAAATTATATAGAGCTGTGCCATTTCCATCTTCATCAAAATGATTCAACGGCAGTGCACCTGTCTTTGATTTTACAAATCTAGGGAACGTATGATTGTATTCAGTGTTATACACTAATCCGCGATAACCGTCTCTGTCTACAAATTTAGCTCTTTTTATATTCGTACTGTATTGTGCGGAATCAACGTAGCCAAATACTAAGCCTATATCTTTAGAAGGTGTAAATTGATTGTAGGTAAATCCTATTTCATACTCGCTAAACCCGTCAGGTATATCTGATACCGCCTCGTCACCACAAAGAGATACATTATAAAATCTTGAAGCAAGACCAAACCTTACATCCTCAGAACCCGCTAAATTAATGTCTACTTTGTTATAACCAAATGTGTCATAGAAAAGTCCGTTACTAGATGTTGATATTTCTAAAGACCTTAACTGCTTTCTAACAACCTCTATGTTTATCTCCTGAGCATCATCTACTTTGGAAGTTATGTTTTCGTCAGGATTTCTATCCCTTAAATCTCCTAGCCTGTCAATAAGCACACTAGATGTGTTTTGGTCGTACACAACAGATAAGTTAAACCTAGCGATAATTTCCTTCATTATATCAAAAGGAGACAGTGAGCTATTATCAAATATCCAATTTAGATTTACGTCATCATCAGAGAAATAAGGATTTACATAATCATCCGTTGAAACCAAACTTAAATAAAAATTAGCTAAGTTGGACGCATCATTTATGAATATCGATTTTGCTATATCATTATTTTCAAAGTCTGCTGTAGCAGTAGAATTAACAACTCCAAACCCTAAATTTGGATTATTCTCTGTTGGATGGTCTACCCATGAAGATGCGTAATCACAGTTCAGAATACCTCGGTTAAATTCAATATGAGTGGTAACAGTATACTGAGAACCCGCTACAATATCAACATCTTTTTGTTCCCAATAAAAATCTCCTAATTCTGAATCGGTTATTTCTATCTGACAATTTCTTTCTACTGTTGGAGAAACGCTTCCTGTATACATAAACTTAAAGTTATTAGATACGTTGACCTCCCAAAGTCTGTCGTTTGTTGTCTCTTCTACTATGCTTAAATCACTTATGCTCAATTCTTTTATAGAGCCGTCCGTATTCATCATATTAAAAGTCTCCTTAATAATACCGTCTTCAAAAAGAACTGACTGAATCCTAAAAACAGCTGTTGAGTCAGCTATGTTTATATCGGTTACCAAATTGTAGTTATTTGCTGAGGTTCTAACAATGGGTATCTCTATTCCACATCTAAACCCACTAGGGAAAGTGCGTGCGTTATTAGTAAAAACGTCATTAATAAAAGGTCTAGCGGTGTAGCTCATGTTTGAGCCGACATATCCTTGGTTGCTATCTAAAAAAGTGTTCTTGTCAGGACTCCTGTATAAAAGAGCAAACCCTGAATTTATCTTAGTGCTAGGTGAGGCAGCATAATTCCACCCCAATGTTGGGTCTAAATCAGCACTTTCTCTTTCCCTAGCGGTGCTAGAGGACGATGCATCTGCAGTGTACTCATTTATCATTATTTCGTAAGTACCTTCGAATAGATTAAACCCTCTATTGTTAGTGGTGTGTTTAGCCTGTAGCTTTTCCGGTATAAGCAAGTACATATCCGAAACATCTATTCCTGTTATGCCTGTACCAAAATTTCCAATCTTAAAGAATCTACTGATAACATTAGTGTTTGCCTCAGAGAAAAATTTTTGTATGAACCTCTTTACATTTAATGCAGGCACAAACCCTGCTTTGTTATCGTCAAAACCAAATTGCAGAAACTGTCTAGAAGCAAAGTTAAACTTTCTTGTATCGTTACAAAAATCTATATAGGGAAATAAAACATCAGGTGTTTGAGGGGATTGGCCTATAGTCTCTGACATTGAAGACAATAAACTAGAGAAATCTGTATCTACAAAAGAATCGTACATATCGCTAAACGTAGTCGATTTAGCATCAGCGAATATTTGCTGTATTTTATCTACTAATCTCACTTCTGCTACGGGTATAGCGTTATTAAAGGAGTAAGACTCAACATACATGTTTCCCTCTAATACTTTGTTTCCATTAACAAAAAGCTCAAAATCAAAAGCATCGGTAGGAATCAGCGAGGTAGCAGTAGAATCAGGATTATAACCTAATATAGATACATTAACATCATCTATAGGCAATGATAAAGATATACTAACAGGTACTTTTATTTTGTCTATATTGTCTACGTCATAAAAATCTAATTCAAAATCTATAACAGAGTCAGGAAATAAACTAGCTACAAAAAAATTTTGCGAAGTTTTTTCTTTTAGATTTAAACGGTAATCCATTACTTTATAAATACATTAAAGTTTAGTGCTGATTTTATTCTGCCGTTGACGGCTACAGCTGACAGCTCCGAAGGTACAACGCTATACACGTTATTGTCGCAACTGTCTAGTAAAATCTTTTGATTTAAATTGTATAGTGTTTTAAACTTAGTATTATATACTAGTTTTTGCTGAGGTGCTTGTATATTGTAAGACAAAGTAGAGTTATATGCTTTGAAATCTTTTCCGTATGTAGCAACAGAAAGTGATGGCGATATATTATAATTTGTTAATTCAATAGATATGTCGCTGACATTTGGAGTGTAGTATTCCCAAGAAGCAAATGCGCTACCGGTAAGTAAGTCTCCGTATATGTTACCGTCAAAAGCTACAGTGACAGTAGACCCTACTTGCAAAGGCACTTGGTCTATCTGCACTCCATATATATATCTAACTACGCCATTAAGTGTTACACCTAATTTTATTATATCATCATCTCCTGAAGCAAAGTTATTCTGAGAAGATAATTCAAACTGCGTTAGTGTTTGAGAAGCTATGCTTACATTGGTGTGGTTGTCTGAAGTCCAAGAAGATACTTCGTATATACTGTAATCGCTCATTATATAGTCGTGTTATTGTCTTTAATTCTTCTTGCACTTTCGTCTTGGCGAAGGTCTTTTGAACTAACAAAAGCTCTAACAGGTCTGCTGCTGTTTATTGCATTAGTTGTCGTAGCTTCAGCAATAGCCTTTAGATAATTTACACTTTCTGTAGAATCTGATTGAACAATCCTAGTTTGGCTTGTAGATACTAATCCACCTTGTGCAAACTTCATAGGTTGTGTAGGAAGGTTAGGTTTTATAGAACCGTTTATCTTTTCTAGCAAATCACGATGTATAGATGCAGCTCGCTTATTAATTATAAACTCTCCGCCTTCCATTTCAAAACCACCTTGACCCTGCACTGCAAAAGGAATGCCCCCTTGACTGTGACTAGGGCCCTCTACCATACCCCCTTCAGCAAACTTCTTAGGGAAGAATTTTCTTTGGCCTATAGCACTCATCTCTGCGCCAAAAGCTGCTGTAGCAAGCGCAGCTGATATAGCCGATGAGATAGCTAAGTCTTGAGGTATAACCTTACCCGCTTTAATTAACTCCGGTATAATAGAGGCTAGTGCCTCTAGATAATCTGTCTTTGCTTTATCCTTATCTCCTTTTTGCTCTGCTTCAAAAATCTTTTTATCTATGGCATTTTCTTCAGCAATTTGTTTCTTTCTTAATTGAGCCTGTCTTCTTCTGAACTGAGACTCATTTATAAGTCCATTTTCAAACTGCTGTTTAGCTAAGAAATCTTCTGTTTCGTATCTTGCTTTTAATGCGTCCTTCTCAGCTTCTAATCTGTTCTTTGTGTTTTCTAGAGTAGTCTTGCTAAAACTCTCTAATGACTTAGTTACAACATCTATAGCCTCGTCTATACCTTCAGATAAAATGTTTCTCCAATCAATAGGGTTATCAACATCTCCTGCAGATTTCAGTAGCGCATCAACAGCTGCTTTTAGTTCAGGATTCTTTTCAGCAATCTCTTTAAGTAATTTAGTATAGTTGTCTATTACTTCTTGTCTCTGTCTTTCAAATGCTTGAGTACCTATATCACCCTTTTTATACTCTTCCTCTAGGGCCTTTAGCTCCTTTTCTAAAGCCTTTGTAGAATCCTTTAGTGTTCCCGTAGTGTTATCTAGGGCCTCATTCTTCTCTTCGTACTTAGCCTTTATAGTATCTAGGGTAGCTATTTCTTTTTCGTATACTTTTATATTTGCTTCGGCTTGTTTTGTTAACTCACCCTTTGAGTTTACGTTCTTTTTTTCAGCAGCAATCTTGCCTTCTAAAATGGTCTTTTCAGTATCGGCCATTTTAATAACATCATTGTTAGTGCTAATTAAATCTTCATTGCCCATGATTCTCTTTTCTATAGAATCAATATAGTTTCCGGAGGCCTCAGAAGCTAAAACTTGTACCTCAGCATTCTTGTCCTGAGCGTCTTTTAAGTCCTCCATTATGTCTATCTCCTCTTTAAAGGTTCTAGCTTTTTTTCTACTTATCTTTTCAGATAAATCTTCTGCCAAAACAAAGTTAGCAAATCTTCTTTCGTAGTTAGCTAGTGCTTTTTCTTGAGACGTGAACAAAAGAATTAAATCTTTTTTCTGACGAATTTCTGTTTCCGTAAGATTTTCATTTGTTTCAAGCTCCTCTCTCAAATCCTTAGCACCTTTTATAAGTGCTTGACGGTCTCCGTTTATCTGACCTGCTAGTTCATTGGCCTGCTTAGATACATCAATACCATCTCTTTCAGACTGTATCATCTCATTTAATGTAGACAGATATAGGTCGTCAGCATCTTGTCTTTGCTCTGCAATTAAATTTTTCTCACGAACTTTATCCAACTCCTCGTTCAACATACTAAGATACCCTTGGAACGTATCGGCTAAATCACCGTCACCAAAAGCATCAGCAAACATATCTCTAAGTTTACCTTCCATCTGTCTCATGGGAGTGGATTGAAGTGCTTCTCTAAACATATCGTCACCAAAAGCCTCTTGGACTTCTTCTGCGGTAACGCCCGCATTTTTAGCTGTGCGCTCAAGAGCTATATCAAATGCGCTCATTCCCTGCTCTGCTTTACGCATATCTTCAGAAAGAGCTTCAGCTCCTTGATTTTTCAATAGCTGAAAAGCTAAATACGTTTCGTTGGCTGAATTACTAAGCGTACTTAGTAAACCTTGTATAACTCCTGTTGAAAGAATGAAGTCTCCAAATCCAATCTGAGCTTCATTAACCGCAGACCTAACTAAATCCATCTGACCACTAAAGGTAGTTGCTTGTTCAGCAGCTGCGGCCAAAGCTCTACCTTGTTGATAGTAGACGTCCTCGGCTTCTTCTAATACCTCAACATTATTAAGTAGCGTTATAAGCTGTGCTGCATTTCTTTTACCAACTAATTCTACCGCTTCAGATAAAGAGAGATTTTCATCTGCTAGGTCTTTTAACTTAGATTTCACATCAACAGTTTCCGAACCTAACTCAGTAAATATACCACGAAGACCCGTACCTATACGAGATGCGGTAAAACCATTATCAGCTAATACAGCCATAGCTGCCGAAGTTTCTTGTAGATTCACACCTAAGTCTCTAGATATAGGACCTACGTATTGGATTGCCGTAGAGAAAGTGTCTAAAGAAAGTGCCGATTCGTTAATTGTTGTTACCAATGTATCAACGATAACATCCGAGTCTTGAGCCATCAATCCAAACTGATTGATTAACTTACCCACGGAAGTTGCTGTTTCTGATAATCCTGTACCTAACGCTTGCGCCCCTAAAGCAATAGCCTTAGTAGAATCGACAACTTCATCTGCACTAAACCCTAACTTACTTAACTCGGTTTGCAGTCCTAGTATTTCATTCGCTGTAAACTTTGTAGCCCCCGCTGTATCAAGTGCTGCTTCTTTTAGGCTGTTGAGTTCTGCACCGGTTACACCACCAACTGCAGATAGGTTTGCCAATCCTTTTTCAAACTGAACAGCTGCCTTAAAGCTATCTACGAATACAAATTTAAGAGCTTTTAGTATCCCGCCTAAAATAGCACCTGCTGCTCCAAACCTTATTAAAGTTCCTAGTGCCCCCTTTAGTCCCTTGTTTGTAGACTTAGCACTTTTCCCTAATTCCTTATTATCCTTGCCTGATTTTTTAGCCTGCTTACCCTGCTTCTCCTGAGCGTCACCTAACGTCTTAGTATCTTTAGAGGCCTTTTTTGCAGATTCAGAACCCTTTCTTATCGCTTTAGCAAGAGCTGCAGCTTCTTTTATATTTTTTCTAGAAGTGGTGGCTAATTTATTTTCAGCGGCATCTAGCTTTTTCACCTCTGCGTTAAGAGCTCCTATCCTAGTCTTTAAGTTAGCTGTTGCCTTCTGAGAATCTTTAGTGTTCTTTGCGTATAAACGCATCATCTTCTCTAGCTTAGTACCTCTTTGTCTAAGTGTATCAAACCTCGCTCCTAGCTGTCCGTATATTTTCTCGCTAGATGCACCTTGCTCCTTGAGCGTCTGCATTTCACGTACTAGGTTTTGTACGTCTAACTGATAACTAGTTATGCTTTTTGTGCTTTGACCTTGAATTGCTGCCATTACTTATCAAATATTTTAGAAAAACTTTTATCTATATAGTTAACTATAAGAGGACGATAGAGTTGTGAAACCCTAAGCATTCCCCTGTTAGCTCCTCTCGTTATTGTAGCTTCAACTCCGGTTCCCTTATAGAAGAACGGATTAGCTAAGTTTGTTTTTTTAATTCCCTTCTTAGCTATAGATTTAGATATAGCAAAAGCTATCTTTCTAGAATCTTGAGCATCTCCAATTCTTTTTTTCTTTACCCAATTTTCTATATTCCCTACATTTGGGAACCATCTTTTGGATTTGCTAGATTGCTCCGTAAGAGCAAAATACTTTTCAGCTATCTCGTAGTTTGGTTTTATCCTGAATCGCACATACGAAGGAACTCCGAATGTTATAGGACCTACAAAAACCTGAAGGCTCTTCCTGTCAATAAACCACCTGTCGTCTGAGGATGGGGTTATAGAACCTGAGCTTTTAGGATTCACTAATGCACCGCTAACAACCATACCTTTACCCTTGGCTATTTTAATTATCTTAGCAATAATTTGAGATTTACGAAACTCTTTTGTTAGAGCCGCAATCATTATTGTTCTTGCTGTTACCGCTATTTGTCCTTGAGACCTTACCTTAATCATTATAGATTAATAACTCTGTTATAAGGCTTTCTAGACAATGTAAATGTAAAGTCCGCTATTGCAGTTGTTATATTGTAATCATCAACAGATTCGTTTCCTAAATCTACAGAGCCAAACTCAACATCATAGTCTTCCTGTTGAAGATGGTCTTGAAGCTGCCCTATAATAAATATGTTTTCATCAACGGAGTTTATTGTAGCCTCATCATTTTTTGTGGCAACCTTGTCTAGCAATACTAAACCGAAATCTATGTAGTATGCCGGAGCATTTTGTTCGCGAGATATATTAGCCTCTATAGGCATCAGTACCATTGTTCTGTACTTGAACTCACGGTCCTCTAGCTCGTCTTCAGACTTAACAAGTATAACTTCGTTGACCATTTCATGTCTCTCACCGAAGTCCTTGACAGCCTCATATATACCTCTGAGGTTATTCATAAACACTTTTTTATAATTTACAATCTATTTAAGGCTGCTTGCTGTCTTTGATTAGCTGCGTCTATCTTGTTCTTCTGAGCTAAGTAGCTCATCTCAGGAAGTACAACGCTCATTCTCATCATGTATACGTCATCATAACGCCTTATATCTTCTTGAGCCAACATACGAACCATCGAGTACCAATACCATTGTTGGTTAAATAACTCATCAGGTGTGGGTGTAGAAAACTCGTCAGGGTTTTCGTCACTGTCATCACTTGTTGAATAGAAAACGCCTGAGAATTTCTTGAATAAAATTAACTCCCTGTTTTTAAGAAACTTATTTATCGCTGAGTACAAGTCTTGAACAGGGGTATTCATTATTTTTTCTCTATGCTGTTGTTCTTTTTCAGGGTCACTATTGTCAAACTCCAACTCACCCTTTGGTCTTAATACATAAGTGAGAAGTTCGAGGTCTTGGTGCATATCTGTAACAAACTTAAACTTACCTGTAAGTATCTGCTCAATCATTATAAACTGACCTAATACCAATTCAAACACTTTTTCTGAGTGCTCAAATCCGCTAGAAATCTCTTCAGTGATTTCCTCACTGTCCTTTAACGGGTATGTGTTATTTATAGACCTAAGTGTTTTAATGCGTTCTAACGGCTCCAAATCGTCTAGGTATACCGATATATCTTCAAACTTAGATAGTGCCTCAGATAGCTCCATATGTTGCTTAAACGTCATCATAAGAATAGAGTTACACCCCCGTCTTGTTCTTCGCGCGCACAGAAAGCGGCAATAGCTAGGCTCATTACCATATCATCATGCTTGCCGTCTGTGTTACTAAACTGTAGATTTCCGGTGATAGCATTCTTCTTTGATTTGAAATCATAAAGCTCTTTGACAAGGTTTTCGTCTTTTGGTATACGTATTGTCTTATCCTCAAATAGTTTTATCAAATTCCTTATCATGTCGGGCTTGTTCTTAGCTGTCGTGTGGATTGGTATAAGTTTGTACATCCTCTCGTCATCCGTAATCTCATCAAACAATAAATCATTATTATTTAATTCGAAGTAGGCCGCAGCTAGTTTGTCATTGTGCTTTAGATAGAAAGCCTTTATGCGCTCCCTGAACTCCAAGCTGTCCATACCCTCTTCCTTATAATTGAACCTGTCGATATCAAAGACGTGATAATTTTCTGTCATCGCAGTAAGTACAGTGTAATCTTGCGCCACCCCAATATCCATACCTATGTAAACACGTTCGTAAGGGGTGTTTAGTTCCGCTACCGCGTCTTCAACATTACTGAATAAACTATTTGAGCTAGTAGGCTTGCATAAAAACTCTTGGTCGAACTGAGCCCTAGTCATGCTTTTCTTTATCCCTAGCACTGTTCTAGATACATCATCATCGTTTAGGTCTAGGTATGTCCTCTTTATTGACATTACCTGTTGCTTGTTAGATTCTAGCTGACCTTCCTTATACCAATCAAAGAACCAATTAGGTCCATTAAAAGTAGAGGCCGCACAAACCCTTCCCCCCGTCCTCGTCACCATTGGTAAGAGAACCTCATTGATAAACTCTAGCTTCATGTATGCTGCCTCATCTAAGTATATGTAGTCTAAAGTAGCCCCACGTAGATTGTCGCCACTGTCAGCACTACGAAACTTAATAAAGCTGCCATTGTAAAAATAAAGTTCGTTTGCCTTTCTGTCATATCGTTTTATTATTTTGTTCCATAAATCTTGATGACCGCTAAACATAGACTCTATGTCTTTCATCACCTTGTTAGCTTGGTCCTGAATAGGGGATACCCAAAACATCCTGTGCTTTGGATTATTTAACGCCCTCATCACACAATCGTTTTGCATGAAGAACGTCTTTCCTGTCTGACGACCCGCAACCAAACACCCAATAAAAGGTTTGTCCTCGTGTATCAGCCTGTGAAAATCCTTTTGCGGCTCAGTGGGCTTGTATAATTTAATCTGCATCTATATCCAAATAGTCTTGTTCTTCTTCCGGAGCTGTAAGGTCTATGGTCGCAGTTATATCAATCTTAGTTTGCTCAACTTTGGTAGGAGCTTTGTAACCCTGCATATCATTTATAATCTTAATCGAGTCCATAGCAGCCTTCATGTCTCCCTCCGCAAGAGCTAGGTCCCTGATTCGAATAAGAGCCGTTAGGTTCGTTCCTTTTGCAGCCTCAATAGACTTCATCTCCTGATTTGCTAGAGACATTAACTCTCTGTGGAATGCAGTTCCATGGTTTCTCCTATCACGATAGTAACTCGTGTAGTTTAAATCCTTAGCAATACTGCTACTGTTCTCCATACCCTCGTTAGCAATGCGCTCAAGGAACTCGGATTGGAGTGTGGTTAGTTCGCTGCCGCGTCCCTTCACGACATCTCCTTTTTTATTTCTCATCATAATTGTATAGAGGCATACCATGCGCTACAAACCTACCCGTAAAAACAAAACCCTTGTAGTTCGGAGAGCTCTCATCATGGTGATACCATTTCCAAATAGATGTCTTCACTCTTTGTATGCAGCTCCCACAAGAAGTGTTCGGGTTCTCCCTACGCACGAAGTGCTCACTCGTACCTATCTTAGAATTATAGAAGGAGAACATCTCCTGCTTTAAATCACCCTTGGGTAACCCTGTGCCCATTAAGGACTTTAATAGTTGCTTAGTCGTCATCTAAATGCTTTTAAGTTAATGTACAAGTATTGAATTATTTGATTCATTACCACTACACAACCCCCACCGCCTTATTATAATAACAAGTTATAATACCTTTACTTCCATAGTAAAGGTATTATTATAATAGTAATAGAGTAAACTAATACTAATTATTATAATAGTATCTATTATTATACAAGTTTTCAAATGAAGTGGTTTTCTCATGCATTAGTACCCCCTTTAAAAACCCAATCCCCCCTCCGAGTAGCCTGCTTTACCGACTATACAATTTTTTCCGGTCATATCCAAACTTTTGGGCAATTATTTTTCTAATTTGTAACGGGTCTAAATAGATGGCGCGGTTAGCATTGCTAAAAATATTAGCACGGCGAGACCTATACGAAATAAAACCCAATAAAACAACTTTATTACCTGCCTATTTGTCATGCCTTTTAAACGCATTTTAAGCCATTCTAAGAGCCTTAAAGTAGTTTTGGTACCTACATATGCCGGACCTCAATTGGTGAAATAGTGGTATTAAACACCCACTTAAATGAGACACATTTGGACCCAACTACTTGAATATCAATGCTTTACGTTTTTACCTGTGTTTTGCTTCTCCTTAGTACAATATACCTAGTGACTAGGTACTTATACCTATGACAAAGCTAAGTGTCTGTGTATCAAGCAGTTACACTTTTTAGTATGTTTTAGGCTGTCCTAAACTTTTTGTTAGGTGGTCCTAATATCGTCAGATATGGACCCGAAAAAAAAATATTGCATTTTGTTTGGTGGTTACAAATATATTTTGTACGCGTCTGCAGGGGTGTGCGTGGGCGTGCCTGTGTGCGTGCGGGCGTGCCCGTATGC
>Ga0181373_1000075_pt1 | contig 30487 bp, 50 predicted proteins | sample LowvirmetaG_3_FD_130159 | JGI IMG/M metagenome (GOLD analysis project Ga0181373, IMG submission 130159) | Marine viral communities from the Subarctic Pacific Ocean - Lowphox_09 viral metaG | ecosystem: Environmental > Aquatic > Marine > Oceanic | place: Subarctic Pacific Ocean | collected... | reverse complement strand
GGTTTTACTGAAACTGAAATGAAAGAACGTAAAGACAGAGTTGATGATGCATTACATGCTACAAGAGCTGCTTTAGATGAAGGTATTGTACCTGGTGGTGGAATTGCTTTATTAAAAGCTAAACACATGTTATGCGAAGCAAATCAATTAATTTGTGAAGGTGATGAAACAATTGGTTCTAGTATTTTATTAAGTGCTATTGAAAAACCATTCATCCAAATTCTTAAAAACGCAGGTATAGATAAGTATCATGGTATTTTAGCAGCAGTAGAACATGACTTTAAAGGTTATAATATCAAAACAGGTCAATATGTTGATATGGTAGAAGAAGGAATCATTGATCCAACAAAAGTAACTAGAACAGCATTAGAAAATGCAGTGTCAGTTGCGGGAACAATGTTAATTACAGAATGTACAATAGTTGATGATCCAGAAGGTGACAAAGAAGTGGATCCAATGTCAATGATGGGAATGTAATGGATAAAATTTTAAATTACATATTCATAGGTTTTGCCTTTACATTTATATTAGATTATTTATCAGATAAATTTGCAGACCACCCATCGTTTAAAGACGTGCCTGAGTGGGGCTGGGGAGCTAGAATAATGCTTATATTATTTTGGCCCCTAGGCACTGCCATATTTATTTATGTTTTTTTAAAAGAATACTTTAAATAATGGAATTATGGGTAGAAAAATATAGACCTCAAATATTAGAGGATTATGTAGGTAATGAAATTATTAAAAATAAAATAGCAGATTATCTTACACAAGGATCTATTCAAAATTTATTGTTCCATGGTGTTGCGGGTACAGGTAAAACTACATTAGCTAAATTAATTGCTAAAAATTTAAATTGTGATTTATTATATTTAAATGCTAGTGATGAAAGAGGTATAGATACTATTAGAGAAAAAATTATACCATTTGCTTCAACTATGGGTTTTAATGATGTTAAAATTGTTATATTAGACGAAGCAGATTATTTAACACCACAAGCACAAGCTACATTACGTAATACAATTGAATCTTGTAGTAAAACAACTAGATTTATATTTACTTGTAATTACCTTGAACGTATAATTTCGCCTCTACAGAGTAGATGTCAAACATTTGAGATTACACCACCTTCAAAAGAGGAAGTTATTAGTCATTTAATAAAAATTACTAGAGAAGAAAATATAAAATGTATTATTAGTGATTTACAAAATGTTGTTAATACACATTATCCTGACATTAGAAAAATTATTAATACAATACAAGGTTCTGTTGTAGGTGGTCAAATTAAAATTGATGATAATTCACTTAAAAATACACAATTAAGTGATCAAATAGTAGAAGCATTAGAAAAAAAACTTAAATTATCTATTATAAGACAAATGTTAGCAGATTCAGGTGCTCGTGAATTTGATGGGTTATTTAAAGTATTATATGATAATGTTAGTAAATACACTAACAGAGAAGGAGAAGCAATACTAATTATTGCCAAATACCAGTATGAATATACATTTGTATTAGAAAAAGAAATCTGCATAGCAGCCATGTTAAATAAATTATTAGAAATATGCTAAGAATACCTGTAGTAAAAGGAAACCTAAATAAAGCCTTAAAACAATTTAAAAAGAAATTTAGAGACACACAAGTCCTTAAAGAACTTAGAGAGCGTAAAAATTACACTAAAAAATCTTTAAAAAGAAGAATCGAAAAAGACGAAGCAATAAGAAGACATAAAAAACAACAAGATGATGAATAACCCACAACAACCACAAATGAACATAGATTTTAGTCAAACAACAGCTGAAGTTTGTGAAAAATGTGAGAATGATACATTTACACAAGTATATCAAATGCGTAAATTATCAGCATTATTATCCCCAACAGGACAAGAAGCTATGATACCAATTCAAGTATTTTGTTGTGCTAAATGTGGGTATATCAATGAAGGTTTTTTACCTAAGGAGTAATGAACCCATTTGATCACATTAAAAACCTACATACTAAAAAACGTACTTGGGATGATTTTAACGATGAAGAAAAAAAATCATTTAACGTTTTTATTATAAATAAAGGTTTAAGTATGAATCCTGACTATCTAGGAATAGTTAATATGGTTCAAAATTTTACAGGTTTAAATCAAATTATATCACCTAAAGAGGTATTTAACATTTACTTTAATTTACTTCCTACTAAGTTTCGTTTTTATAAATGGATTAAAGGAGCTAAAAGTAAAAAAGATAAAGAAAAAGCAGAATATTTGGCTATGCACTTTAAAGTTAGTACTAGAGAAGCATACGATTATCTGCAAATATTAGATAAAAAAACAATTAAATCAATCACTAAAAATTATAAAAATGACACACAAAGAAAGGCTATATAGAGCTTTAAAAAGTGAGTGTGAAGCAAATATTAATGAAGCTTTACTTACAATGGATATGTGCTTTTTTAAAGGTACAGCAATTGGAGAACATACATCAGAACACTTTCTAGAGGAGGCAAGCAAAGCATTAACTAAATTAACAGACGCTAGAGATAGATTAGACACATTAAGAGAATATTACAATGATTCTAGCTTTTTTAATAAACAACAACAATTAAATGACTGATTTTAAATTTACAGACGAAGATAATAAAGCAGTAGAATGGTGTGAAACTAATTATCCTGAAATGACTGCTGAGTATAAAAAAATTATGATGGAACAGTATATCTTATTCTGTAAAAAACATCGCAATTATGGTACTGGTAACATAAATGTAGGTACTAATTTAGAAACTGATGGTGATGTTAAATTGGCATTAACTGGTTTATGGTTTAGATTAAATGATAAAATACAACGTTTAAAAAATCTAGTTGTGTTAGGTGAACCAGACACAGTAGGAGAAGCAATCGACGATACATTCCAAGATTTATCTGTTTATGGGATTATTGCCCAAATAGTCAAACAGAAGAAATTTAAATAAAAACTTGGAGAAGCCAAATAGGTTTCGTATATTGACGATATGAATAATATTATAGAAAATATCAATAATACTGTAGTTCCAGAAATGGATTGGACAGTAGAAAAAAACATCAGTTACACACAACTTTCAGCTTGGATGGAATGTCCTCATAGATGGAAACAAATGTACATTGATAAAATTAAACAACCACCATCAATTCACTTGTCATTTGGTACAGCAATGCACGAAACACTCCAAGAATACATGGAGTTAATGTATAACCAAAATCAACAAGCAGCAGATGAATTTGACGCACACACTCATTTTCAAAATGGTTTTTTAGCTTTATATAAGGCAGATGTAGATAAAAAAGGTGAACATTTTGCTACACAAAAAGAATTAATTGAATTCACAAATGATGGTTTAAATATTATTGATTTTTTCTTACGTCACAGACAAGAACATTTTCAAAAACACGGATGGAAATTATTAGGTATTGAGATGCCTATATTAATTGCACCACATGAAAATTATCCAAATGTAAAATTAATGGGTAAACTGGATTTAGTTATGTTTAATGAAACCACACATAAAGTATTAATATATGATATTAAAACATCAACTCGTGGTTGGACTAAATATGATAAAGACAATAAAATAAAAACATCACAAATGGTGATGTATAAGAAATATTTCGCAGAACAATATAATATTCCTGTAGATGATATTGATGTTAAGTATTTTATTGTTAAACGTAAAATCCCAGACAACCCAAAATATCCAATAATGAAATCAAGAATCCAAAAGTTTGAACCATCAAGTGGTAAAGTATCACAAAATAGAATGGTAAAAAACATGAGAGCATTCATAGAGGACGTATTCATTGATGGAACTCATATGTATGACACGGACAAAATAGACACAATTCTAGCAGAAACAGATAAATGTAAGTCTAAATGGTGTCAAACATGTAGATAAAATGAAAGAACGTATATTTCCATTTGTGATAGCGCTTTCAGCGCTATCCGTGTCAGCGTCAGCTGCTTTTTATTCAGTATTTGGGTTAGCACATTTATTTGCTGGTGCTAGTACTGAAGTAATTATAATGGCGGGTGCTTTAGAAGTAGCTAAGTTAGTTGTAGCTTCTCTTTTATATCAATATTGGGACACAATAAATAAAGTACTTAGAACGTATTTTATGGTAGCTACCTTTATATTAATGGTAATTACATCAGGTGGTATTTATGGGTTTTTATCTGGGGCATATCAAGAAACAGCCACACAATCAGAATTTTTAGACAGACAAGTAGCAATCATAGATTCTAAACGAACTAGATTTATAGAAGCTAGAGATGATCTTAAAATAACAGTTAAAGAATTAACTACAGCTTTAGCTAATCCTACTCAAATACAGTACGTAGATAAAGAATCAGGTCAATTAGTAACCACAACATCATCTCGCCAACGTAAATTATTAGAAACGCAGTTAAGCGAAGCAAAAGTCAACTTAAACGCAGTCACTGACTCAATATCGGTATTGGATATACGCGTGTTAGATGCGCAAATAGGCAACGAATCTGCGCGTGAATTAGGCCCACTTAAATACATGTCTACATTAACAGGTCAACCAATGGAAACAATAGTTAACTGGTTTATGTTATTAATTATATTTGTTTTTGATCCACTAGCTATTGCAATGGTTGTAGCAGCTAACATGGCCTTTGCACATGTAAAAGGAGTTGCAAGAGATCCTAAAGATTACGAGGTTTATAAACCTTCTTTATATACAGATGAAAATGAAAAAGGAGAACAACAAACTGAAGGAAGTGGAATTAACAACGAGGGAGTGGTTGGAAGCACTAAAGACACCAAGTCCACACAAAAACAAGAAGAAATACACTCGGAAGTTAAAACACAAAAAAAAGTAGAAAAAAAATCTACATATGTAAATCCTTGGGGAAGTCCAGGAGGAGCTCGTTAGGTTTTTAAAATAGTTATATATGTATATTCGAATATAAAAATATACAAATATGGCAAAAGGTAATTTAAAACTTACAAGTGTAAAAATTGTAGACCATTTATTTGAAGATTTTAAAGTTTCATCTATTAGATATAAATTTAATCTTCAAAAATTAGCAAACAGAGCAGTACACTTGTATTTAACAGACGAAGATTTTAGAAAAAAATTACACAATCATACCGACTTAACAATAAGCGGTAGTTTATAAATTTAAAAAAAAGGTTATATGAAAGAAGGTTATATCCCTAGAGATCAACGAAAAAAAATAATAATGCTTTCTGACGATATTCGAACACATTCAGGTGTGGGGAATATGGCAAAAGAAATAATATTAAACTCAGCTCATCATTTTAATTGGGTTAATTTAGGTGGGGCAGTTAAACACCCAGAAGCTAATCAAGCTTTTGATTTATCACCAGAGGTAAATCAACTTTTAAACATGACAGATTCAGACGTTAAAGTTATTGCAGCTAATGGTTATGGTGATCAAACTATGTTAAGAGCAATTATAGCACAAGAAAAACCAGATGCCATAGTACACTTTACAGATCCTCGTTATTGGGTATGGATGTATCAAATGGAAAATGAAATTAGACAACAATGTCCCTTAATTTTCTATACAATTTGGGATGATTTACCTTACCCAATGTGGAACCGAGAATTCTATCGTTCAGATGATATGTTACTTTGTATTTCTAAACAAACTAAAAACTTAGTAGAAAATGTACTTAGAGATCATCCAAAACCAGGACGTATACAGTACGTTCCGCATGGTATAGATGAGAAAAAATATTTTCCAGTTATAAATGATCTTGAATTTGAAGCATTTAAAGAAAGAATTTTAGGTGAAAATAAAGACTTTACAGTACTTCATGTTTCTAGAAATATTAGAAGAAAAAATCAATCAGACATTATATTAGCGTGGAGAACATTTTTAGATCAACTACCAGTTGAAAAAGCTAAAAAATGTACACTATTAATGAAAACAGAAGCTTCATTTGAACATGGTACAGACTTAAATGCTGTAATTGACAGCTTATGTGATCCCGAAATTCATAAAGTAAAAATTATTAATGAACGTTTTGATGATAAAGGATTAAATTACTTATATAATTGTTCAGACGCTCACATGTTTATGACAGACAATGAAGGTTGGGGGTTAGGTTTAACTGAATCTTTAACAGCGGGTAGAATGATCATAGCACCAGTACAAGGTGGTATGCAAGATCAAATGCGTTTTGAAGATGAAAATGGTGATTGGATTAATTTTTCAACTGAACACCCATCAAACGCAGATGGTAAGTATAAAAAGTGTGGTGAATGGGCAATGCCTATATTTCCTAAAACACGTTCAGTAAAAGGTTCACCTCAAACACCTTATATTTTTGCAAGTCAATGTTCAATTGAAGACGCAGCAATTGCATTAATGAAAGTTTATAAAATGGGGCCTAAAGAAAGACAAAGAAGAGGATTAGTAGGTAGAGAATGGGTATTATCAGACGAGTCAGGTTTTACAGCAAAAAGAATGGGTCAAGGTTTTATTAATAACATTAGTAATTTACTTGAAGCATGGGAACCACAACCTCGATTTACGGTTACTAAAATAGATAATTCTACTAAATTAAATAACTATAACCCATCACCAATGAGTTTAACACCAGAATTTTTAAAAGAAATACAATCAATATGAAAGCATTATGTGTAGTATCGTGTCCAATTGACACATTTTCAGGTTATGGAGCAAGATCAAGAGATTTTGTAAAATCATTAATAGAAATAAAAGATAAAGAATGGGATATTAAAATCTTACCACAAAGATGGGGTGATTGTCCTTGGAATTTTTTAGATAAAAATGATCCTATAAGACAGCGTTTTATAGGGGGGTTAGAAAGAAAACCAGACATTTGGGTACAAATATCGGTACCAAATGAATTCCAACCAGTAGGGCAATTTAACATTGGTGTCTCAGCTGGTATTGAATCAACAATTTATCCAGCTGAATTTATTGAAGGTAGTAATAGAATGAATTTAAATCTAGTTTCATCCGAACATTCAAAACAAGTTGCATTATCATCTTCATTTCAAAAGAAAGACAGTAGAACAGATCAAGTTATAGGTCAGATTAAGTTAGAAAAACCTATTGAAGTATTATTTGAAGGTTTAGACTTAGATAAATATTATAAAACCCCACAAGATTCAGGATTACTTAAAGGTATAAATGAAGATTTTTGTTTTCTTCACACAGGACATTGGTTACCTGGGGCATTTGGTGAATCTAGAAAAAACACAGCTAATTTAATTAAAACATTTTTAGAAACTTTTAAAGGTCCAGGAAGAAAAAAACCAGCCTTAATTTTAAAATGTAATCAAGTTAATTATTCTTTATTAGATAGAGAAAATATAATTAGACAAATCCACAGAATTAAGGACCAAGTATCTGGTAAATTACCTAATATATATCTTTTACATGGTGAAATAACAGACGATGAAATGAACCAACTAAATAATGATAATAAAGTAAAAGTATTTGTGTCATTTACAAAAGGTGAAGGATATGGTAGACCATTAGCTGAAGCATCAATTACGGGCAAACCAACAATTGTATCTAACTGGAGTGGCCATAAAGATTTTATTCACCCTGATTATAATATATTAGTAGGTGGTGAACTTAAAAACATCCACCCATCAGCTGCAAATCAATTTTTACTTAAAGAATCCCAGTGGTTTAATATTAATGTAGATATAGCAGGTAGAGCTATGAAAGATGTATTTAAACATTATAAAAAATACCACGAAAAATCACGTAAACAAACACAATACATTAAGGATAATTGGACTTTTGATAAAATGACAGAAAAATTAAATACATTATTACCAAAAGTAGAAGCAGCACCCCAAATACAACAAGTTAAATTACCAAAACTTAAAAAAGTAGGTGAAGCTAAACAAGAATTACCAAAATTAAAATTACCAAAACTTAAAAAAATTGAATCATGAAAAGATTAGGAGATAAATTAGTAAATAGCCCCATTTGTGATAGTGATGCGTGTTATGAATCAGAATTTCAAACAGCAAATGGACCAGTAAAAACATGGCTTTGTATGACTAGTGGTTATACTACAAATACTACTATGACTAAAAATAGTGAAGAATTAAAATTTACTTTGGAACATACAGCTGAAATGATTAAAGATTTAAGACAAGATCATGAACCACCTGGGGGTGGGGAAGTATTAGCTTGGTTCCCAACAGCAATTACTTTACCTAATAAAGGAATGATATTTCCTGAACCTATTAAAGATACTAATGATTGGGGGTGGACAGTAGTTAAAGCAATTTCTATTCCCGAAGATGAGCAACATAAATATCCTGATGCAACTAATCCAGGTACTTTTTATAAACATAAAATGGACATGGAAAATATGAAACGTTTTGATAAATTATGTTTTATGGATGCAGCTGAAGAATTAGGAATGTTTGATAGAAATCTAGTAAAAAATGAAAATTAGTTATGCAATCCCTGTTTGTAATGAAATAATTGAAATAGAAAAGTTACTTAAATTTTTAGAAACTAGAATTACTAAAGAGGATGAAGTAATAGTTTTATTTGATACACACAATGGTTCGCCCGCTGTAGAGCAATTTTTAAGAGCAAAATCAGTTAACCCAACATTTTTTAATTGGTATCCATATCATTTTGATGGTCATTTTGCTAATATGAAAAACCACTTAAAATCATTATGTACAGGTGATTGGATATTTCAAATAGATGCAGACGAATTACCACACGAATCATTAATTACAAATTTAAGAGAAGTTTTAAAACTCAACCCAACAACAGAAATGTTTTTAGTTCCCCGAATCAATACAGTAGATGGTTTAACTCAAGAACACGTTAATAAATGGCGTTGGAATGTAAATGAACAAGGTTGGGTTAATTGGCCAGATTACCAAACAAGAATTATACAAAATTCATCTAAAATTAAATGGCAAAATAAAGTTCATGAGCAAATAGTTGGGATATCTACAAAAGGGGCATTACCAACAGAAGAAGAATGGTGTTTGTACCACCCAAAAACAATTAAAAAACAAGAAATACAAAATAAATTTTACGAAAGCTTATGATGAATATTGAAAATATAGGACATAGATTTACTGAAATAGTAAACACACCTGAATGGAAAGAATTACAAGAAAAATACAATAAATGCAACGATATTTACGTATTAGGACATGGTGGTAATATGGGCGTAGCTGATCATACTGCTGTTGATATGACAAGATTATCAAATGGTACTAAAAATGCGATGTGTCCAGGTAGTTGTGTTGTAGCAACTTCACTAATAAATGATACTAGTTTTGACCAATGGATGGTAGCATGGCTACAACAAAGAACATCTACTAGAACTAAAAGTCAAATGAAAAAATCATTAGTGTATGGTATTTCATCTTCGGGTAAATCTAAAGATGTAAATAAAGCACTACAATGGGCTACTGATAATGGTATGGAAGTTTGTATAATAACAGGAAATGAAATAGTAGAAAAAATCAAAGGACTTACACAAATTGTATTAGGAGTAGATTATTACCATACAGCTGAGTGTTTAACTTTATTACTTCAATATCAATTAACACATGGTTCTGGAAAAGAATGCCCACCAATTGGAAAAAATAGTCCTGAAGAATTAGAAAAATTAAATTGGAATAAAGGTATTCGTGAACATTCTTATCCAGATGAATTAATTCAAATTGGAATTGATTTTGATGGTGTTATTCACAAAAATAGTAGGGGATATTATGATGGGACTATTTATGATGAACCTCTTGAGGGAACGTATGAAGGACTTAAAAAATTATCTGAAAAGTATACTTTAATATTATTTTCAACTAAAGCAAAACCTGATAGAGGTTTAATTAATGGAAGAAATACTATTGATTTAATTTGGGAATGGTTAAAAAAACACGATATGGACCAATTTATTTCAAAAATAACATCAGAAAAACCAAGAGCAGTTGTTTATTTAGATGATAAAGCATTACGATTTACTAGTTGGGATAAATGTTTAAATGATCTTGAAGATTTAAAAATTATGTAATGAAAGCAGATAGTAATGTAAAAAACGTACTAAAAGATGACGGATTACCACAAGATTCTTTAAAAACCTTCCACCAATATGAAAATACAACAACAGTTAATTTAGATGATTTAAGATCTGAATTAGGAATGACATCATGGGCTGTAAGAATAGCTTATAATGATAGATTTGGTGGTGTTGTAATACAACAACAATCAGGTGAGGGTAATAGAAAACATTATCACCCACATGCCGATGAAAATTGGGTTATATTAGATGGAGAATGGGAATGGTGGATAGAAGGTCAGGGGACAAAAATAGTAAAAAAGAACGATTTTGTTGTAGTCCCTATTAATACTTGGCACCATATTAAATGTGTTAAGGGCCCCGGAGTAAGATATGCTATAACCCAACCAGATGTAAAACACGTATATGAAGACTAGAATAGCATTAGTAACAGGATCTTCAAAAGGTATTGGCAAGGCAATAGCAGATCGTTTAGAAAAAAATAATTATATAGTAATACATAATGATTCTTCTAAAGCAGATTTATCTACATCAAAAGGAGTAAATAAATTAATAAGTAATATTAGGTTACATGGTCATATTGATGTTATAATTAATAATGCTGCTTACACCGAATTTCAAACATTTGATAATGTAGATGATATTTTATTAGATAAAATGTATTCTCTTAACTTTAAAGCACCCCTTAAAATAATTCAAGGAGTAAAAAACCTATTACACCCAACAAGTTGTATTATAAATATAGGTTCTATAGCAGGTATAACAGGTAATGGAAGTAATATAGGGTATAGTTCATTAAAAGCAGCAATAATTTCCATGACTAAAACATTAGCTAGAGATTTAGCTCCTATTAGAGTTAATAGCATAAGTCCAGGGTTAATAGATACAACATTTGTAAAATTTCCTAATGGAACCAGAGAAAATATAGTATCAAAAACACCAGTGGGTAGGATAGGATATCCCTCAGACATAGCAGAGGCAGTCATGGCTTTAATAAACATGGAATATGTAACAGGCCAAGATTTATTAGTTGATGGGGGGAGAATATTAAATTAATGAAAGATATAGCAGGATTAATAGCATGTAGAGGAGGATCTATAAGAATACCTAATAAAAATATAAAAAATTTTGGAGATAGTTCTTTACTTGAAATAAAAATAAAACAATTATTACAAGTAGTCCCACAAGTATATGTTAATTCAGACTCTGAAATTATATTAAAAGCAGCAGATAAATTAGGAGCTATTCCTGTTTTAAGGGATCCTAAATATGCCACAAGTGAAGTACCCATAAACGAAGTATATGCAGAAGTTACAAAATCTGTACCTCATGAACATATATTATTTGCCCACGTAACTAGCCCATTAATAAAAACATCAACAATACAATATTGCATAGATCAATATAATAATCTACCTAAACCTTATGATTCTGTATGTACAGTACAATTATTAAAAAAATTTATATGGTATAAGGGAAAATCTATAAATTATAATTCTAGTAAAATGCCAAGAAGTCAAGATTTACCTAATTATCATATGATTGCTTTTGCGATTAATATTTTACCTAAAAAATTATTATTAAATTTAAAAAATATAGTAACCAATAATTATTTTCCTATTGAGTTAGATGAAATAGAAGCAATGGATATTGATAATAAAATAGAATTTGAACTAGCAGAGTACCTTTATACAAAATGAATATATTAATTACAGGAGCATCAGGTTTTATAGGACAAAACTTAGTTAATTTTTTTATTAAAGAAACAACACATAATGTTATTACTTTAGATTTAAAACCAACAACACATAACACTAGCCATTATTGTTTAGATATATCTAATTTTAACGATTTATCTAATATTAAAGAAGATATAGACATAATATACCATTTAGCAGCTCAATCTTATGGAAAAGGAGCATTTTTAGAACCTGAAAAAGATATAGATTGGAATATTAAAGGAACCCTAAATATTTGTAAATTTGCTCAATTAAAAAATACTAAAAAAATAATTTATATTTCATCTATGGCGGTTTATGGAAATAAAGAAGTATCTAAAGAAAAAGATTATCCCGAACCTTTATCTAATTATGGTATATCTAAATTAGCGGGAGAATTCCATGTAAAAAAATCAAATATTAATTACACTATTTTTAGATTATATAACACTTATGGTAAAGGACAAGATTTATCTAATCATTCTAAAGGTGTAGTTTTAGCATTTACAAGTCAAATAGCTTTGGGGGAAACAAATATAAAAGTAACAGGAGATCTTAATAGATTTAGAGATATAATTTATATAGATGATGTAATTGAAGCCCTTAAATTAGGAATTGTAGAAAAAACAAATAATAAAACCTACAATTTATCTACTAACAAAAAAACAACAATAAAGGAATTAATAAATACAATTATTGAATCTTCAGGCAGAAAAGGAATAAAAATAACAAATATAGGATCTTTACCTGGGGATCAATTTGGTAACACAGGAGATAATACAAAATTATTATCATTAGGATGGAAACCAAACACTAACTTAAAAACAGGTATAAAAATATTTTATAATTACGTTAAAAATAATATAAATGGATAAACCAATAATAATCATAGGAAAGGGACCAAGTTCAAGACATATTCAAAAATCAAATAAATACGATATAGCTACTGTAAATAATACTATATGGTTATCCCCAGAACCTACTTTTGCTTTTTTTAATGATGTAGAATTATTTTTCTTGTGTAAAAAAGAAGATTTTAAAGATATATCTACTATTGTATGCCCCTCTTATTTGCATTCTAACTGGGCTATGCAAGAGGGATTATGTGAACATAATGAAACTCATTTTTATAAACTAGCAGAATTATTTCCTGGATGGTTTGATCATATTGATTTTCTTCCTTATGAATTACATAATGGGGATAATAATAGACTTGAAGAACAATTAAGAATAAATCAAGGAGGTCAACCCTCACCTGCTTTAGATAGATGGCCTGGATCAACAGGAGGTACAGCAGCAGGATGGTTATCTAAATATGGGGGGTATAGAGATTTTATTTTAATGGGTTGTGACCCTGAAGGGGGTTATAATCCTATTTTTAAAGGAGCAGGCCATAAAGATGGAGTAAAAGGATTTAACGGTCAAGGTACAGATGAACAACCTTCTCATTTATACCAAGAAAATTATAACATAATTACTAATTTTATAACAAGTTATGAGGGCAGAGCTAGACATATAAATGAGGTAAGTACAGAAGAACAAAAAGATTTAGGTCTATTATGATTATAACTATACACCAACCAAATTTTATACCATGGTATCCTTTTTTCCAAAAAATGGAACAAGCAGATTTATTTATTCTTTTAGGTCATTGTCTGTTTGACAAAAATGGTTTTCAGAATAGGTTCCAATTAAAAAATACTTGGAATACTCTTAGCGTTAAAAAAGGTAAAGAATCTATAATAAAAAAAGAATATATAAATCCAAAACATGATTGGATGAAAATTAAAAAAAGATTATTTAAGTATAAAAATATACTTGATGAATTAGATCCTTTTATAAATAAAAATTTATATAAAACTAATAAAGATATAATTACTTACTTAAAAAATAAATTAAATATAAATACTCCAATAATTGAAGATGTACCTACAAATTTGGTTTCCACAGAAAGATTACTTATGTTGTGCAAACAACATGGTGCTACTAAATATTTAGCAGGGCAAGGAGGAAAAGATTATTTAGATGAATCTTTATTTTTAAATGAAGGTATTAAAGTAATTTATCAAGAAAATTTAATTAAAAAACACACATTGGATGAAATTATTTAATTTTAGTAAAGTATTATGTTTATCCCCACATCCAGATGATGTAGAGTATAGTATGTTAGGTACTATAATAAAACACCCCAATACACATTTTGAATTACTTCAACTAGCACAAGGAGGAGATTGTGACCCCACAACAAATTCATCTAGATTAGAAGAAGTTAAAAATGTTTGGGAAAAATCAAAATGCAAAAATATTAATATAAATTTTACAGAACATAAGTTTATAAAAGAACTAACTGAAGATAAGTGGATAAATAAGATAGAAAGCTATTTAGAAGATATTGATGCTATATTTCTACCAAATGAATGCGATAGTCATTTTGAACATAGATTTATCTCGGGATTTGGTCCTGCTTTAATTAGAAATAAAAATATAAGTCTTATTCAATATTATACTCCTAGCACACAAGATGAATGGAATCCTAACTTGTACATTGATATTAAAAATACTTACAACCTTAAAATAAATGCTTTAAATGAATTTAAAAGTCAAAATCATAGATATTATTTTAGGAAAGACGTATTAAGAGCATTTCATAGTGATTTTCAATGTTCTAAAAAAGGAATACATTATATAGAAAAATATAAAATATTAAACTTATTTAACTAATGGAAAATTTAGCATTTTTAGTAAAGTCATACAATAAACACTTACCTTGGACTAAACAATTAATAGATACTATTAATATACATAATAAGGATAATATAAAAGTATACTTATCTGTCCCTAGTCAAGATGTATCCTTATTTAAAAATAATATAGATACACAAAATTGTGAAATAATAACAGACGAAGAAGTAGTTAAAGACAATATATCCCAAAATTGGTTTACACAACAATTAGTTAAAATGAACTTTAGTGAAATGGGGGTATGTAAAAATTATTTTTGGATAGATGGTGATTCTTATTTTATAAAAGATTTTTATTTATCTGATTTTATGCATGATGAAGAAACACCTTATACTACTATGCATGAAAATAAAGATTTATTTTCTTGGATGGCACAAACTAATATGCCTCTTCTCAATAGTGTATTAAATTCATATCAAGATGATCGTAAAAAAGTAATGGATATTTTTGGTAGAAAGGGAAAATATTACGATTGGACATGTCCTAATTTATGGTCTGTTAAAGTATTTAAACATATGAAAGAAAATTATTTAAAACCCAATAACCTAACATACACAGATCTATTAAAACATGTTCCTGGTGAATTAGTATGGTATGGAGAATATTTATTAGCTTCAGAAGCAATAAGAATAGTCCCATGTGAGCCTTGGTTTAAACCATTTCATTATTTACAACAAATGATAGATTGTAAAAATCAAGGCAATACAGAAGAAACATTATCCAAAAATTATTTAGGTATTGTAATGCCTAGTAAAGAAACAAATCAATTAAAATTTTAAATATGAAAAGAAATTATAATGGATTAGAAATAGAATTTGGATCATTAGTAAAAATAAATGAAAAAATACAACGAAACATAGAAAGTCATTTTACCTTACAAAATACAGATAAAGATCCTACATCATGGTATAATAAATTTAACTGTGAATATAAAGAGTTAAATAACTTTATTAATTTAACAAAAAATAAAAATACATTGTTAGATATAGGATGTCAATTTGGTTCTTTCAGTTTAACATTTATTGGTAATAGTACTACTAAACAATCTTTTGCGTTTGATGGGGGAGATACTCCATATTTAACATTAAGTCAAATAAAAATATTAAACCAAATAAATAATTTACATATTTTTAATTTTTTAATTGGTAACCAAAATAAAAAAATACATTGTCATTCTGAAGAATTACAAGCTTTAGCAATAAATGGACCTGATGTTAAACATATGTTTTCAATTGATATGTTATGTAACATATATAATATAACTCCAGATGTTATTAAAATGGATATTGAAGGAGCTGAAATTAATGCTTTATTAGGAGCACGTGAAACCCTTATAAAATCAAAACCAATTATTTTTATTGAGATTCATCCTAAATTTTTACCTCAGTACCAAAATACAATTAATGATGTAGTATCATTTGTTAATGATATAGATTATAAAGTATTAGATTTAAACCAACAAGAAGTAACTAACTATTTAGAAGTACTTCAACAAGAAAAAACAGATTCTAATAGAACAATATGGATACCAAAATAATATGTTAATAGCAACTCTAAATCATAACTTACCAAATTTAACTGATAATTTAGTAAACCAATTAAAAAAAGACCCATTATTCAAAGAATGTGAATTAATGGTGGTAGATAATGGCTCAAAAACAGAACCATTAGCAAAATCCACAACACACCAACTAGAAGAAAATATATTTTTTGGTGGTGGTTTTAATGTGGTTTTAGATTATTTTTTATCTACAAACCATGAATATCTTTATTTTTTAAATAATGATTTAATTTTTCATGGTCCTTCTTTTTTAACTACCTCATTAAATGAAGCAAAAAAATCAAACGCATCAGTATATTCACCTTCAGTAATAAATGCTTCTATAGAACAATGCCATTGGAAACAAATGTGGCACTGGGGAAAGGAATTAAGAGAAGTAAAATGGGTAGATTTTCAATGTCCTTTAATTAGAAGAGATGTATTAGAAATAATAAAACAATACCCATCAGAATTAATATATGGGTGGGGGTTAGATTTTTACACAGGTTGTATAACAGAAGAAAAAAAATTAAAAACAATAGTATCAGATAATCATACAATATGTCATTTAAATTCACAGACATTTAAGCAAGATAAAATTAATATAGGAGTTTCTGAGTTTTGTCAAAGAGCAGAATTAGGAATGAATAATTATTTTATGAATTCTGATTACAAACAAATATATAAAGAATTAAGAAATTATGGAGAAAATTACATTTTGTATTAGTACATTTAATAATTTACCTTATTTAAAAATAGCTATAGATTCAGTACGTAAAAATAGTTATTTTAAAAATGCCCCTTTCATTATCCATGCTGAAAATTGTAGTGATGGTACAGATGAATGGTTAAAAGAAAATGGTGAAAAATATAATTTAGAATATTATATAGACAAAAATGATGTACCTTTAGGAATAGGAGGTGGTATGAATTTTTGTGCAGATAGGGTAGAAACAGAATATATAATGTTTTTACATTCTGATTTTTATGTAACAACTAATTGGGATAAAGCCTTATTAGATGTATTTGATAAGTATCCTAATGATAAAATGTGGGTATGTTCTCATAGAGTAGAACCACAAATGTTCCCTAACAGTCAAAATAGGCCAGGCACAGTTATGTTTCCTAAAGATACTTTTGGTGCATATTACGATGATTTTAAAGGAGAAATATTTAATGAATGGGCTGAAGAATTTACTGATATGAATGATTTTGAAGTTCCTAAAGGAGAAGGTGTAAGTGGTTTAATAAGAAAAATAGATTGGGATAATATAGGGGGTAATGATCCTTTATTTGCTCCTGCTAGTTGGGAAGATATGGATTTATTTTTAAGAATGTTAAAAGAAAATTATAAATTTATATTAACCTCTAAATCTTTAGTATGGCATTTTGGAGCTAGAGGAAGTCATAGACTAGAAGAAAATAATAACCAATCATCAGAAAGACAAATGAAAGCCGAAAAAGATAATCAAATAAAGTGGGTATCTAAATGGGGTTCATTACCAGCATTTAACGAATATGAAATGATAAAAGGATTACAATGATAAGTTTAGTTATACCAAGTTATAATAATTTAAAACATTTAAAAAATGCTTATAATAGTGTTAGAAAACACTATACTAATAAAGTAGAATTAATTTTAATAGATGATGGCTCAGATGATGGTACATTTGAATGGCTGCAGTCTTTAAATGATCCTAATTCTATTATATGGAGAGAAGAAAAAAGAATAGGCCATACTATATTATATGATAGGGGTATAAGTAAAGCAACAAATGATATAGTGGGAATATTACATGCAGACATGTATATAGCTCCTAATTATGTTGAAAATATATTAAAACATTTGGTACCGGGTAAAGTTGTATGTGCCACAAGAGTAGAACCACCTTTACACCCCCCGGGCAATGAAAAAATAGTAAAAGATTTTGGAATGGATTTTGACTCATTAAAAATAGATGATTTTTATTCATTTGCTAAAGAAGAAATGATTAGAATGAAAGATAAAACTACTAAAGGAATGTTTGCTCCTTGGGTAATATATAAATCTGATTTTGAAGCTATAGGGGGTCATGACCCAGGTTTTGCACCTTTTCCTTATGAAGATTCTGATATATTTCAACGTTGGATATTAAATGGATATGAGTTAATACAAAGTAGAGATGCTTTAACATATCATTTAACTTGTAGAGGACACAGGTGGACTAAAGAAATAGGAAAAGATGATAATGAATATGAAATTTTTAGGGCAAATGCTAGAAAATATTATCTTCAAAAATGGGGCAGTTGGATAAAAAATGATGAGTGGGGTCACCCCATAATAAGTCCTGTTTATAATAAAACTTTAATATTAAAAAATATAAATAGCCCCCAAATGAAAGAACTTTTAGAACCATGGGGTAATGGGGGAGATGACATAACAGTAGAAATAGATGGAAACACATTTACTCAACAAGATTATCAATATCTTGAACAATTACCTGATGTTATAAAAGAACAGGGAGAAATAGGAGAATTTACTTTAGGTAATATTAAGGTAACAATAAATAATTTAGAATCACACGAAAAAGACTTAATAATATGCAAATCTTAGTAACAGGGGGGTTAGGCTTTGTAGGGTCTAATTTAGTAGATAAATTAATAAAACAAGGACATGATGTTACAGTTGTAGATAATTTATCATCAGAATCAAGTTCTGAAAAAAACAAAAACCCAAAAGCAAAATATTATATAGAAGATATACGAGATTTAAATTTAATTATACCTGCTAATATACCTAATTTTGATGTAATATACCATTTAGCAGGGTTAGCACGTATACAACCTAGTTTTATATCACCTTTAGAATATATAGATGTTAATATTAATGGCACTGCTAGAATTTGTGAATTAGCATTAAACCATGGAGCGCGATTAATATACTCAAGTTCTAGTTCAATTAACAATGGTGAATATAAAACACCTTATACTTTTTCAAAATGGGGTGGGGAAGAAGCATTAAAAACATGGATACAATGTTATAAATTAGATGCATCAATATGTAGATTTTATAATGTTTATGGGCCACGTGAACCCAAAACAGGAAATTTTGCCACAGTAGTAAGAAAATTTATTAGACAATATAAAAATAATGAATCTTTAACAATTGTGGGAGATGGTAAACAAAGAAGAGACTTTACACATGTAAATGATATTGTAGACGGGTTAATTAAAGTTATGCATCACGGAAAAACAGATAATTTATATCATTTAGGTAGAGGTATAAATTATTCCATTAATGAACTAGCATCTATGTTTAAAGATGCAAAAATAGAATATGTACCTTTAAGAAAAGGTGAAGGATTAGTAACATTAGCGGATTATGAGGAAACATTTAGTAAGTTATCATGGAGAGCAACCCATGATTTAAAAGATTATATTTATAATAAAATAAAGTAAAATAATATGGAAAAATACATTTACAGAGCAAAATTAGACAGAGTAGTAGACGGTGACACAGTAGATGCTCTAATTGACGTTGGGTTCGATATATGGTTTAAAAAACGAATTCGATTTATGGGTTTAGACACTTGGGAATCAAGAACAAGAGATCTTGAAGAAAAGAAAAAAGGTTTAGCTGCAAAAGCAAGAACAAAAGAATTATTAGAAAAAGTATCAAGTAAATCAGGATATTTTAGACTTAAATCACACGGTTTAGGAAAATATGGTAGAGTGTTAGGTGAAATTTTTATCATGGACAAAGAAGGTAAACAAATGAGTGTTAATGAAACACTAATAGCTGAGGGACATGCTTACGTTTATGATGGAGGAAAGAAAAAAGTGTTCACCTCGTAAAATTTTTTTATATGTATAACAAAATAAAAAACATGTGGGGAATATTTAAAGACAATAATGACTGGAATGAAAAAAACGTAGTAGGTTTCATAGCGTTCTTAGTTATGGTTGTTTTTGCCCTATTTGACCTAATAACTGGATACATAGGTAAAGACTTAGTTATAAATGAGTTTATATATGATTCATTTACTTTAGTAGTACTAGGTTGCTTTGGTATCGCAGGTTTAGAAAAATTCGCAAAAAAATAAAAATTATGATATACGAAAAAACAGCAATAATAAGCGATACAAATCATCATTCAGGCAGTATACAAGAAATTAAATATGTATCTTCTTCAGCTGGGCATCCTATAATAGAGGTAGTTAGCTTTGGTACATTTGAAGAAGGAAATAAGAATAAAGATAGTTTTGAACATCAAAGATACGCCGGAGACATTACTTTAACCCCAAGGGAAACAATAGATGGCCCAATTACTAGTTTTAAATTGGTTTCAGGAGCTGTTCAAATAAAATACAACAGAGAATTAAACCCACCGGACGAAATATAGAACTATGAATTGGAACGACGTTAAAAAAATTATTAAAAGAGAGATTCTTAAAGAAGCTACAACTGTAAATGCAGGTAATACTAAATTTAATTTAAGAACAGGTGTAAATAAAAACCCAACTAAATTAGGTTTAAAAGTACAATTTGAACCATTAGGTGGTGGTTTAGAAACAGATGTAAAAGCTAAACTTGAAGTTGCGTTACAAGAAAAACTTAATTTAGCATTAGCTGATTATGATATTCAAGTAAGTAAAGACACAGACGTACCTAGACCTGAAGTTATTGGTTTTTTTATCCCATTAGCTCAACTTAAAAATTTAATTGTAAAATCACTTACAGGACAAAAAGTTGATAAACCTGATGTTATGGCTCCTGAACCAGAAGGTGAAGAAGATTTAGAAATAAATGAAATGATCCTTAAAGAAATGAGAGTTCGTGATTTAAATGAAATTTCAAAGGTTATAATGAAAGAAGATTTTTATGCATTTATAAACGCCGGTAATAATGTTCTTCGCTCATTAGAAGAAAATGGTAGAAGTGTAAGTGAAGCTAAAAAATACTTATCTTACTTAGTTAAACATAACATAATGTAATACTCATATACACATGAAAAAGAAAAGACATATCCCTGTCATATCATTCAATGAGTTAGAACTAAAACAAAAAAAGCCCCAAGTATATAGAAGCCTAGTAGAGGGCATAGATGAAGCTATAAAAAATAAAAAAGACGAAGTTAATCTTTGTGAAGTTAAATATGCAAACACATATCTAACAGTCCATAAGGATGCTTGGTCAGGTAGTTTGGCTAAGGCAATGGATTTTTATATAGAAAATGAACAGTACGAAGTGTGCAGTAAAATAAAAAATCTAATAACAAAAATATGAAACAGTTTGGAATGACTACCAAAACAGGAAAAGATTTAATAATGCTAACTAGAGCAGAAGACCATAAATCTGCAGTTAATTACTTTTCAAATATAAAAAGACTACCTTTAAAAGAATTTAATAAAATATTTATAGTAACAGAAATAAAAAATGAAACTAAGTAAAAATTTATCATTAGGAGAAGTAATAAAATCAAACACAGCAATTCGTAGAGGTATAGATAATACACCTACTGATTTACATATAGTAAATTTAAAATATTTAGCTGAAAAAGTATTTCAACCATTAAGAGATCACTTTGGTAGTTCAATTTTTGTTTCTAGTGGTTATAGAAGTAAAGCATTAAATGAGGCGATAGGTGGTTCACAACGTAGTTTTCACTCACATGGTATGGCTTTAGATTTAGATCAGGATGGTAGAAGTAACTCAGTAACAAATACAGATTTATTTTATTACATTAAAGATAATTTACCTTATTCTGAATTAATTTGGGAATTTGGAAACGAAGACAAACCAGATTGGGTTCACGTAGCAATAGCTAAAGGTAGAGAGGATGAAAAAAATACTAAGATTGCTTATAGAGTGGATGGTAAAACCAAATACGCTAAGTGGGATAGAGATTAATATTAATAAAGGTTATGGAGGAAAAAAGTGACGATATTAAAAAAATCCAAAAATCCATTGATGATATTTTAGGTATTCCTAGTGGTTTAGCTAAAAAACGCCCTACAGTTAAAGCTAAAAAACGAGAATTATTTAATGCCATATTAGTAGGTTTAGCTTATATAAATGGCCGTTCAGTGGGTTTAAAACATGATTATAAAGTTGATTTTATTGAATATGATGATCCATTTTTTAGTGTTATAGAAGCTTTAATAGAACTACATTTTAATAAAAATCAAAAATCACTTATAGAGTGGTATTTATATGATAAATTTCTACCTACAGGCGAAATGTTAGTTTTAAATGATGCTGAAACAGGCGAAGAAATCCCCACTGACACCCCAGATGACATTTGGGAGTTAGTTCAAAAATATGAAAAAAAAGATAATAAGTAAAGAAATGATTTTACGTGCTATGAAGCACACTAAATCAAATATGGCTGCTGCTCGTTTTCTTGGTTGTTCATACCCACACTATAAACAATACGCTAAATTATATAAAAACGAAGAGGACAAAACACTATTTGAAGCCCATTTAAACAGACAAGGTAAAGGTATATCAAAACATCTATATAAGAAAAAAGATCTTACACCTATAAATGACATATTAGAAGGTAGAGTTGATGTGTCAAATTATAACCCAAAAGAACTAAAAGACAGGCTAATACACGAAACTTTAATCGCAGAAGAATGCAATAGCTGTGGATTTAACGAACGTAGAGTGGTTGACTACAAAGTGCCATTAATACTAAACTTTATTGATGGTAATCAAAAGAACTGGAAATTAGAAAATCTTGAGTTATTATGTTACAACTGTTATTTCTTAAATGTTGGTAACGTATGGAGTGATAATCAGTTACAACAAATGGAAGACTACAACCAAAAGAATAAATTCAACAACGATCCTGAACCAGATTGGGAAATGGATAAATCACACATTGAACATCTTAAAGGTCTCGGATTATGGGATGAAAAAGAAGATGGCGAAGAATTTATAGATTTTACATAAAATATTTGGATTCTTAAAATATCTTTCGTATATTATAGTATAATCAAAAAAGGGAAATACTATGGGTAAAATGAAAGAAGAGTTTTTAAATAATCGAGAAAAAGACATTATACAAGAAGCAATAGACGCTTTCATGGATGATGATTATCAATTAGAAGAGTATTATGCTTCTATGAAACCAGAAGATTGTTGTGGTGGTAGCTGTCATTGTGAAGGTGAACCTGCTACTCAAGAAGACGTACAAGCAAATCATGATGCGTGGTGGAACAGTTTAACTGAAGAACAAAAACAAAAATTATATACTGACCAAGAAAAAGCATTTGAATTAACTATAGAAGAAATAAATCATACGGATGAATAATATATCACAAGAACGCTTTTTAGAAGCAAAGAAAAAAATCACTAAAAAATATCCTGGTGCTAAAACAGTAAGAGACCATTTAGGTAAATATTACGTAGCAACAGCAGATGGTAGAGATATAAATAATTTACAAGTTGGTCAAGCTATAGATAATTATAATTTTGACTTTGAAGATGATTTGTATGGTTTTAATGACACGTTAAATAAAATTACAACTATACCCCATTCAAAAACAATTAAGGAAGCTTGGCTTACAACTGAAGTAGCTATTAAATCATATCACGTTGTAAATAGAAATAGTAATAAATTTAGTGACGATAAAGTCATGAAGAAAATGATGAAGGATTTTGAATGATATTAAATTAATACCCTTACTTATAGGAATGGGGGCTTTTCTTATAGCCCATATTTTAACATTTTTTCAGTTAAACGGACAATTTTTATACAAATCATTCCAAAAATATGAATGGGCAGTAGCAGCTGCTGGTGTTATATTGTCATTCTTTTATATATGGGGTACAAAATATACAGTAGAAGCATTTAGTGGTTTACTATGGCCTGGTAGATTTATTGGTTTTGGAGTAGGGATGGTAGTTTATGCTATAATGGTAAGTTACTTTTTCAATGAAGGGATAAATCTAAAAACACTTACAAGTCTAATTTTAGCAACTGGATTAGTTTGTGTGCAGGTTTTTTGGAAGTAATTATATGTATATGCGATTGACTGATCGATCTTAGGACGATCAACAACAATAAATTTTAGAATTATTAATTAAAAACGTTTACCTATGGGAACATTATTTTTAGAGAGAAACTTCTCACCGCTTGACATTCTAGTCAAAAATTTCTTCCAAGCAGAACAGGAAGAATTCACAACACCAACAAACAGAATTATTAACCACCCAGTAGATATCTACGAAGACAAAACTGGCTTATTTTTTGACATTGCCTGTACTGGCTTAACTAAAAAACAAGTTAAAGTTGACATCGAAGATGATATTTTAAGGGTATCATATACTAAAAAGGATAAAGATGAAGATAAAGATCATCATGTTTATCATTCAGGTATTGCTAAACGAAGCTTTAATTTAGGGTGGAAAATCGCTAGACGATTTGACTTAACTAAAATTGAGGGTTCAATGAAAGATGGGTTATTGAAACTATTTATCCCACTTACACCTGAGAGCAAACCAAAAACAGTTTCAATTAAGTAAGTTTTAAAAAAGATCAGTCAATTATCCTCATTAAATAAACAGGTTATGTCCATTTTAATAAATAAGGGTTGGTGCGAGGAGCCAACCCTTTTTTATATTTATAATAAATAAACAAAATGTTTACATTAGGAATACCAAAAACACAATATAGAAGAACTACACAGGTTTTAGGACACGAGCGTAGTGAACCTATAGAGTATAATGCTGAAAGGCAGGATGATGGTTTTTATATGTTTAAGTTTCCATTTGCAGACGAATATGATTTTAAAGACATAGTTAAACTTTTAAAGCAAAATGGTATTACAACAATAGGTGCAGACGACCAATTAACAGAAAAACAAATTATGAAATTAGTAAATTTAGTACCATTAGAAGAAATAGACATGAATGATCCTGTTCTAATGAGAATGAGAGCACAATCATCAGCTGACAAACAAGCAGAAAAAGATATAGACAATATTAAAAGAATGGCTCCAAAATCAAACAGAAAATCTCTTACTACACTTAAAAAATTAGGTGTTCTTAATAAAGAAAGAGAACGACTAATGAGAGATATGGAGCAAGAAGCTGAACCAGAAGGAGGACCAATTGCAGATAAATATGGTGCACAACTTAATAGAATTGATAAAGCAATAGCTAAACTAAAAGGAAGCGAAACTATGACTTACAATCAAGCTATAGCAAAAGAAGGTAGTTGTGGTTATGGTGAAGATGGTAAACCAGGTGATAAACCAGCAGGACCTGATTTAATTAGAAAGGCTATTAGAAAAGAAATTAAATCATTAAATGAAGATAATTCTAATAAAGGATATCAAGAAGCTAGAAAGTTAATTGACCAACTAAGAGCTAAAACATACAGATCATTTTCTGATGAGGAATTAGATGCGTTTTCAAAAGAAATGGCTTTACATTTTATAGATAATCAAGCAGCTGAAGCAGCTATCATGATGCGTTCTGCAAAAATGAAAGGAGACGATTATAAACCAGGTACAACAGACGAATTACCATTTGAATAGTGAAACTAACTGACATCATAAAAGAGGAACATCCTCATGATTTACCCCCTGATGACAAAGCATTAGATAAAATTAGGGAATATGTTAGAGAATCATTACGTAATTGGTTTAAAAAGGAAGATTGGGTACGTATAGATACTCAAGGTAACATCGCAGGTCCTTGTGGTACAATGAAGAAAGGTAAAGCAACAACACGATGTCTGCCTCGTGCTAAAGCTAAGTCACTTACAAAGAAACAACGAGCTGCAACTGCTAGAAAAAAAGTACGTGGTAGTAAAAAAGGCAAACAATTTGTTAAAAACACTAAAAAAGCAACAGTAAAGTTAAAAAAGTAGTAATGAAAAAATTAGAGTTAAGACGAATAATTAGAGAAGCATTGGAAGACCAAGTTAAAGAATGCCCCGCTGCTACTCAAGATATCTCTTTAAATACCGCTAATAGAGATAGGGCTATACAAGCAGATTTTATTATGTATGGTCCTTTAAATGTTGAAGAACCAGGTGATTATTGGAAAAATATAGCTAAAAAATGGCGTACATCTGAAAAAGCAGCTAGGAAATCTAAATGTGCAAATTGTGTTGCATTTGATATTTCACCTAGAATGCTAGAATGTATACCAGGTAAAACATCAGAACCTGTTAGAGATAAAGATGGTATACTAGGATATTGTTGGATGCACCATTTTAAATGTCATTCAGCTCGTAGTTGTAACACATGGGCAGCAGGAGGACCAATAAGTAAGGATAATGTTTCTTATGATTGGCAAAAACGTAATTTAAAAGGAGCCCTAGATAAAGAACCAATAGATCCTACTATGTATAAAGATGACACAGAACTAAAACCAGCAGCACAATAAAAAATAAAATGAAAAAATCAGAATTAAGAGGAATAGTAAGAGAAATAGTCGAAGAACTATGCGCCAAAGGTAAAGCATACAGAAAAAGACGTATGGCAGCAGGTGAAAAATCATCAGCTTACTTGTCAGGTAGAGCAGTTAAAGTTTGTAAAGGCCAAATGAGTGGTAGAAAAAAGAAAAAAACAAACGAAGAAGTAAATACTATAAATGAATTTGTTGGTAAAGAATTAGAAGCTAGAAATAATCCTTTATATGATAAATTAGTAGCTGGAATGGGTAAATCAGAAACAGTAGAAGGTGAAATGCTACGAGCTATAAATAGAATAGCTTACCGTTATTACAATGATGGAGATAAATACTTTCAAGGATATGGTACTGAAACAGCAGGACCTGCTCATTCATTCTTAGTTAATGCTAACCATCCTTTAAAATCAGCAATGGTTAAAATATTTGGAGACGGAACTAACTATGAACAAACAATCAAAGACGCTTTAGACACAATTTTAGATTACATTGAATCTAGACAAGGTAAATACACTCCTAATAACGTAGGTGATATGTTTGATTATGAACCTGAATTTGAAGATGATGAAGAGGATTATGATGATTATGATGATGAAGATGATGATGATTATTACCAAGAAAGTGCTTTAAAAAAATCTAAAAAAGGAATGGCTATGTATGGTAAAAAAGCTAAAATGGAAGAAGATATTGAAGCTAAAGATAATACTAATTTTAGAATTAAATTAAAACATTTATTACAAAAACATGCTGTTAATTTAAAAAAAGGATCAGATGATACTGAATTTGAACTTACTTTAAAACATTTATTAGATAAACATGTTAATAAAGGTGGAGAAAAAAATGATTAAATTAAAAAACATACTAGTAGAATCAGAAGTATCAAAAGAACTTTGGTATCATATTAATAATAATATTTCACTTGAAGAGTGTGTATTTAGATATGGTTCACCTAAATATTTTACTTTAATAAATGAAGCTAGATTATTAGCATGTGAAGAAAATATTGATTTTGATAATCAAACAAGAGCATTACTTGAAACTGATTTAGGTAAGTTTGGAACATATAAAGGTGAAGAAGTAGCTTTAGATTTTCCTTTAATCAATCAAGATTTTTTAAATGAAGCTAAGAAAAAGAAAAAAGATCCACCAATTGGAAAACCAAAACGAGGTGGGCCTAAAGCATATTACGTTTACGTTAGAGATCCTAAAACAAAACGTATTAAAAAAGTAACATTTGGTTCAGGTGGTTTAAGAGCAAAAATCAATAATCCAAAAGCTAGAAAAGCATTCGCTGCTAGACATAAATGTTCTCAAAAGAAAGACAGAACAAAAGCATCTTATTGGTCTTGTAGATTACCACGTTACGCTAAACAATTAGGATTATCAGTTAAAAACCCAGGTGGATTTTGGTAACAGTACTCCCATTTGAAGAAGAAAAAATCAAAGACAATATTTTTATTAGAACATTCTCCGTGGATGTAGATGAAATGGATTTGATATGGCACACAGATAAAGAAAATCGCTTTATTAAAGTGTTAGAAGGTAATGGATGGCAATTTCAATATGATGAAGAATTACCATTCGAAATGACAGATGGATTAGGCTTTCCTGTAATGAAAGGTCAAATACATAGAGTTATAAAAGGGTTAGGACCCCTAAAAATAGAGTTACATAAGAATATATTGTAACTAGTTGTACAAATAGTTTTAAAGAGGTTACGTTAACTTTAAAACATTTGTATTATGAAACGCATCATTATCTTTTTATTTTTATTTTTAAGCTTAAGTTCTTATTCTCAATTAATAGAACCAGTTAGATTGAATGGACCAATTAAACCGTTCAATATAGGGGTTGATAAAATGCTACACTTCGCAACTTCATACACTATTGCCTACACCACTTATCATTACTTAGAACCAAAAATAGGTAAAAAGAAAGCTCGAGCTTGGGCGGGTACGTTAAGTATTACAGCAGGTATTATTAAAGAAATCATAGATGAAAAATATAGAAAAGGATATGAACAGGGAGATATTATAGCTAACATGGGGGGCATTATTTTATGGAGATATGATTTAAAACGATGATAAGAATATTACTAGTTCTATTTTTAATTTTATTTTCATGTAAAAAAGAAGTCGATGATTTAGGTTTTAGAACATACACAATACCCCAAGGTGAACACAGTTCAGGTAATTTTATAAATCACCCAGTTAACTCTAAAATAACATTTGATTTTATGTTAGATGAAAGTGCTATGTATGAAACTGAAATAGCAGAAAATCAATATGATGTAAATAAAATATATGGTTTTAGTGATTTTGGTTTAAGACATCAAAAATATTCTATAAGGTTAGGTTGGAGATATATAGATAATGAAATAGAATTATGTTGGTTACGACATGAAGAAGGTAGACACAGCTCAGCAACCATAAGAACTATAGAACCAAATGAAATTTACAACGCTGTTATTAATATTACTACATTTTATTATCAAATAATTATAGATAATGATACTACATTAGTTAGACGAAGACCTGAAGGCAACTGGGGTATAGTAAGACGTTATTACTTATATCCATACTTTGGTGGTAATGAATATGCACCACATGACATTACTATAAAAATAAGAGACAGAAATATGTAAAAACATTTGGAGAAGCAAAATATCTTTCGTATCTTGACGTATAATATAAAATAAGAATATGCAAGAACTAAAAGAATTTGTAGAACAAATGCGAGCTACCTCTAGTAGCTTAGATAAAGTAGAAATACTAAAACAACAATCAGAATTCATACAAAAAGTACTTGAGTACACTTATAATCCTTACAAACAATATAACGTTACTAGTAAGACATGTAAGAAAAACTCAGGTTTATTTAAGTATAATACATATCCTTTACATAATGAAGGTATATTTGAGTTATTAGATGATTTAACTAGTAGAAAAATTACAGGACATGACGCAATAGCAGCTGTAAATGCTTTTGTTATGGCACATCATGGTTATGAAGATTTAATCTATAGTGTAATTGATAAAGATCTTAAAACAAGAACAGGTGCTAAAGTAATTAATAAAGCATTTGCAAATTTAATTCCAGAATTCAACGTAGCATTAGCTCAAACATACGAACCTAAATTAGCTTCGTTTGGTGAGGGTAGTAATGAAACATGGTATGCTAGTAGAAAATTAGATGGTGTACGTTGTTTAGCAGTTGTAGATTGGAAAGGAGAATGTACACTGTATAGTAGAATGGGTAAAGAACTTACTACATTAAATAGAATCAAATATGCTATTGAAGCTACAGGTGTTATTAATTATGTGTTTGATGGTGAAATATGTTTGTTAGATAAAGATGGTAATGAAGATTTTCAAGGTGTAATGAAAGAACTTAGACGTAAAGATCATCAAATCAAAAACCCTGTATTTATGATATTTGATATGATTCATAAAAATGATTTTGATAAAGGTAAATCAACTGAAAAATTATCAGATAGATTACATACATTAAAAACATGGTTAGGCCCTAGATATGATGAAGATGATAGAACATTACGTTATTTAAGTCAGTATATCATTACAGACGGTAGACATTTTGATTCATGGGGTCAAATGGCTAAAGATAATAATTGGGAAGGATTTATGTTACGTAAAGATGTAGGTTATGAAGGTAAACGTAGTAAAAATTTACTTAAAGTAAAATCATTTTATGATGCTGAGTATGAAGTGTTAGGTTGGGACATTGACACTCATGAAGTAGTTAGAGATGGTAAGTCAGAATCAATGACTATGTTATCGCAAGTATGGATTAACCATAAAGGTTATATAGTAAAGGTTGGTAGTGGATTTAGTCAAGAACAACGTTTACAATATATGGATGGTTCAATTGTTGGTAAAACAATTACTGTTCAATATTTTGAAGAAACTGCTAACGATAAAGGGGGTATATCATTAAGATTCCCTACAGTAAAACAAATTTATGATAATGAAAGAGACATGTAATATGAAAGAAATAGATGATAT
>Ga0181373_1000074_pt1 | contig 31257 bp, 22 predicted proteins | sample LowvirmetaG_3_FD_130159 | JGI IMG/M metagenome (GOLD analysis project Ga0181373, IMG submission 130159) | Marine viral communities from the Subarctic Pacific Ocean - Lowphox_09 viral metaG | ecosystem: Environmental > Aquatic > Marine > Oceanic | place: Subarctic Pacific Ocean | collected... | reverse complement strand
TGTGTCTAATAGTAAGCTTGCCGGTAATGTTAGTCCTGGTATTGAGCCTTGGGCCGCTAATGTTTTCACTGAACAAAGCGCGAAGGGTACGTTCATTAGGAAGAACAAAGAGCTCGAAAAAGTATTAAGAAAAGCCGGGTTAAATACTAAAGAAACTTGGGATAAGATAATGGCTGATGGTGGTAGCATACAAGACCTACCATTAGATGACTATGGCTATGTTAATAAAAAGCTAGTAGTATTATCTGAACAAGATGATTTAGAAACTACAGGCTTTGATAAAGTTAAGAACGTGTTTAAAACTTTCAAAGAGATTAATCAACTAGAGCTTGTTAATCAAGCTGGTATACGCCAGCAGTATATAGATCAATCAGTTAGTTTAAACCTAGCGTTTCCTTCAGAGGCTACACCTAAGTGGATCAACCAGGTTCACATGGATGCTTGGAAGAAAGGTATCAAGACCTTGTACTATATGCGCACTGAATCAGTACTACGTGGTGACATTGCTAAGCAAGCCATGGATCCTTACTGTGCTGCTTGCGACGGATAACTGTAAAAAAGAAGGGGACCTCGCTATGAGATCCCCTTCGGTTACAGGAACTTTTGGGTATGGTACGCCCAGTTTATTTTTGTTCCTTATCTATATTTCTTAAACATAAGCCTGTATAATAAACTATTCCAAGCTGCTTGTAATTTATCTATTAATCTCCGCATGGCTTTCCTGTTGCAACGTTAATCCAATTTTCACTTTCAAACCAATCACGTAATGTAGCTCCTTTCTTACGAGCACCTTTTACGTTTGATTTACTAGAGCGTTTATAATCTCCTTTTTTAGCTGCAGATCTTTTAGCTCTAACTACTTTATCTTTTTCAGCTTTACTCATTGATCTTACCTTTGAAGCAGGCAAGCAAACTTTCTTAGTGCCTCCACCTTTTACTTTAGATTTTTTATTCAGCGGTGACCTAAGCTCAGCTGCATTAGATAAAGCTTTATCGTTGCCAGTACCAACACCATAAGCTGAAACTCTTTGCCTCATCTTATTAGTCTCTGGGTTGTGTAGCACACTAGCGTAGCAATGTGCTAAGGGACTTTCGTTTAACTTTCTCATTTGTCTAGTTTTTTCATTGCCTTGTTTCTAGCACACGCCATTTTTTTAGCGTAGCTAGGATTTTTCTTTTTATTAAAAGCTATTTGCTGATTTAAACTACCAACAATTTTCTTTTTATTTCCTTTACGACTTTTAATTAACCAGCTAGCTAAGTCACTACAGTTTAAATCTTTAAACTTACCATTAGCGTCTGGCGCGTCAGAGTCTTTCCACTCAAGCTTTTCTTTTGCCATTACAATCTTGCATATTTATAAACCAATTAGCAAGCTGCTTATCTCTGCTAGTAGCTTCACGTCTGGTTTTTAGTTTCTTAACTTTACTACAAGTAACATCACCTCCGTATAGTTTATTTATACGAGCTTTTAAAACTCCTCTATACGCTTTAGCCATTACTTTTTCTTATTACCAAATTTACTAGGTCCACCAGCTTTAGTACAACGCACGCCCCAACCTGAAGCGTAAGCCGATGGCCATACTTTAAATTTCTTTTTTGCCGCAGCCTTACAAGGTCCGCTTATTTTTCCGTATAGTGGTGATCCCATGATTATCTTTTTTGTTTTCTTCTTTGTCTTGTTTTTCTAGTGCTAGGTTTGTTAGCAGGTTTTTCTTCTTCAATACCAATTTCCCAGTCTTGCCAACCACCTAGTAATGCTAAGCGTTCCCAAGTTTCTAAGTCTTGTGATGTAGCTTGTACCACGTTATTGGTTTTCTTTACAGCTCTATCGAGTGGTATATTAGTAAGAGCTGCTATAACATTAGCACTTGCTAAGTAAGCTGGATTATCTAAGCTCCAACCTTTCTCTTTCATTTCTTTTTTATCCCACTGATAAGATCTTGCAGCTTGATTTACGCGCGATAGCTTAGCAGATATAGGTGGAGATAGTTTAGTAATTTCATAACCTACTTTTTCAAGCTTAGGCTGTTTCTTTTCCATCTCGTTTATAATTCGTATGATAGCATTTTTACCTACTGAAACTACAGCGCCGCCTAATCCCATACCTCTTAGCAGTGAGTCCATCATACCATTGGCTATACCAACATATTTTTTCTGCTGCTCTTCTGTATCTTCCTCATCATCATCAAACGCAAACGCAAACAAAGCTTGTTGCAGCGCATTAAACAATAAGTTCTGCGCTACACCGTAGTATATAATTTTACTTATATTAGTCTTAGCATCGCCTCGGCCATTCTTAAGATCGCTAGCAGCTTTCTTTATAAGTCTAGCATACTGAGCCGGTGTATTAGCAAAAGCTAATACAAGACGTCCTAGTGGACCTGCTTGTTGCATTGATATTCTATCAGGTCTTGACGACTGTTGCGACTCTTCTGCTGTCTCTCTAAAGTCTACAAACGCTTGAGCTTCAGCTTCAGCATCTGTCATACCTTGTTTTTTGTAAGTTTTAATACGATTACGGTAAAACGCTGAGCCACCTGATGCTATAGCAAAGCTATCTGCTATTTGTGTTGGCGTAAAACCAAACTCAAGTAGTTTATTTATAACACCTTTAGCACCACCTTTTTTAGCCATGTCTGCAATATCAGCTTCACTTACGTTAATACGTAAACCACCACGACGTTCTTTCAAGAAGTCAGAGTTCATAAGTGTCATAAAGTCAGACCAAAATTGTTTCTGGTTTGCAAAAGCTTTACCCGCTGCTAGCACATTGTTGTCAGTAAAGTTAACAAAGTTAATACTAGATATAGTTTGAAGCAATGCTGATCTTGTATTAAAGAACATTATTGTACCTATACTACCTGTAACCCAGTCTGTAAATCTACCTGTAAGTGTATCGCCTTGGAAGTTTCTGTTACGACCAGACTTCATACGCTGCAGCATATTCTCCATAGCTAAGCGATATGGTTTACCATAAGCAGCTTCAAGTTTGTTTAGGTTCTTTTCAGAGAATATAACATCTGCATTTTGCTGCCACTGCTCTAAATACTTAGCTCGTTTGATAGTGTTTAAACCTTCAAGCATATCAGTAGTTATTGTACCCGCTGGCCAACCTTCTTTTGGCGCTGCGTACTGATCGCCTTTTTGTATAGCAATAAGTCTATCAGCAAACACCTGTAGTTCAGCATTATCGCTTACATACTTGCTAAGATCAGCTTGATCTTTTTTACTTATTCCAGGTATAGACATACCTTGTTTATTCCATATATACACGCGTACAGCTTGCTCACGGGTAAACGGTTCGCCTGGAACTTTCTTGCGTAAATCCTTAGGTACTATTTCTAATTGTTTTTTAAGCTGCTTGTAATCATTCATCATGGCTATACGAGCTGACGATAATTCGTTCATAGCTCTAGCGTATGGGTTTAACAAATGAGTTTTATACCATGCCATTTGTTGATCACCTAACTTACCCTTGCCAAGCGTAGCGTATAGCAAACCTACAAAGTCTTCAGCAGATGGTGGTATAAAAAAGTTTAATCTACCTTTACCAGCTCCAGCTACTTCAGCTTTTACTCTACCATATTCTTTTTCAGATGCTATACCTGTTTTGTTTTCCAGTATATCATTAAAACCTTTATCTAAATCTTTACTAATACTAAATTTAACTTTAGCTTGTTGCGTTTTAGATTTAACATCAAATACATCTAACGCGTCTTGTACTGCTTTAACATTTTTATACGCATCATCTACAAAGAAAAAGTCATTGTAACCTTCAGCAGCTTTACTCGTCATCCATCTAGCTTTAGCTTGCGGCGTGCCGTTGCCTAAACCTACAATATTTTCTATAGGTAAGTTAACCCCAAGCGCATCCATAAATTCTTTAATAGGACCAGCAGCGTCTGCAGGGCGAGCTGTAAGTATGAATACGTCTTCAGCGCCTCTAGCTTCAACTATGTTTTCTATAGCTTTAAACACAGGACCTTTTTTACCATCAACTACTTTACTAAACTCTGCAAAATCGAATGTAGCTCCTTGAGATTCTAGCTCTCCAGCTCTTTCAGCAAACTGTGTAGCGCTTAACGAGCCTTCTGTACCGTCTGGCATTTCATACAATACTTTACTATTAGATCTAGCTAATGTATCATCAAAGTCAAACACACGTATCTTTTTAACAGGTGCCTCAGGATTTCTAGCATTAGTCATAGCCTTATCAGCGTTGTCAAGATTATTTAACACCTCTGGATTAGGCTTTGATATACTGTAACTAATAACACTATTTTCTTTGTTATTTTTATTAGATGCTTGTGGTACAGATTTTAACTTAGCTATTTCGTTTAATAAATCTTGACCTGCTTTAGCAGTTATAGTACCATCTAATACTGTTTTAAGTATCTCGTTTTGATCAAATATAGTGTCTGGATTAACATCACTAGGTTTTAAAACAACGCCTAGCTCTTCAGCCATAGTTTGACCTGTCTCGTAATTAACAATACTGTTAAGATCAATACCAGCTTCTATAAATCTAATAGCAGAATTATCTGCTATAGTTGTTCCAGTGGGTAATGTTGCATCTAGCCTAGCATCGTCTAATCTTTGATCGTCAGCTTTAGAAAGTTTAGTTTGATAGTAATTCTTTTTAATATCAGCTATTATTTCGCTAGTATTATTAGTAGCAAAACCATATATAATTGAAGCACCAACTACAGACGCTGGAGGGTTGTGTTCTTCTCTAAATTTATCACCTGTTTTTTGTTTAGCGCTAGTACCATATTGTAGATTTTTAGAAAAATATCTAAATGGCGCTGCTATTTTAATAAGACCGGTTGTTGCTTGGTAACCTTGAGCTATAACCATAGAGGCTAATTCTACGGGCATGCCTGCCTTAACAGCTTTATCTAATTGGTTGATAACATCTTCAAGAACAAGCATGTTTGTTTTCGCTTGATCTCTACCTTTAGCAGTATCAACTAATTTTATAGGAATTCTTTTAGCTTTATCTTCTTTTTTATTATCTAAATTATTTTCAGCAGATTTTAAAGCAGCTATATAAGCTGGATCTTTAACGCCATAATATAATCTACCTCTAGCGGCAACTAAACTAACTTCTTCTACAAATTTATCTTGTACTTGTTTTGCTGTAGGTGGATTAAATAATTTTTTACCATTTATATTTCTTTTCTGATTACCTTCAGAATCTAAACGAGGCACACCTTTTATTTCTTGACCGTTGGTAAGCTTATAATAAACATCACCATTAGATCTTCTAGTGTTTTGAGCTCCACTAGAACCAAAACTTCCTGCTAAAAACACTCTTGGTGTTAATTTATATTTTTCAATGGCCTCTTTAAAAGCTTGTTGAACTATAGCTCTATTTTCGTCATTTATACTAGCACTTTCTAAACCTAATATTTTTAATACCTTATTTATATCTCTTGCTTCTGTAACTTTTACAAGAGTTTCTTTGTCAAACTTAGCGCGCTTGCTTATAGCAAACTTAGCAGTAGGTGACACTTGCAACTTTTCGGCCATCTTAGCTTGTTCAGCTAATGGTTTTGATTGAAATGCTTGAGTGCTAGGTGTAGCCTCTGCAATAAACTTAGTTGCAATAGCTTTAGCTATAGCTGTTTTTCTATTGCTAACAGTTTGAGCTGTACCACCTGTAAGAAAATTAGCAAGTTGAGTTTCAGTAGGTTTTAGTCTATTATATAAGTCTGCGCCTGCTTTCATTTGCTGTGGAGTTACATAAGCAACTCTACCTTGCATCATAAACTTTTCTATTTCTTTTTGCTTTGTAAGTCTTCTATTAAATTCAGTAAACAACTTAGGCTTACCTTGCTTAGTTAAACCAGTATCAAACCTAACTAAAGAACCTATACCTAAACCTTTTATAAACTTAGGGTTTTGTCTTATAAATTGCCTGTAATCTTGTAGCGATCTACCACCTAATATCTCTTGCTTAATAAAATTTACAAAAGCTGTATCAGGTTTTAAAACTTCTTTTCTAAACTTATCATTAAATGGATCTTTACCTTGTGTTTGCTCTGTAACAAACTCTCTTATTTTATCTTTTGTTTCTTTAGATAATGGTTGACCATCTATTTTTATGCTATCAACTAATTTAAAGTCAGCATCAGCTTCAGCCACAGTTTCAAAAGGAGCTGGTCCTTCATCTGCTATTTCACCAACGCGTTCATCAGACATTCTAGTAGTAACATCTTCATCACCAATTTCTTCTTGATAAAACTTTTGACGTTTAGGATTTATGTTTGCTATAACAAGAGTTGAAAAAGCATTTTCAGGATTATATCTTTGTAATAAACCAGGTAGATATTCCATTACAAAACTTTCAGCATCTTCTTTTTTAATGGCCTTTAAACCTTGTTGCGAAGCCTCTCTTGATTTATATCCTTGAAAGTTTAAACCAGGACCTGAAAGAGCAAGTCTTTTATATTGTTTTATAAGTTCAGCATTATCTGCTTGGATTTTACCTTTTTTATAATCTCTAGCAAGTTCATTTAATCTAGATCTTGAAAAACTTTCACCTGTAAAATCACCACCAACTGTATCTTCTGCTGTACCTTCTTTACCAAAATGAGCTTGTGCATTATAGTTTTTAATAAACCTAAGAACATCAGCACCTTGATTAGTTTTAAATTGAAACTTACTGCCGAGAGGTTTTAATAAATTATTTACAAATCCTCTAAGCCTATCAGTTGTAGCTTCTGTCACGCCAACGCCATCTGCTAGCAGATCAGACATAGCATTCATAGCTTCTTCAAAGTAATCACTACGACCTTCATATATACCTATACGCTCTTCTATCAATGCAGAAAAGTCTGGGTCATATCTTTTTAAATAGTTTATAAGCGCTTCGCCTGCTTGATTTACATTTTTAGAACCAAATTTTTCAGCAGCGTAACTATGTAATACTTCATGTGCGAAAACACCTACTCTACCTTTTTTAATAGAGTTTGTTTTATCAACAAGTATAGTACCACCTACGTTTACAGCTTCAAATTCTCCGCTGTCTATTTTATTTTGAAAAGATTTTAAATCACTATTTAATTGCTCTTGACTAATAGGAGTTCCATCAAATTCAGAAGTAGCTCTATTGGCTAGATAAGCTTCTACTAAAGCGGCTTTACGTTCTTCTAAACTACCTTCAAATACTTGTATATTTAAATTTAATCCATTTGCTTCTGCAAAAGCTTTAGCATTTTTCTCACCTTTGTTTATTAGCTCGGTATTTATTTCAACATTGTAATTTTCAAAAGCCTTTTCTTTTATTTGCTCTATAGTTGGAGCTTCAACACCTTCTGTTATTAAATCTTCAAGAGCTGTATCGTAGCCTATTTGTTTTGATTTTTCACTAAGATTAGAATACTCTTTAGCTATATTTGTAGCGTTTTGCATACGCATTGTAGCATCATACATCGCGTAACCTTGCTGGCTTTCAAAAGCTACAGCCGTCTCGTTTATTTGTTTTCTGTTTTTAGCTAATGTAGATTCGTTAGTTAGTATAGCTTCTCTTTCATTTGCTAACTGATTGTATTCAGATTCAAGTTGACTTTTAAAAGCTTTAAGTTGTGCAGGCGTAGCATTAGACATAGATGCGTTCATAAGTCTATTATTTATCTTACGCATTTTTCTATTAACTTCACCCACTTGATACAACTGCTCTAAGCTTAAATCACCACTGCTTATTCTTTCAAATATGCCATTAGTTACATTATTAGCTTCACCAGTTAATTGATCTACCATGCTTTTTATCTCAGGAGATAAATCTAAATTCATTAGCTTTATATCATCAGGAGATTGAATTTCAGGACGGCCAGTAAGTTTTCTTAACTTGTCTAATACTTCTTTACTGTTTCTTATTTCTTCTTTAGTGGCAGCTTCACTAGCAATACCTTGGCTAACAGCTTTAAAACCGTTTACACTACCAAGTCCAGCACCCATTAAAGCTCCTTGAGCAAAAGATTCTAAACCTCCTTCAAAAATATTTTTATCTTCACCGAGTATATATATATCTCCCCAGTTTTGAACCAGCGTTGTACCTAATTCTGAAGCTCCTTCTTGAGCAGATCCTTTTAAAAGTTGTTTACCAGCAAATTTAAAACCATCTTTTATAGTTTCTTTTGGTAAACCTTTTATACCTTGTTTTATACCTTTTAATATAGCTATTGTACCTATTCTTTCAAAAGCAACTTCAGCTATACCAGCAAGAGCTTGATTAGTAACGCCTCTTAAAGTACTTATGCCTAAAGTTTTAGTATCTTCAGCTATCTCTTGTTCAATAGCATTTATTTCAAAGCTATCTGTTACTTCTCCAGATTCTAATCTAGATCTATTACTTATAATTCTTTCTGCTGCATCTTTTTTTCTTACAGCTAAATCCAAACCTGAACCACCAGCACCTGATAGAAAAAACAAAGGAAGTGCCGCAGATCCAGTAGTTGCCATAGCAAGAGATGGAATCAAGTTTGTTGTAGAACTAGCAACCCATCTACCGGCGTCATCTAAATCTTTAATCTCATCTACACCTATAGTAGTTTGATAAGAAGCTAATTCTTCTTGCATTTCTTGATAAGTACTAACAACACCAAATGTTTCTTCAATAGCTTCATCATAATTTTTAACACCCATCATAGACAATTGCGCTAATGGATATGAAATACTAGTACCTAAGTTTTTAAAATTACTTCTTAACTGAAGCATTCTGTTGTAGTTTTTATTAAACTCCTGTATAGTTATAGGTATTATAGACGCTTTTTCTTCTAAGTTTTCTTTTTCAACTTTGTTTTGTAAATCTTGTAAACTGTTTTGAGTTGCTAATAAGTTTTGAAAATTATTTTCAGCAGCTTTAAAAGTTAACAAAGTAGGGTTTGCTTCATAAGCCGCTAAAGAATTTTCATAAGAAGATAATTGTCCATCATACTTAGTAGATAAATTTTTAAAAGATTCTGCGCTTAGTTTTATATTTTCAATATCATCAGCTTGTAGTGCTTGTAAAGCAAGTCTATCTGATTTATTTAAATTACTAGCATATTTTGCTCCTCTTTGTTTTACATACTCAGCCTTGCGTTCAGCATCGTAAATTGCTAGTTCATCTTCAGAAAGATTTTCAAGAGGATTACCTTCTTTGTATTTTTTATACTGATCAAAGTCTTTTTTATTATCAAAATCTTTTTCAGTTATAGTTAAATCTTGTCCTCTAAATTCTTTATTTACACCTAGTTTTTTTGTTGTATCACTTTCTAATTTTTTAAACTTATCAATCAAGTTGTTTTTATAATTAGATTGTAACTCTTGATTACTTAAATCTTCAGGTTCTACGTATGGTAAAAATTCTTTTTTATATTTTTCACCAAATTTATTTTTAGCTTCTTTAGTGTAACTAAGATTAGCATTTTCGCGTATATATTCATTAAGCTTATCTGCAGATTCTTTTAATTCTTCGTCTGATTTATCAGATCCAACTTTTGAAGAATCAAAAACATCTAGTAAAGTACCACTAGGCATTACAAAATCACCTAAACCTATAACATCTAAAGCTTCAGACATATAATCAGAAGCTACTTTATCTCCGCTTTTTCTTATTTTAATAGCATCTGTAGATCCTATATTTGTTGTTGTGTAAGAAGATAAACCTAATCTAGATAATTTATCATTTAAGTTCGTAACTACGTTTGTTTCACTGTCTTTTAAATCATCTATTGTAACTAAAAAGTCTTCAATATTTAATCCCGAAGAAGAATCTTCCAAACCTAAGCCCGAACTCTCGGGTGCTTGCCCGGTTTTCGGTGTTGCAGTTGCACCCTTCGCCGCAGCACCGTTTGTCTTTCCCGCGTTATATTCTTGTATAACCGCTTTAATGTTTTGCTCTGATTCACCAGCGTCAATCATGCGCTGAACAATAACTTCTAATTCTTCCATATTTAATTTGAATATAATGCTATTAATTCTTGAGGAGTCATTTTTCTTTCTTGTCTACTGGGTTGTGTACCAGTTAGTATTTGTTTTAACAACGCTTTTACTTCATCAGGACTCATAGAACTATCTATTTGAACTGTGTTGTCTGCCCCTTTAATAGAAGAGGTTACGTCTATAACTGTTTCGTCACCTACGTCTATATTTTTCTTAACTACAAAACCTTGTCCTCTTAATACTTTTTCTAGCTCATATAAGTTTTTTTCTTCTTCGCCTTCTTCGTTAATTTTAGTTTCAGCTGCCGGTATATTTAAATCATCTATAAAAGAAACATCTATAGTTGTTTTGCCTCCTGATGGTTTTCTTGTAACAGCTTGAGCTTTACCTATTTTAGTTTGAGGTATAAGAGCTTCGAAGTATTGATCAAACGCAGCAACAAATTTTCTTTCTGATTCAGGTGTAAACATACTGCTCTCGCTACCGCCACCTATTTCTAGCTTTTCGTTATTACCAAATACTTGCTGATAAATAATCTGAGCTTTCTGAGGATCTTGTAAGTAAGAACCTATCATAGCGTTTCTAGCGTTTTGAGTTGTAGCCATAGCACCAGCTACGTTAGTTGCTTCTACAGCGTAACGCATAGTACCTTGGTCATTAGTAACGAATTTAGCATTGTTTATATCTACATATTCTTGAGATATGTTACCATTTTTATCTGTAATCTTAGCGCCTAAAAGCATGTCACTTATTTCTTTATCTATGTTAGGTACTGTAAGAGGATCAAAAGATAAAAACAAACCAGCGTCTTGATCTATGTAACCTTTTTCTGTTTGCTTAGATATTTGATCACTAGTAAGTCTTATTCTAAAATTCATATCTTCATCAAGATAATATTCAGAACTAGCATTTTTAGTAGCGCCAGTAAGCGCCGGCATACCTAAGTTGTAATCTTTATTTTGATCAGTACCTACTGTAGCCACGCCACCTTGTTGACCAACTTTAGAAGGATTTTCAATAACATCAGAGCTGTATGTGCTTGCAGAGTCTTGTATACCTGCTATAAGACCTTGATATTCCCCAAGCTTACGCATTACTCTAGCTTGCTGATTCATATACTTAGTACGATCTTCTTGTGTTTGTGCTTGCTTTATATCTAAACTTAATTTAGAGTTAGCGCTAATAAGATCAAAGCCAAGTTTGTACAACGAATCATTGTTAATACCAGCTTTAGCTAACTGACCAATCAACTGTTGTTGCTGTTGTGTTTGAAACTTATAGTTTTCTTCTTCGTTTTTTCTAGCCTGTAAAGCTTCAGCGTTGCGTTTGTCAAAAACACCTTGCAATGCTTTATTAAAACCTTGTCCTAAGTCAGATAAAGTTTTAGCATATATAAAACCTGATTTATCTAAAACAGTTTGAGGTCTTTCGTAAGCTCCGGCTGTAGTGTATTTTCCTGAAAATTTTGGTAAGTTTGCCATGTTATTATCCTTATTGAGACATCATTGTCATTCCTAAACCACCTAACGTGTTCATAGCCCCACCAAACATTGATGCTGATTGTGATTCTAAATTAGCTTGTTGCTGCGCGGCTCCAGTTATTTGAGCTTGAATCCTGTTCATTTTCTCTGTTTCTCTACGTTCTTTTTGACCGTAAACAAACTCACGACCTAAAACATCTGCTTGTTGCAATCGTTGAGCTTCGCCAAATTGTCCTGCTTGAACACGCTGTGCTTCGCCTAATTGTAATCTTTCTAACTGTTGTTGGCCTTGAGCTTTTAATTGTTCGTTTTGAGCTTCTTGCCTTTCAATATCTGCTGATATACCTCTTTTACTTCTAAGAGCTGCGTTAGCAAGAGCTGTTGCGCCACCAGCGCTAGCGCCAGTAGCCATAAGAGTATCAAGAGTGTTTGCTAAAGCTATATCTGCTTCTTCGGCTTGGAACTCAGCCGCTTGTGTAGCTACACTTAAATTAGCATACGGATTTGAAGCAATACCAGATAAGTCTGTTATCATTCCTTCTAATGAAGTAACATTACTATAAGGATTTATGATAGGCTGTCTATAGTTTTCTAAACCTTCTAGTTTATTTTGTAGTCTTCTTTTTTCTTGAGCAGCACGTCTAGCTCTTTTCTTTTTACCACCACCACCGAATAAACTGCCAAGTAAACTAGCGCCAGCTGAAATAAGCCCTACTGTAGCCATACTAATAGGTTCAGCTTTTATAAGACCTTTAACATCTGGTCCGTACCAGAGATTATGTAATATTTCTAATAAATGTTCCATGTTTTTAATTTAATAACTTGATACTGCATATCTTGATCCTACTGACCATAATTCTTTCGCGCCACCTATATCAGTAAGATCATCTGTAGATATTGTTACTGTAGCGAATCTACCTTTAATACCTGATATTTGATTTCCGTATAACACTTCTCCATTTGTAGCCGCGCTATTATTTTTTAATACCGCATAGTATTTGTTTTCTTTTCTATCAAAACCGTATCTAAATACAGGTGGTACTAATACAGCTGTTGCATATGTATTACCTTGTGAATCATAAGCACCACCGTAATAACTTCGCACTATTGGAGCTGTATCATTAGTACTTTGATAGTTAGCTAATGGATTTTGAGATCCATAATCAAATCTTTGTGCGTCTGATATAAAGCTATCTACCTGCCAACCGTTATCACCTTCGTAATTTACAGTTAAAAAGTTTTTAGCTATAGAAGAGTTTTGATTAAATACAAATTCTATATTAGATTTCTTATAATCACCATAAAAAGTACCTCTATTATTACCGGTTAAAGCAGCGTAATGCTCATATATATTTTGATCTTTTACAGTGTAGTATTTATTTTTTAAACTTAAAGAAAACGTAGGTTTGTATGTATAAAAACTAGTCCAGCCATTTATAAGCTCATCAAAAGCTAAAGTTTTATAATTAGCATTTTCACCTGTAGCTACATCATCTGCAAGAGGTACAGCCCATGTTGGTTTTTGTTGTATAGATACTATATAATTTTTATTATGTATATCATACCCACCAACTATTTGACCACGCGTAGGCGCTACAAGAGTAATACCATCGCCTAATGCTATTGTTACGCTTTGACTAAGCGTTATTACCTGACCTACAACTTGAGTAACGTAAACAGTTTTATTGTTTATTGTTTGCTCAAGATTGTTTATAAGAAACTGCATGCCTTTTTGAACATCACTAAGTACGCTTGCAGGTTCATTTATTGTTATATTTTTAGTTGTAATATTAGCCGCTGGCGCTGGTGGTATTGCAGATGTTATAGTATAAGGATTTTGTCTAGCTCCTATTACAAGATCTGTTGTTTCTGGTAAATTAGTAAGCTCATCTCTAAAAAAGTCTAGCATACCATACCTAGATATTTCAGTAAGGCCATCACGTGATAATCTAAGAACACTATTACGATCTTTGTCTGTAAAGTATCTTTGAAAACCATAACTTGCAAAACTCTCAGGGTTTCTACTAATTCCAAAGTCACCATTGTAAGGTACAAGCTCACCAATAACTTGAAACCTAGAAGTTATTGTAGCATTTCCTTCAGCGGAATATATAGCGTCTTTATCTATAAGAGCTCTATTAATTTTATTTTCTTGAAGTACAATTAAATTATTGTCATCAGCATGTAATTTCTGTATAGATCCATACGCTGGCGGTGCTGACTTACTAATATCTTCGCCTATAGAAAACTGATTTGTATCATTTACACCTGTTCTAGAATTAAATATACCAGAATATATAAGTGAATTAAATCTATTTTGTTGCAATGACTCTTCTTCAACTAAATAAGCCTTAGCACCTAAACCTACTTGTGTATTGTTGTAGCCACCTCGTATTCTAGACTCTTCAACAACAAAATTACCTTTGTTGCTGTCTATACTTATAGCACCAGGAAAATTATAAGAAACTCCTGTTGATCCAGACGAGTTTAATACTCTAAGCGTAATAGTACCGCCGCTAGCAGCTACACCATTTATAGTTTGTACAATTGTTAACGTTTCTCCATTTGAATAACCGCTACCGTTGTTTCTTATTTTTAATTTAGTTATATTTCCACCACTTACAGAAATAATATCAACAGTTAAACCTGTTCCAGTACCTCCATATGTTGTTGTTAAATTATTTTTTTTTCCATAATTTATACCTGCTGTAAAAGAAGATATACCAATTACTTGCTGAGCAAATGTATTTAGATCATTATAAGGATAACCACCCGGGTAAACAGCCACTGCGTTTACATTTGTATCATCTTGCTGTAACTGCTTTAACCAGAACGAATTATAGTATAATACTTCTTTTACTACGGCCATTATATTATTATCACTTATTTTTAATTATTTTTATGCAAGATCGATTACAACTGAAAAACCTAAAGTATTGTTAGTTGTTATGTCTGTTCCTTTTAATATATTACTAGTCCCAGTGCTTGGAGCTAAATGAGGTAATGTAATAGTACCTACGTCTGTAATAGTCAGTGGCGATTGAATTATATTTTTAAGTAAAGGTGTTGTTGTTGACACGCCATTAGCAAAAACACTTATAGTTAAAGTATCAGGATTAGGTACTTGAGTAGGAGCTCCATTTGTTTGTCTTCTAACATTTATTGTTATAGTTTCATTTATGCTACCAGTAGGTTGTGGTTGTAAATTGAGGAAGCCAATAGCTATACCAAAAGGATTTGAAGAAGTACTTGACGCTTGAAGCGTTTGAGTTGCTTGTTGCGTTCCGCTGACGCTATATATAAATTCTGCCTGCATGTCAATATTACCACTATACGTAGTGCTATTGTTATTTATTTGTAAATCAATACTAGCTTGTACTCCTACAGAAACAGTAACTGTTGCATTGGTTGTAGCTGTTAAGCTTCCAGCGTCTGTTACTATTATAGGTATTATATAATCACCATTATCAGCAGTTGTCAACGTTGCATTGCTTTGCGATAAAGAAGTTCCGCTCGAAGCTATGCTAAAACCATAGTTGTTTAAAGCTGGATCTGTTACCCCACCTTTAGTAACAGTATTAGCTGCTATAGAAAAACTTAAATCTTGTTGTCTTTGAGTTAAAGAAGCTGAAGAATTTACACCATTAACAGCATTAGCGCTATAATCTGAATTAGCTATAGGACCAGCGCCTTGTATAATGTAAGGCCCAGGTGTTGTGCCAAAGTCAGGTATTGTGTTACCTAAAGTCCAGCTAACAACAAAATCAACAAAAGTTAAATTTGTATTATCTGTAACTCTTATAGTTATATTAAAATTGTTTTCAACAGCAACTGTAGATACATTAAAAAATCCATTTGTTTGTATATAAAATCCACCCCCAGCCGCGTTAATAATAATAAACGGCGCAACATTATTATTATTTACATCTTTTGCTAACAAAGTATTACCGTTACCTCTTGTTGATGATATAATATCAAAACTTTGACCAAGAACTGTTGTACCAGATGAATCTTTAACGTTTATAGGAGTTGATGCACTTCCAAATACATCTGCGTTTATTGGAAAATCTTCGTTTTGAGACGCTACCGTAGAAGATAGCACTACAGGCGCTGTGCTAGAACTAGCTTGTTTAACTTCTAAATTAAGGTCTTCAACAAGCCCAGCTGTTGTAGTCTCCCAATATATATCTAAAGCTGATTCAACTGCTTCTGTTTCTAAAACAGCAAGTTGAGGTAGCATAGTAGTTGCGTTGCTATTAGTGCTTAAAGCACCAATTGCTTTATCTGTAGAAATTCTACCAATTAAAGGATTTGTATCTAATTGATAAAAGTTTTTTACACCATTTGAAGATAACTCAGCATAACCCATATTTAAATCTACAGCATTACCTATAGTAGAAACTATAAACGCTTTAGAAGATTCTCTAATTGTTTGTGAAGTTAGACTTGCCGTGGTGTTTATGTTGTATTGCACTGAACTTGTTATGCTAGAAACTGGCTGTGTGTTTTCAACTCTTCCAAAAAGTCTTACGCTGCTTCTAAATTGTTTTTGTTCAGGCCCTACTTCAGATAAATCTCTAGGAACTTTATTTATATTATCATTAATCAAAACTATATGAGAAGTTTCACCATCTTCATTAGTAGGATAAGGAGATGTTCCTCCGTGAATAGGATAACCATTTAAAATACCAGGCACATATACATTATAATAATCTTGCTCTGTTTGTCTTACTACAAATTTGTAAGAATACCAACCAAGTAAATTTGGTTCTGCTAATGTTATTATAACTGTAGCATCGTTATTACCTCCTGTTACAGTTATTGTATTTCCGTCGGTGTAGCCTTCACCCATTTTTGCTATTGAAATGCTAGTTATTTCTCCATTTGTTGTTGTAATATCTACGGTTAAACCAGTACCGCTTCCACCAGTTGTGGCTACGTTTGCAGCGTCTGAATACCCCGTACCGCCAGCGTTAATAGCTATAGAACCAACAGCTCCAATAGGTACGTAAGTACCAGGATAACCATCACTAGGAATAGTTGGTATTGCAGATGTAAAACCATCTTTATTGTCAAACAAAACAGATAAACTATACCCAGGCCATTTATACATTTGATTACTTGAAGTAGAAGAACTTGGCGCTCCCCAAGAAATATAAGGCACGTATATAGTAGAATTACCGTATTGAGTTGAAGATTCAGTATCAGAAACATCTTTAGAAGACAATATAGTAGTAGAAGATCTTCCATACCTGTCTGCTAATACAACACCTAATTGATAGTTTCTATTCTGTTTAAGTGTATGGTTAGGATATTCTATTTGACTATAAATAGTATTTGAATCTGGAGATCCTGTATTTACTTCAGTTTTATTTGCAAAACCTAAACCGTAAGTTAAAGAATCAGGAGAACTATGTTTGTCAATGTAATTACCATATATTATTCTATTGCTACTTGTTTCTTGAGAAAAAGCTCTAACAGGAACCTTGTCATACACCCTAGTTGTTTGATCTTCAGGTAATACTTTGTATGGTTTTGTAGATAAATACTTATATGTAAATACACTACTATTTGCGTTAGCTTCCATGTTAGTATTAACAGCTGTTATAGGTATACTTTCTACAGATTTAATAGCCACTTGGTCTGATTCTTTGTATAATATCTCTACCTCTGTAACTTTTAAATTAGTTTCAATATCAGCATAAGGCATTTCAATGTTTAAATCTACTTGAGTAGCGTTATTTTCCATGAATGAAACCACTGTGCTTCTATAAGTTTGGTCATCATCGTTTAAAATAAAATAACCAGATTGTTTAGGAACAAAACAAGATTGACTAAAAGGTGCCATTATAGAATATTCACCATCATCAAATTTAAACCTATAACTAAAACGTATAAATCTATCTTTTACATAATCTGGATCACCAGCCCACGTTTCACTATAATCAGGATTTGGTTGTTGAAAACTAATATCATCTGTATTACTAACTGTTACCGCGTTGGTAACAGACACCTGCGTGCTTGTTGGGGCTGGTGAAGCTAATACAATCTTACCATTTAAATCAGCATTACTTCGACTAACTATTTTAGATCCTACTTGAGGTATAAAAGTAGTTCCATTTATAGCTGTAAATTGTACGTTAGTTACAGACCCATTACTGGTTACTTCAGAAGATAAATTTACAGGTAAAAATTCTTGCGAAGGATTTGATATAGTAGATTTAAGCTTATTATTGTAAGCCATATCTACAAACCTAACAGGATTTACCGGTGCAAACTTAGCTACAGATATTTGATCTTCGTTTTGATAATATGTGTTATCACCAGCGGCTGTAGTTACATTTATTTTTCTAGGTTGATTTCTATAATCAGTAAAAAATAACAAATTTTCTATCATACTAATCCCATATATAGGACTATTTTTAGAAAAATTTAAAAAACTACCTTCAACTAACTTTGTAAAAGTACCGTTACCTTTGTTATTAAATCTATATATAAAACAATTAGCTCCGCTAGGCGCAAAATTATTAATACCGTTATTAGAAGTATCTATATAATCTGTTAAAAATAAATATATATTATTTTGTGAAAGATCTACAAAATAACCTATAACATCTAAATGAGGTATTGATGCTAGATCAGAATTTTGTATAAGATTATTACCTTCTATATTTTCTAACGCCCCAACATCTTCACCCTGTGATCTACTAATAGCCACGTTTTGTGCTGATCTGTACTCGCCTGGTGGAATCAATCGATCGTCAAGATCTTGATTCATTTTAGACTGTACAAAGTTATTTTGAATATCTGGCATTTAATTCTAGTGTTTTATCCATTTAGATTTACCACGCATTACTTGCACTATTTCATTAGATTTAATATTTGATAATCTAATCTTTGCATTACGTAGTTTTGCGCTAGCTTCTTTTTTAAGCCTCTGTATTATATACTCTGGTTGATTTACGCGACTAGCTAATACAGCGTGCATAACATAAGCATACACAGCTTGTTCAGCCATTTTAGGAACTTTAGTATCTAAGTCATTAGATAAACCATCAGATATATATTCTAATAAAATAATTTTATCTACTAAGTTTGATGAAAAAGAAAATTTACCTTCTCTTTCGTTTATAGTAAACGATCCATTGACATTAGCAAGTTCTGGTTCTAATCCATACAACTGACCATAACCATACATGTTACCTCCATTAGCATAATAATAATCATAAGATATCAAGCTGTTTTGCTCTATTTGATCGAGCTCTGAAAGTTTGTTGTTTTTCCATCTTTTTTCTATAATAGAAGTTACTTCTACATTTTCATCAAAAGCATCTTGCATAGGTACACCTTGATTATCTTGCAAAGGCATTTCAGATGGATTGCTGGTAAGTCTAGTAGGTTGTATAATGTGCTTAACACCTTGGTTATCTGACCAAGAAAGCTCTACATAATTAACGTAATCTTGTGGTATTAAAACACTTAGGTTTTTAGGTACTGTAAGCTCTTGAGCGTTAACACTTTTAAGAGTGTCATAGCTAAATTCTTGTATAGCTCTTTTAACGTGAAAAATTACATCTGTACGCTTTACGCTAGGTACAAGTTTGCCAGGACCTACGTAAGCTACTAAAAAGTTATTAACAAGATCACCTAATTTAGCGTAAGCGTAAGAACCATAGTTTTTTTCTACTACATTTCCAAAAGCTTTTTCACCTACAGTGTTACCATAGTTGCCACCATCTAATTTTTTTAACTGCACAACTACAACTGTGTTAGCAGCAAGAGCACCTGTTATTGTGATAGCGTTGCTAGAAACTGTATATGGGCTAGTGTACTCAGTGTATGTACCTGCAGCTCCTGTAGGGCTTGTATATAACTTAAAATTGTTTAAAGCATAACTAGGTGTTGCAGAAGACGCTGCGTTAAATATTAGATCTGTATTAAATGTAGTTGTAAACACCTGACCAGCAGTACCACCCGCGTCGCTGACAAAGCTTTGAGCTCCTTCGTAATATTGTCTATTGTTTTCTTGCATCATCGCCATGTCTTAACTTTTTGAGTTTACTTCTTCTGATTGAACTGCTTGAGAAGCCGCTTGAACTATTTGTGGATCTCTAATTACAACACCAGCGTAAGCAAGTATACGAAGTATAACTTCTGTTTGCTCCGTGTTGTCTAACTCAAATTGAGTAGAAGTTGCTTCGTTGTATATATATGGCCCAGATGTCCAAGTACCACCGCCTAATTGTTGATAACCCCAGGCAACATTGCTAGGCTTACGTATATAACTAACTGTTATATCTGATGCCGATGTAATTGTTGGTGGCTTTACAAATATATGCGTTTCACCTGTATCTTGACCGCCAGTTCCTTGAACTGTTTGCTCGTATAAATAAACGGGGAATTGTGTTGTAGGTTTTGTAAGTGGAGAAAGATTAATATTTAAGAAGTCATTGCGCTCTACGCGTTGTAATTCTTTTTCATCTTTATATATAACTGTACCTATTCTGTGTAGATCAGACGGTGGTAAAAAATAACCACCAGCTCCGTTATAGGTAGTATTACCTATAGTTTTAAATATAGATATACAGTTATCAATATTTTTTTGTCTGTTAGCGTATTCGCTATCAGTTTGTGGCACGCGTAACTGCTGGTTAAGATCTTCAAAATAGTTTTCAAAAATTTCTAACTGTACCTGTGTGCCTAACTTGTTGAACTCTTCTGGTGTTATATAGCCTCTTTGCTCTTTGTTAAGAATAGACAACACCGTTGTGTAAACAGTATTTACGTTTATTGCCATTTATTTTTTTATTTATATACAGGGCGCATTACACGCCCTGATATATTATTACACGTTAGAGAAGTTTTTTCTCTATTGATTTATAAACTTCTACGCCTTCGTCGGTTTTAAACCACGCAGCCATTGCTGAGTATGGATTTTCATCAAACGGTACGTTCATTAGTTTTCTTCCATTACTACCCCAAGTAAAACTTCTTTGATCTGGTGAAAGTACAATTACACCATTTTCAGTTGCTACAATTGCTACGTTACGTAACTGCACGTTTTCATCATTAGCAAGTTCTACAAATAAAGAAGGATTCTTTTTAGCAAACAACAACAAGTCGCGTTTAAGCTCCTTAGAACTCATCTTAGATACCTTAGATCCTATTTCTACACGCATAATAGCTTCTATTTGATCTATATCCATAGATGTAGCCGCGTTTAACGCATCAATTTGTAGTTCTAATTGGTCAAGTTCATCAGTAGCTTCTTCAACAGCGCTGTATTCTTGATATAATTTACCTTTCAAAGGGTGATATATTGAAAGTAGTTTTTGTAGGTTTTGTTGATGTTAGGAACAGTAAGTGTACCGTCTCTAAACATTATGTGACCTAAAGTTACTTCACCTTTTTGTTCATCAACAAGCGGTGAATCTTGATTTGTTGCATATCTAATTTCTCTTTGCTTACCGCTTTCTTCATCAAAATATAGTAATGCATGCTTTCTTGTATGTCTTCCTGGAATTTTAAGTGTTAAAGGAGATTTATTTCCTGTTAAAAAATAAACACGATCTTTAATTTCCCATTCAGGTTTAACATTAACTGTTTTTTGAGGTGCAACCTCAATTGTTTCTTCTGCTTGTTTAGCTTCTTTAGCCATGATATAATAAAATTAAATAGTTAAAAAATAATATCCCCCGCCCGAAGACGGAGGTTATTATTAAAATTGAATCATTAGATTCCTTTGAATAGTACAAAGTTGTTAGCACCTTGAGTTACCAAACATCTTTCAGATAGGAAGTTTACTTCCATTGCATCAAGAGTTGAGGTAAAAGCACCACCAGCTGAACCAGTCAACCAAGACTTCATACGGCGATCATCGCTTTCAGAAGCTCTATATCGTACGTGTAAGAACGGACGACGGATGTTTGTTCCTAGAATTTGATCGTAAACTGTACTTGTTCCAGCAGGAACTAATACACCTTCTATTGAGCTAATTCCAGATACACCACCACGCGTAGACGCATCATTTAGATATTTCCAGTCAGTCTTATAGAAATCGTAAGAACCTCTACGGAATCCAGAGAATCCTAAGTTCAATGCCATTTCTTCAGAGTTTTCGAAAAGACCAAAAGCAGTACCGCCTGAACCTCCAGCAGAGATAGCAGATAGCATATCATCAAAGTCTAATGAAGTTTGACGCTGTAAAAACAACATGTTTTCTTCAATAGCACCTTGAGTGTCTAGGTTTTTAAGAATATTATCAAACTCGTCTAGTCCGTTAGCAGCAGTAAATCCTACTTCTACATTACCACGAGATTGAATAGCAGCAAATAAACCTTCAGTACCAGGCAAGCTAGCTACAGCGCCAGCTGCACCACCTTGATTGTACTCACCTTCTACTAATGCCATTTCTAGGTAATCTTCAAAACGCAAGCGTGTTTCAGATTCAGCCTTTAAATACCATAGATATCCAGAAGTACCATCTTCAGTAGCAACCTCTACCCAACCAATTTGTGCCATATCGGATCCACTAATAGTGTATTGATCTCTTATGATAATTGGAGAGTTAGAAAACTGAGTTAACTGAGGAGTTACAGATACTCTTGTGTTAGCAGCTTGTACACCTGTACCAGCAGCAGCACCACCTAAGTTACTACCTTTTACATAAGCAGAACCGTATACAAACACTTTAAGATCAGCTTGAGCGCCAACAGCGATTGCACCAGCTACAAATCCAGCAGCAACAAGACCAGTTCCAACAAAAGGAGCTACAGTAAATGTACCACCATTAGCAGGAGCACCACCAGTAGCTACAGTAGTAGAAGCTGTTACAATACATTTTTGCTCAGCACCAGTTGTAGGGTTTAATAGCACTACTGTATCATTAATAGAAACAACGTTTCTTACAGTGTTTGGCAATGTTATAAGGTTAGCATTTGCAGCATCTGCTCCAATACCAAATCCAGTATAACTAATGTGTAGTCTATTTTGTTCAGACCAAATTACTTGATCAGAAGTCATAGGCATTTCTGCACCAACCATACGTAAGAATCCAGAAAGTGTACGGTTTCCGTAACGCTCTACTTCTTGTTCGTAGATCTCAGGCAGATACTGTTGAGCAAAATCATTTGCACCAGCAGCAGCCGTGTTAAATTGTAGGTAGTTACTTGGCAACAACTGTTGAGTTGAAGACGGTATTAAACTACCTAATTGTGGGGTTAAAGCCATAATTTATTATTTAGTTAGTTAAATTTTTTTGTTTTGATTTTTAATTTTGAAGAATCAGCACCGCTTATTGCTTTTACTTTTAATCCACCTATATAAACATCACCAGAAACAGTTTGTCTTGGTTCATTACTTATATTTTTAGATTTAGCCATAACATCTTTAACAGCATCAGCCTTGCCTTGCTCATAAAAATGTTGTGCTATAGTATCAGCATTCCGCGCAGCGTATAAAGCTTTGTGGTAACCTTTAGTGTCTGTTATTTCACCTTTGTCATTTAAGAACGTCTTAATGAAGTTTGTAATATCAGATTGATTTTCAGCTACCTGTGTTGGATTTTTAATACCGTATCTAAATTTCTTATCACTAACTTTAAAATCGAAACCTTCGAAATCATTATTTAATAATTTTTTAGTGCGGTCAATAAAATCAACATGCTTTTGTTTTATAGCTTGCTGCTCTTCGTTGTATCGGTTGAAAAACTCTGTCGCTTTCTTTTGCTCTTGGGTTACGCCCGGTCTCAACTTGATCTCGTCGTAGTATTTCCCCTTAAGCTGTTCAAGAAAGCTCTTAGCCTTGGCAACCTCCTCTTTAAACGCAATTTTTCTTTTGCGTATGTCTTTTGGTTCGTCGATATCTTCATCATAATTAAAATCTTCTAACAGAAGACTTATGTCTTCAGAATCTAAATGTGGTTTAGTTTGTTTGTAATACTCACGTATTAAAGTTTGGTTGTCAACATTGGTATAATCTGCATTAAGTCTAACATAGTCTTCTACAGTTCCACCAGTCTCTTCCATAAAAGAAACTAGCTTTTCAATATTTTCAGGTAGAACTTTTTGCTCTTGCACAGCTTGCTCTACTTCTGTATTTGCTTCAGGTTCTTTTTCTTCTTCAGCAGTGTCTTCAATAACAGTTAAAGGAGATTCTACTTCTTCGTCGGAAGTCCGTACTTCTTCAACCACTTCTTCGCTGTTGCCACTGTCTTTGGACTCTTCGACAATAGCATCGCTATCATTTGTCTCTTGTGTTTGAACGGCATCAGTATCTTCTTTTTTTATTACTACTTTTTTAACATCTGGCTCAATATCTATTAAAGGTTCTTTCATATTTACTTTAATAGGTTCACCTGTATTATCACCTAAATTTTTAGGCTTAGAAGGAGTTTTTATTTTAAACTCTCCTTCTTGTTTTATTTCTTCTGACATAATATAATAATATAAAATTAAAGGATTTTATTTTCAACGAGGCTCAAACTGTTCTAGTCCAAATCCTCCTAGTGAGTCAAATCCAGATGACTCAAAGTTTTTAGGTAGTTCATCGTTTTGACGTTGTGAAATCATCTCTGATTGTTGCGTGCCTATAATTCTAGCACGCTCGTCTTTACGATCTTCTATATCTTGTTCTTTACTTTTTTCTACACTAGCCCTAGCTTTTGCTAACTGCATGTTAAAGTTAAATTCTTCACTCATTAAACCACGTTTAATTTGTGCCTCTGTTTGCATACGTTGTATTTCAAACTGAGATTTAGCTTGTTCTAATTTAACCTTCTGTTCATTAATAACTTGTTGCTTTTGAGTTTCAGCCATCGCTGCTCGCTCAGCAGACTCAGCATTAGCATTTGCCTGAGCTTGTATATTAGCTAGTTGAGCTTGTTGAGTTTCTTCTGCTTTTACTTTTTGTCTATGTTTTAAAAACTGATTAGCTAGTTTTAAATTTTTAATTTCCCTTATATCTATAGCGTCTTCTAAACCAATCTGCCCAGCTTGCAAAGCTATCTGTATGTTGCGCTCTAAACCTGCTTTTTCTTCTTCATCTGGTTCTAATTCTAAGAATATACCAAATTCATGCATATTTAATTTATCTATTTCAGATAATGTAGATACATTGAATTGATTTATAGAGCTCATTAAAGCTTGTCTTAACAATGGAAACTCTAGCATATCAGCAACGCGAAGACTGATATTTTCAGCCGTTCTTATTGTTAAATACATAAGTGATTGCAATATGTGTTTCGTAGCCGTGTTAGAAGCCGCTGCAGCTAGTTTTTGTAAACCTACTAATGAATCTTTATTAGGTTGACTACCATCTCTAGCTTCGTTAAGACCTGTTACATCGCGTATCATTTGAAGATAATATTGATACGTTTGTATTAAAGCTTGTATCTTCGCCATACCAGCTGATGTTTGTAATTCTTGTATTGGTACTTTACCTCTGTTAGGATCACCATCCTGTGTTAAGCTTCTACCAACTATACTACCAGTTTGGAAGTACATGTTTAAAGCTTCTTGAGGATTATAGTTTGTACCATTACCAAGATCAACTTCAGCTAATCCGTCTACGTCGACATAAACACCGTCGGGTACCATACGTGATAGTACTTGCTGTAATTTTAAATGCGTAAGCTGTATCATATCAGCAAAACCAATACATTTACTTACAACAGATTCTATACGTCCTTTATACATTCTAGGCGCAGAAATACTGTAATTCATTTCCACTTTAGTTTGATCGCTAAAAGGCCTAGTCATATTTTTAGCTAGCTCCCATTTAAGCATTTTTTTATGCCCAAGTATTTTAGCCCCGCTATATAAAACTTCTATAGCTCTATGTACTTTGCTAAAATTATCAGTTTCAGGAGGATCAAATGTATCATCTTTTTCAAGAGCTTTTTCAAGACCTTGATCTGTTTGTTTTATTTTAAATACTTGATTTTGATAAGTCTTATATTCAAAATATAAAACTTGTATTGTATTATTATCGTCGTTTTGATTATAATAATTTCTTGTATAACTTATATCTCCAGGATATTTTTGTATTTCTTCTAACTCGTCTTGTGTTAAATAAGGAAATTGTTTTTTAATTTCTTCAAGGCTAACACTTTTTACTTCACCAACATAATATATGTCTTCAAAATTAGGATCTTCAGTATATGAATAAACTAAATTAGCAGGATCTACATAATCTATTGTAACACCATTAGCTAAATTAAAATTAGTTTTTACAGCTGATATACCTAGCACTGTTAAATCATAAGCCAAACGCTTTTTAATTTCATCGTACTTGTTATAATTCATTACATTACTTATAACTTCTTCTTCAGCTATTTCAATGCTTTGTTTATAGTTTAATTGAAGATATAAATCTAACTCTTCTTTGTTTGATGGTAATTCTTGAGCATCTGGTGAAGCGTAAAAGTTTTGACCAGTAGCAGCATTTAACTGCTCTATCATTTCTTTATTTTCAATATCACGCAAAGCATTAAAAGCAAAATCAGTTCTTTGTTTTATAGCATAAGGATCTGAAGCAAAAGATTTTATTTCATAACCTTTATCTGTCATACCATTAACTACAATATCTACAAATTTAGATAAAACAGCTACTGGTTTCCAGTCTAAATTAAGATAAGATAAATCACCGTTTATAGATAATTCATCTTTATATTTTTGTACACTTTGTTCGCCACGCGCATAAAGCTTAAGATTATTAAAATACCTCCAGTTATTTCCAAACCTTCCGCCATCTCCAAGACCTCTATCGCCTCTGAACCACTCGTTTTCTACAGCTCTTCCTACAGCTAAGCCATATTCTAAAGTACTTTTCTCTGCATCTGGTACTACCTGACTTGGGAAAGAACTATTAACGTTAGTATAAATCATCTATTTTATTATTTTTGAAATACCACCTTTATTATCATATTTCTTGAAACCTAAAGGTACAACATTTTTTTTAACTTTGAAAACTGGTGTGTATCTATTTTTATTACAAGCCATAAGTGCCAGGCCAGAACTAATAGTTGCATCGAACTTAGTTCTATTGTTTATATTAAATTTTGCCCAGTCTTCTAATGTGCGCTGAAAATACATATCACCATATGTAGTTTCTTTTAATCCGATAAAATCTTCTATATAAGATTCAATAGCAGCAGCATGCGCTTGCTTAATATCTTCAGAGGAATTTGGTATACCTCCAATTTCTTTTTCAGTTATAGATAATTTATTGTATGTTTTATCTGGGCGATTCATACTAAATCCTCTATAACCTCTACGTTTAAAATGGTATAGTAATCTTGGTTTATTGTTTTCACAAAGTATAGGCATTCCATAAAAAACACAAGCCATAAGTACTTCTTCAAAAAATATTTCAGCTGTTTGTGGACGTGCTACGTATTCTAAAAAAAATTTATTAGGTGGCACATCTTCCATACTAAATTTAGTAAGACCATGCAATGCACCTTTAGAACCTCTATTATCTACTGTTCCTGATATATCATAAGAGTCACAACCAAAAGCACCGCAATGTTCATTACCAGGATATTTAATTCCATTTTTAATTATCAAACGGTTTTGTAAATTAACAGGTGGTACCCATGAAATTAAAAATCTACCATCTTTATGTGGTACAAATTCTACAAGTGTATCTTTATGACCTTTAGCCCATTGAAAAGAACCTTTAGTTATAAGTCCTCCAGTTTTTATATCTTCATTATAATCTATCTGCTCATATATTTTAGTTAGATTAAATAAAGATTCTTTTGTTTCATCTCTAAAAGCATGTTGCTCTGTGCGTGGAAACTGGCGGTAATACTCATTTAAACTATCTTGATCACCTTTTAAACCTTCAACTTCATTTTCCCAGTGGTTTATAACGCCTACTTCAATTTTAAGCCCGTCGGATCCTTCAACTGGTTTTGCTGGCGTATCAAAGACAGGGTGTCCATAAGTATCAATGAATCCTTCGTAGTTCCACTCCATAGGTATAAACAAAGAATATAATCCTGAGCTAGTCTGTCCATTGCGGTTTCTCTGTGTAACATCTGATGCATAGTATAATTTTTTAAAATTCTCACCGCCTTTATCTAAAGCGTTTGATGTTGAACCCATCATACATTTACCTACAACTCTACTACCTAATCTAAGGGTAGTTTTTGTAACTCTCCAGTTGTTTAATATGTTATCAGGTCTTTCCCATTTACCTGATTCATCGTGTACTAACAGTTTTAGTTTTTCACCGTCATAACTGTTATCACCTGTATTTTTCCAGTCAATAGTTGTATCAAGCCCTACAACTTCTTCTGGGGTTTCACCTTGATCAAGCTTACGTCTGGTAAGCTTCGACGCGGGGACTCTATAAGCAAGTTCCGTTTTTGGTCGGTCCATACCGTCTTGTATGGGTCGAAAGAAGAACGGGTAGTTGATAGAGATTGGTACGACTTTGTCGGTGAACATTTTTTTAGCATCAGCCCCTGACTTTGATAATATGCCAAATCTTGCATCGCTTGATATCGTCGCGAGGTTGACTGTTTCACCCGATGCCATGAATGAAAAACCAGAACGTCTATTTTTGAGGTAGCACATACCGTAACATCTTTGGTCTGCTTTGCAAGCCTCCCAGAATATAAAGAATAATCTGTTTGACTCCCTAAAGTCTGCTGCCCCAACATCAATCTTACTCCACTGCAAGTACATGTAGTGAGTGCCAGTAAGATAAGTAGCAACACCTTTGTTATTGAACCAATAGCCTTCGTCACGACGCTTGAACTCTTCATCAATATATTCATACCATCTTTCTTTAAAGTGCTCTGGGTATTTATTCCACTCAAATACACTTTTTATTTTATTTAATTCTTTAGGATATTCTTCTCTAGACCACTTGTCTTTATCCTTATTTAGTTTACCTTTAAAAGGTGGTAAAGCTATTTTAAGATTTTGTATTTCATATACATCACCTATTTGACCGGTTTTACTTATAACAATTATATCGTGTTCTTTGTTATAACCGTACTCCCATTTTTTGCTTTTGTTATTTCTTTTAAGCACATGAGGTTTTATGTGATCTGTAAGTACAGTAAGTAAATTTTGCTTATACATTACTTAGATCTACCTTCTGCAAAACCTTGAAAAGATTTTTGTTTGCTATTACCTGATTTATCTTCAAGCATATTTTTTTCTTCTTCAATACGGTTAAGTATTTCGAACGCATCGAATATAGCTAACTTTTTTGTTGCAGCCGCGTTCTTTAAACGATCAGCCGAGATGTCATCATCTGAATCTACAATAGGTTCTTTAGCTACCTTAATTAATTCCTCAACTGCTTTTTGCCCAGCTTGGATTATATTCAACTTGGTTTTCTTGGTGCTCATACTTAATTACAATATCATTTGATTTCATACAATAAAGCCGCTGATTATTCACGATAAACTCAAACTCACTGTTAGGTGTAAACCCTATAGTATCTCCCTCGTTTATTCCTTTAGCTTCTAAGGACTTATTACCGTATTTTAATACACCAATAAGCTTTTGCTCTTTATCGAGCTCTAGATCATTATTATTTTTAAGTGGTATAGCAAAGCATCTATCAGCAAACGCGTGCCACTTGTATATTTTTTTATATAAATATATTTGATCTATTTGACAAAAGTAAAGATCGTTTTTAAAAAACTTACTACTATTAACTTCTTTACCTTTCATGTTGTAATATCTTCTAAAGATATTATGATGAACTATAATTTCATCTCCTTCTTCTATAGGTGTTTCAAACGCAAGTGGTGTAGAAACTACAATAGCTTTATTATTTACAAACTTATGTTTATCTATGCTTGTGTTTAATAAAAGCTCTTTACCATTTACGTCTATAGAATTATCATAAACTTTACCTACAGGCTTTATGATAAAATCATATACGCTTTTCATTAATATTCTAAATCATACTCAACAGATACTGCCATGTTAGAATTAAATTTTTTCCATGGCAATACCTCGTTGTTTTTCTTTATGTGAATATTATAAGAACGATCTGTATTTTCAAATACGATATATGCTATCTCGTGGCCACCATAAACTTGTTGACCTACGGAATAATGCATTGCATCATTTTTATAATCAGAACCAATACTGATCTTTCTTATAACAGAATCCATTTTAGTCTTCTGCTTTTACTACAGCTGATTCACCTTCATCTTCTTTTTCGATCTCAGTGTACTCGCCTGTAGTCATATCAATATTAATACTTCCGTATTCTTTCTCTAACTCTGATTTAAACTCTTCTAAATCTTTATTAACACCAGCTATTTCGTGTAAAAGCGCATGCTTGTTTGATTCTAACAAACCTATTCTAGTAACAGTTTCGTTTAGTTTAGAGTTTAAGTCTTTTACTTTTTCTAATTGATCTTCAGTAATTTTTGCCATTTGATTTAATTTAATTAATTAATTTATAATAATATAGTTACACTATAATTTTTTAATCTACTTTTAACTTTGCCAAGGAATTCCACCTATTGTGTTTAATGTATTTTCAGTTATTTCTTTTAGCTTTTCATATCCTTCTAATGTTTCAGCTTCTATAGTTTCTTTTTCGCCAGGTTGCATACTTTGAAAACACCAGTCCATAACCTCTTGTTCAGTTAAATCTTCATAAGGAATAAAGCCGGGCTCAATACCGTTGTAAGGTATGTTAAGACTATAAGTGCCAAAATCTTTACATATTTCACTTTCAACAGTATAAAGTAAACTTATAACGTTAACAAAACCGTTGTCAACAATATGTTTCATATTTGATACTTTCCAAAAACTTTCCATTATTTATTTTTTAAATTTTTTACTTCCTCTTGTAATTCTTGTATAGCTTTAACCATTACAGGTATTAATCTACCGTAACTTGCCTGTAATCTTTCAGGATCGTTACTATCTACTAATTTTAAATATTCATCATCTGACTCTTGTAGCTCTTGAGCAATAAAACCTAAATCTTTTAACCCTTTCTTGCCACCATCTCTTTGATCCCATTCAAACGTAACAGGGTTTAGTTTTTCAATTATATCTAAACCATAAGAAGATTTTTGTATATTTGTTTTATCTCTTGAATCAGATAAAGAGCTTATTGTTTGTGTAGCGCAATAAAAATTCGTAATACTACTATTTCCAAGCGTTATACTGTTACTAGCGTATGACGTGGCTCTATATCCAATTATAATCGTATTTGCAGCAGAGCCAGCCGCAACCGCTGCTTCAGCACCTAGAATAGTATTGTTACTTCCAGTAGTTAAAGGGTTTGTACCATAATAGCCAGCTTGATGGCCAATAAGCGTGTTTTTAAACCCGGTGGAGCTGCGCCCTGCCTGATGACCAAGAAAGTTTCCATATCCCGCATCGCCAGTATAGCCAGCTTGATAACCAATAGCACTTGAAAATGAACCTAAACCATTGTAACCAGCTTGCGCACCTATACTAACTGTAAAATTAGTATTTCCTGAGTAACCTGCTCTAGAGCCTATAGCAACCATATCATCGTTAGCTATAGTATAACAAGCTTCTTTGCCAATAACAACTGCATTATCACCGTTTGAGGCGCTACTATATGCAGCTCTTTCTCCAATTATAACATTATCGCGAAAACCTGAGCCAGTTGCATTAAACGCAGCTTCAGATCCAACTATGGTGTTTTGATTTGCTGTAACTAATCTACCCGCACCATAACCTATAAGAGTATTGTTATCATTGGACGTAATTGAAGAACCTGCATCAATACCTAATATAGTGTTGTTAACTCCTGTTAAAGTTCCAGTTGGAACAAATCCTGAATATAAAGAGTTTGTTCCATCTGTTGAAAATGGATAAGT